>ERZ842401.3642-NODE-3642-length-18884-cov-38.070583_pt1 | contig 18884 bp, 10 predicted proteins | sample MGYA00521270_ERZ842401 | MGnify/ENA primary metagenome ERZ842401 (study PRJEB31892, sample SAMEA3878208) | bioreactor metagenome | biome: Moose rumen | place: Sweden | collected 2011-10 | study: EMG produced TPA metagenomics assembly of the PRJEB12797 data set... | reverse complement strand
GGAGGCCGTTTCCGGTGGGATAGATCTTCACTTCGCCGGCCGCGACGCTGAATTCAACTTCAACTGCACCGCCGCCTGAGGCATAACCGCCGGGCAGGCTCTGGACGTCGTCTCCGACGGCCACGGTGACCATGCGGGTGAGGTCTTCGCTGTTGCCGGTGTTGGAAGCCCATACCTTGAGGGTGCCCTGCTCCGGAGCGGTGAAGCTCACGTAACGGTCTGTGCCGCTGCTCTTGCCGCCCCACTGCAGGAACGTGGTATTGTACTTGCACTTGCTGGACCAGAAGACGTGGAGCCCGTCATAAGTGAAGTCCGCAGTGGCGATATCGGTATTGACCGCACCGAGGACTCCGAACTGCTCCTGCCAGTCGGCGGCCGCGAAGTCCCAGTCGTATTCAACTGCCGCAGCGGCTCCGGTGGTGTAGGTGAACTCTATCTTGTAGAAGCGGAGGCCGTTTCCGGTGGGATAGATCTTCACTTCGCCGGCCGCGACGCTGAATTCAACTTCAACGGCGCCGCCGCCCGAGGCATAACCGCCGGCCAGGCTCTGGACGTCGTCGCCGACGGCCACGGTGACCATGCGGGTGAGGTCTTCGCTGTTGCCTGTGTTGGATGCCCATACCTTGAGGGTGCCCTGCTCCGGAGCGGTGAAGCTCACGTAACGGTCTGTGCCGCTGCTCTTGCCGCCCCACTGCAGGAACGTGGTATTGTACTTGCACTTGCTGGACCAGAAGACGTGGAGCCCGTCATAAGTGAAGTCCGCAGTGGCGATATCGGTATTGACCGCACCGAGGGCTGCGAACTGCTCCTGCCAGTCGGCGGCGCTGAAGTCCCAGGTGAGGGTGACCTCCACCTGCTCCTCGGCGCCTCCCTTGGGCTGGATGGCCACGGAAGCGGAGCCCTGCTCGGACTTGGTGTAGTAGATGTCGTCCTCGCGCGGGAATGCCTGCACGGTGAAGTTGTACAGACCTGCCTTGAGGGCTGCGATGTCCTCGGCGGGCACGGTGAAGCTGAGTCCGGTCTGCGGATCCTGGGCCCTCTTGTTGAAGATTACGATGTAGCTGGCCGCATTGTCAATGGCATCCCAGGTGACCGTCACTGCAGTCTCGTCGCCTTCGGAGAGGGTGACGGGCTCAACTACGGGTTTCGGGGTGGCGAGGACCTTGCTGCCGGCCTTGGTGTCGAGGCTCCATGCGAGCTTGCTGATGGTGATGGCGCCGGTGGAGTAGAGGTAGATCATGCCCTCTCCGGAGACGGAGGGGATGACTATCTTCTGCACGCCTGCGTTGGAGCTGGCCATCGCGCCGCCTATCACGGAGAAGCCGCCGTCGTCCTGCAGGGCCACGACCACGCTGGATGCGCCGCCGTCCTTGACCTCGATGTCCACGGAACCCGCGGTATTCACCTTGAAGGCTGCGTATCCCTCGGTGGGAACGCCCTTGCGGGTGAGCGCCGACGCGGTGGTGAAGGCGATGCCGCCGTCGGCCTTCATCGGAGTGGCCTCGGTGCCGACGAGAAGGAGTTCGTCACGCACGCGGGAGTTCTTGATGTCGCCTGCGAAGAGGCTGGCGTCGAGGAGGTTCCAGGTGTGCGGGCCTTCAATCACGTTCTGGGTGAGGTCTTCGGTCTTCTCGACATAGGAAATCCACCACTTGGATGCACCTACCTTCGCGGAGATGAGGTCGTCGTTGGCGAGCTGGAAGAAGTTGCCCTTGGAGTTGTAGCAGGGGTCTCCGGGGAGTTCCTTGAAGCCGGCTTCAGCCGCCGTAACCTTGGTGAAGAAGTCCTTGCCGTGGGCGTAACTGTAGTTGCCGGACGCGTTGAGGGTCGGAACCACGGTATTGGCGTTGACCTGGAAGAGCTGGGCTCTGTCGGTGTCGTCGGTTTTGCCGCCGTCTTCCCAGAGGAAGAGGTTGTTCTTGAGCGACATTTCGGTGGCTACACGGATTGCGAAGATACCGCGGTTGTTGCCGTCGTCCATGGTGGCGATGTTCTTCACGGTGTTGTTCTCGAATTCCACGGAGCCGAGGTTGAGACCGTCCACCGCATCAATCCTGAACAGGGTGCGGATGCCGTCGTACATGGTGTTGTTCCTGAAGACGATGCTGCCTATCTCACAGGCCTTGCGCACGTCGACCGCGTCACCGCCGCTGCCGACGATTCCATACATGTCGCAGGTGTCGAAGCTGAGGGTTCCGAGCTTCATGCCGCCGGTGTTCTCATACAGGAATCCTGCAAGGAAGTTGGTAATTTCGCAGTTGACGAACTTTACGCTGTTCACCACGGGTGCGCCGCTGGTGTGCTCCACGATACGGGAACCGAGGTTGCCGTCGAACTTGATGTTCTCGAAGTAGAGGTCCGCGCCGTCTTCGGTGAGGTCGGAGGTGAGTTCGATCTTGCCGACGAGGGTGGGCTTTTCGCCGTCAGGGCCGAGTTCACCCACGATGCTTACGCTGGCGGTAGGCTTGGCGGTGCTCATCGAGACGGGATCGGCGCTGTAGCTGAGGTAGAACTCTCCGCCCGTGGCGAAGGCTGCCTGAACTTCCGCTGCGGTGGAGATGGTCGTCCTGGTGCCTGCCTCGGCCATGGTCCATACATCGGACGCTCCGCGGGAGGCGCTCAGGTAGTAGAGCACCAGCTGATACTCGGTGGAGGATGCGAGGCCCGTGACGGTGGCCGCCGCGGCGTCGATGTCTGCGGAGGTGAGGGTGTAGGTGACCTTGCTGCCGCCCTTTACGGGAGTGGCGACGATGTTGGTGACCTCCTTGTAGTCGGAAACGTCCTTGCTCCACGAAACGGAGACGGAGTTGGACGTGCGGCCGGTGACCTCCATGAAGAGGTTGTCCTTGACCGCGTAGGTCTTGGTGGAGCCGTCATAGACGGCCCAGTTGGAAGCTGCGCGCCTTTCTGCGAGGGCCTGGACCTTGAACCAGTAGGTCTGGTCTGCGGTGAGGCGGACGGTGTAGGGGACCGCGTCGGCCTCGATGGTGACGTTGAGAGCCTCCTGGGTGAGGGACTGGTCGGTGCAGACGACCAGGTTGAAGGTCTCCGCATCCTTGTTGACGTCCCAGCTGAAGGTCACGTAGTCGCCTGTGGCCACGTCAACCTTTGCGCTCAGGTTCTGGGGCTCGAGGCAGCGGGTGAGAGACATTTCGGTGACCTCTTCGAATTCCTGGACGGAGCACGCTGCGAGGAGCGCGCCGCCGGCAATGACCGCCGTTACTGCCCTGAATATGTTCTTGAATTTCATAAGTTCTTCAGTTTAAATGCTATCGTAACCGTAGTCGTTCTTGATGTAACCCTGACTGTTGGTCATAGTGTCGTTGAAGATGGGCCAGAACATGTACTGTTCGGGGTTTGCGGAGTAGATGCCTTCAATGAGGGCGTCATAGAGGCCGGTATCGGCACCCTTGCTGTCGACGACCTTGGTGAAATATCCGCCCTTCTTCTCCCATGCTCCGGACGGAGTGGTGACTTCGCCGTTGAATCCGTAGATGACGAGTTCGCTGCCGTTGGCCTGGTAGTAGACGTCGCCCGACAAGCCGTTGACGGAAGCATACTTGCCTTTGAGTTCGCGGAGATTCTTCATGTCTGCCTTGGCGGCGTCCATCTTGCTCTTGAGGAGGTTCCAGCGGATGAGGTCGAACTTGCGGGTCATCTCGCCGCAGAACTCGAAGGCGCGCTCGTCAACTATCGCGTTGAACATTGCGGTCTTGTTCGCGATGGCGTTCACGTAGGTCTCGGCATCGTCCTCGTTGCCCTTGAAGGCGCGCTCGCGCACCGGGAGAAGGTCTTTCTTCGCGGCGTCGAGGTTGCCGAGCTCGTTCTCGATTTCGGCTGCCATGAGGAGTATGTCGGCGTAGCGGAGCACGACGGGCTTGATGCCGTCGTCGTTGCCGCCGGTGTAGGGATTGGAGGTCATCCAGTCGAAGCGGTATTTGCCGAAATACCACCTCTGGATGCCCACAAGTTCCTTCTCGTCGTCGCTGTTCCACCTCCAGTTCACGCAGGTGACGTCGCGGCGGACGTCCTTCTTGTCATAGTTGAACCACATCGTGGGCACCGGGCCGGCGTCGCCGCCGCGGGTTACAGTGGAGCCGCCCGCATAGCTGGAGCCCTCGCTGCGTACCGCGAAGGTGTAGTTCCAGCGGCCGCGGCCGTTGCTGAACGGAATCACGAAGAGGGTCTCGTGGCCGGGGCCGGCTTCGAGGTTGTTAACATTGCTCTGGTTCTTCCAGTAGGTCTCGAAGTCTTCAAGGCTTGCACTGCCGGACGCAATGGCGTTGCGCAGGTGCGCTGCGGCTTTCGGGTAGAGGACCTCCTTGGAGAGGTCGGGGTCGCTGGAAAGACGGACGGTGCCGAGGTCGCCGGTGCCTACCATGCCGTCCTCGGGCCTGATGGCGTAGCCGGAGGCCATGAGGGCGATGCGGGCGTAGAGACCTTCGGCGAACATCCTGTTCACGCGGTCGGTGCGGGAAGTGGCGGCCGTCTTGCCGGGATAGGGCAGGCACGGGATGGCCTCGTCGAGGTCTGCAAGCAGCTGCTTGTAGATTTCGTCGCGGCTGGCCTTGGGCGCGTAGATGGTGGTGCTGGTGATGGGCTCGAACCTCGCGGGAACGTCTCCCCAGACCTTTGTGAGGTCGTAGTAGAGGAGGGCGCGGAGGGTGAGGGCCTCACCGAGCAGATAAGCCATGTCCGCGTTCTCTGCGGGGTTGCCGTAGGTGCGGATGCCGTCGATGCAGAGGTTCGCCCTCTCGATGCCTTCGTACATCTTGGCGAAGGGACCATTGCTGAGGTTGAGCTGGCTGTTGTTCGGAAGGATGGTATAGCCCGCTATCTGATATTTCTCGTCGGTGGGCTTGTAGGTGTTGTACCACTCGATGTCGCTGTTGAGACCGGCCCAGCTGAGGAAACGACCCCTGTAGGAGTTGGTCTCGCCGAACGACTGCGAGATGGAGAATATCGTGCTTTCGGTGAGGTCGTAGTTGGAGAACACCGTCGCGCTGTCGAAGGCGGAGGGGGAAGCCGAGTCGAGGAAGTTCTCGCAGGAAGAGACGGCTGCCACCGCAGCTGCTGACAATATGAGTGCAAATATCTTTTTCATGTCGCGTCAGTCTTAGAATGTGAGATTTACGCCTGCGACACATCCGATGCTCTTCGGATATGCGGAGTAGTCGACGCCCGGGGTTAGCGGGGTGCTGCGGCGGGTGTCGACTTCGGGGTCGTAACCCGAGTAGCCCGTGAGACAGAAGAGGTTCGTGCCGGTCACATAGAAGCGTACCTTCTTGATGTGGGCCTTCTCGAGCTTCTTGCCGGGGATGGTGTAGCCGATGGTTGCGCTCTGCAGGCGGAGGAAGGATGCATCCTCCACGGCCCAGTCGCTGAAGACCGCGCTGCCGATAGCGGGCGACCACATGGTCACGCCGGCGTTGGCCTCCCTGAGGGCGTCGGGATCGGTGATGAGTTCGCCGGTCTGCCAGTCGACGTTCGTCCAGCGCTTTGCAACGTCCATGGTGTTCAGGAGGTTGCGGTTGTAGTACTTGCGCGAGGAGGTGAACTCGATCTTGTTGGCGTTGTAGACCTGGTTGCCTATCATGTAGTTGAAGTTGGCGCTGAAGTCAAGGCCCTTGAAGTAGCCGCTGAGGGAGAAGCCGCCGGTGAAGTCCGGGGTGGCGTTGCCTATGACCTGGCGGTCTGCAACGGTGACCTTTCCGTCGGTGGTGTAGCCGGTGACGTTGCCGTCTTCATCGTAAACGGGAACGTTGAGGGCGGTGTCCTTGAGCTTGAGGGCGCCGGGGCGCATGTACGTGGAGCCGATGACTGCGGAGCAGTCTACAACGCCTTCGTTGAGCACCCACTTGGAGCCGTCCCAGGTGAAGTCGTCCACGGTGTAGAAGCCGTCGGAGAGATAGCCGTACATGTTGCCGAGGGGCTGGCCCACCTGCACGATATAGTCGTCTCCTATCTCGGTGGAGGCCCAGTAGGACTGAGCCATGATGCTCTCGAGACCGCCGAGGCTGGTTACCATGTTCTTGTTGTAGGCGATGTTGCCGCCTATGTTGAGGGAGAAGTCCTTCTTCTGCACCAGGGGCATGTTGACGGTGAGCTCGACGCCGCGGTTGCGGGTGGAACCAACGTTCTGGTACTGGCTGTCATAGCCGGAGCCCGTGATGGGGAAGTTGATGAGGAGGTCTTTGGTGTCGTTTTGGTAGACTTCCACGCTGCCGGACAAGGCGCCCTTGAAGAGGCTGAAGTCAAGACCTACGTTGTGGGTGTAGGTGGTCTCCCAGGTGAGGTCGGGATTGTTCATGACCTTGCCGGCGGTGAAGATGTTCTGGGTCATCGACAGCCACGAGGTGGTGGAGGACGCATACTGCTTCATGAGCTGGCCGGACGGGATGTTGTTGTTGCCGGCGGTACCGAAGCTGTAGCGGAGCTTGAGCTGCTCCAGACCCTTTACGTTCTGCATCCAGGGTTCGTTGGAGATGGTCCATGAAACCGCAGCGGAGGGGAAGAAGCCCCAGCGGTTGCCGCGGGCGAACTTGCTGGAACCGTCGGAACGGAGGGTGAAGCCGAAGGAGTACCTGTGGAGGTAGTCGTAGTTGGCCCTGCCGAAGAACGACAGCAGCTTGTCGTCTGCGCTGAAGTAGTTGTTGGTGGAAGACGGTGAACCGGAAGCCATGAAGTCCCATGCCATCTCGGCGTCGTAGAAGACCGGGAGGCCGTCCACCATCGCGGTGATGGTGTTGCTCTTGGTAATGGTCATTTCCTCACCGAGCAGGACCGTCAGGTTGTGGTCGTCGTTGCCGATGAACTTGTTGAGGTCGAGGTTCAGGGTGTTGGTGTTGCGGTACCTCGTGCGGAACGCCTCCTTGTGCTGGTTGGATGGAGTGTTCTTGACCGTGGAGTTCTGGGCCACGTAGTAGGTGGTGAGGCCGTAGAAGCGGTCGTCGCCCTGGCGGTAGTCCTCAAGGCCGCCCTCGACTTTGAGCTTGACGGCGTCGGTTATGGACCAGTTGAAGGCTGCGTTGGCGTTCCATGTGCTGCGGATGCGCTGGGAGTCGTTGTCGGCCACGCTCTGCAGGGGAGGTGCGTTGTCTCCGTAGTCCTGCTCTTCGTCCGCGCCCTGGATGGTGGCGGTCACCGGGATGGGGGCGTAGGAAACGGCGTGTTTGAGACGGCCGTTGCCGGAAGTGGTGCCGGTGTCGTTGATGCCGTTGGCGCCGGAGCCGCGCACGTTGATGCGGGAGTAGCGGATATTGGCGTCTACGCTGGTGGTCTTCGAGGTCTTGAAGTTGCCCTTGAAGTTGAGGTTGTCACGGCTGTAGTTGGAGCCCGACATGATGGCCTGGTCGCCCATGTGGGCATAGCCGAGGGTCCAGTTGTAGTTCTCGCCGCTGCCGGAGACGGAAGCGTCCGCGCTGAAGGTGGAGCCGGTGTTGCCGAAGACGGCGTCGACCCAGTTGTTGCCCTTGAGCCCCTTGTAGAGGTCTATGTCGCTGAAAGAGCCGAAGTAGGGAACGTAGTTGTTGTCGATATTGTCCCTGATGGCCGCGAGTTCATACTGGAACTTCACGAAGTTCTCGGGATCCATGGCGACGATTGCGTTTTTGTTGGCCATGGTCTTTACGCCGTAGTAGCTGTTGAACTTCACGGAGACCTTGGATCCCTTGTCGGCGCTCTTGGTGGTGACGATGACGACGCCGTTTGCGCCGCGGCTTCCGTAGATTGCCGTTGAGAATGCATCCTTCAGGACGTCGATGCTCTGGATTTCAGAGGAGGAGATGTCGTTGATGCTCTCGACCGGGAAGCCGTCCACGATGTAGAGGGGGGAGTTGTCCTGGGTGATGGAGCCGCCGCCGCGCACGCGGATCTTGATGTCGGCGTCGGGGTCGCCTTCGGTGGTGACCACGGACACGCCGGCCATCTTTCCGGAGAGGGCCTGGGAGACTGTCGTCACAGGCTGTTCAGTGAGCTTGTCGCTGCCCACGGACGATACTGAACCCAGGAGGTCGCGCCTCTTGACGGTCGCATAACCCACGACCACCACTTCGTCGAGGAAGTCGGTGTCTTCGGTCATGACGACGTCGATCTGGGTGCGTCCGTTAACCTGGATTGTCTGCTCCGCCATTCCGATCATGGAGAAGGTGAGCTCGCCGGCGCCTTTCGGGAGGGTGATCTCGTAGTCGCCGTCCAGACCCGTCACGACGCCGACGGTGGTGCCTTTGACGAACACGCCGGCGCCCATGAGGGGCTCGCCGGTTTCGTCGGTCACCACGCCGCGTACGGTGGTCTGTGCCATGGCAACTGCCGCGATGCCCAGGCTGAGCAGCACCAGAATTGCTTTTTTGGTTAGACTTTTCATGTTGACTGTGATTGGTTTATAGTGTTTGATTGCTGTTGTTCTGTGCAGCCGTTATGTCCTTCACGAGCCAGTGGAGGAACATCTCGAGGTTGGTGTAGCGGCCGTTCTTGTCGAGGGTTTTGGAATTCGCATCGGCGCCGCTGAACCTGTTGAGCCCGAACTTCTCCTCGAACCAGTCCGGCATGCCGTCCGCGTCGGAATCCTTGAATTCATCAATTTCGGCTGCAGTGGCGGAGTAAACCGGGAAACCGTCTTTCCAGGTGTCGTCCTGGACGTCGGTCTGGGTGTCTATAAGGCCGGAAATGCCGCTCTTGCTGCCCTTGTAGGTGGCTGTGCCGTTGCGTGTTTCATCGGCGATGCGCGAGTCTATGGCATCCCGTTTCCGGCAGGCTCCGGCGTAGCTGAGCACCGACTCGAAGCACTCGTCCGCAGTCTGCAGGGCAACCGGGTATGAGCCGGCGGAGAAGACTTCCGAAGATTTTATCTTGGAAACCACGGTGGAGTTTGCCGTGGTGCCCGTCCAGTTGTCCGATGTGACCGAACTCTTTCCGTAGAGGGTGTTGCCCGTCATGTAGAAATGGCCGGGCTCGATGCTGCCTGCTCCCGAAACGCCTGAGCAGTTGCTGCAGGAAGTGGTGGGATCCAGCAGCCACATGTGGTTCGACGGGGTGGCCGGGCCGGGTTTGTAGCAGTTGCCCACGAAATTGTATTTCCTGTAGCCGCCGACGGAACTCTCGCCGCCGTAGCAGGTGTTGCCCCTCCAGTTGTAGACCACGTTGTTCACTATGCTCACGGGGCCCCTCTGGGTGGAGACGTAGTCGTGGTCTATGCGCGGGTTGCGGCTGTCGTGGTGGGCCAGGAGGTTGTGGTGGTAGGTGGCGTTGTTGCCTCCCCAGATGCCGCCGTAGCCGTGGGTGCCCTTGTTGTGGATGGAGACGCGGAGACTCTCGGAGACTATGTTCCACGAGAAGGTGAAGTCCTTCATGCCGTAGAAGGAGGCGCATTCGTCCGTGCTCCAGCTCACCGAGCAGTGGTCTATGATGATGTTGCTGTACTTGTCGTCGTCGTGCGACATCACCTGGATGGCGTCGTCTTCGGTCTTGAGCTCGTCTCCCATGCGGCAGCGTATGAAGCGCACGATGACGTTGCTCGCCGAGATGCGGAAGGTGTAGTTCTTGAGGCAGATGCCGTCTCCCGGGGCTGTCTGTCCCGCTATGGTGCAGTTGTCGCGGTTGATCTGCAGCTGGCTCTTGAGCTCGATGACGCCGGCGACGTCGAAGACTATGATTCTGGCGTAGTTCTGGGTGCAGGCCCAGCGGAGCGAACCTTCGGAATTGTTGTCTTCGAGGGTGGTCACGTGAAGAATTTTGCCTCCGCGGCCGCCGGTTGCGTACATGCCGCCGCCCTGGGCGCCGGGGAATGCGCGGGCTACGCCGTCCTCTTCGCTCTCCGGGATGAGGAACTGCTCGTAGAGACTGTCGTCCACGGGATCGTCCGTACCCGGATCCGGATCCGGATCGCCGGTCTTTTCCATGTAAGCGGTTATGGCCGCGCTCCAGGGGGAGGTGGTGTAGCCGTCCGCTTTCGCGCGAACCTTAAAAGAATAAGATATGCCCTGTTCCACCGGGCTCACGGTGGCGTTTCGCTGCTGGGACACGCCCTCCAGGGCTACTGAGCCGTCTGGATTGGTGAGGCGCCAGTCGTAGCCTGTGGCGTTCTGCACCGCGCTCCACTGGAAGGTGAAGGAGTCTTCGGTGCTGCTGTGGAGGGTTACTTTCTCCGGGGCGGAGAGGGCTTTGTCCTCCTTGGAGGTGTCGGTATCCTTGCCGCAGGCCAGGGCCAGGGCGATGAGGGGGATAGTTATCAGCTTGCCGTATTTCATTCCTTACATGCTTTCCGCAATGAGGCTGGCCCAGATGAAGGGGCCCACTCCCTTGGGGTCGTTTTCGGTTATCTTTTCGTGGATGTAGTAGTCGTAGTCGCCGCTGCGGTTGTCCTTGCCCCCGAGACCCGCCACGGCGCAGCAGCGGGTAAGGCTGACGGTGCCGTCGGACTCTTCGCGGATGAAGGTCCTGACGAGGCTGTCGTAGGTTTTGAGGGCATAGTCTTTCCAGCCTGCGTCGAGCCAGCCGTTCTTCACGGCCATCAGGTACACATAGCTGAACATCGCGGAGCAGGTGGCTTCGGTGTAGTTGCCTTCGCGGCCGGGGCAGTCGAGCACCTGGTACCACATGCCGCTTTCGGGGTCGGCGTAGCGGGGGAGGGTTTCCAGGATGCCGGTGAGTATGGCAAGGAGCTCCTCATAGGGGGAGTCCTCTTTGGGGAAGAGCTCCAGGACCTCGGCCAGGGCCATTGTGTACCAGCCCATCGCGCGGCCCCAGGCATGCTTGGACTGCCCGGTTTCGGGGTCTGCCCAGAACATGCTGCGGGATTCGTCCCACGCGTGGCGGTTGAGGCCGGTGGCGGGGTCGTAGGTCATCTTGTATGCCGCGATGAACTGTCCGGCGATGTCGTCGAAATTGATTCCGGACTCCATCCAGCCCTTGATGTAGCGCTTGTTGTATTCCGCATAGAAGGGCTCGGCCATGTAGAAGCCGTCGAGCCAGACCTGGTGCGGATATACTTTCTTGTGCCAGAACGGACCGGCCCCGGTGCGGGGCTGCCTGCAGAGTTGCATGTATGCCGAATCCATCGCGGCGCGGTATTTCTCCTTGCCGGTCAGGTCGTAAAGCGCGAAAAGCGTGCGGGCCGGGCAGATGTGGTCGAGGTTGAAATTGGATTGTTTGTAGTTTGCGCCTATCCTTCCGTCTTCGTGGATGATGGCGTCGTACCAGGCGTCCACGTACTGAAGGGCGGACGGGTCCGCGTCGAGTATCGCCTTGAGCTCCAGGCCTGTGGTGTAGTTCCACTTGTACTTGCCCTGCATGCCGTCCAGAAGGGTGGCCTCGGGGTTGCGCTGCATTTCGGAACGGGCCATGCGGAGCGACATGGGCTCCTTTCCGCAGGATGCGGACAGCAGGGTGAAGGTCAGTATTATGCCGGACAGGAACCTGTTCATTGGTAAAGTTTTCGCGTTATTTATAAAATATCGTCCAAAAATAGAAATTATTTTGTAGTTTTGCAAACGTTTGCATAAAATAATGAAAAATATTCTTGCCATACTCCTGCTGGCGCTGTCGGTGACGGCGCTCAGGGCCCAGGGCGGAAACTCCCTTTTCCGCACAGATGAAACTTTCTTCCGCACCCCCGAGGCGTCCCGCGTCGGATGTCAGCTGCTTCTCTGGCAGAGGGATACCGGCGGCTGGCCCAAGAACGTCGACATGTCTGTTCCGCTGACTGATGGCGACAAGGCCAGACTCCTGGAAGACAAGTCCCTGCGTGACGATTCCACCATAGACAACCGTGCCACGACCTCGCAGCTTTGCTATCTTGCGAGGCTCTATTCCGCAACCGGGGAGAAGGCATGGAGGGATTCTTTCCGCAAAGGCCTTGAGTTCCTGCTCGACGGCCAGTACGAATGCGGCGGCTGGCCCCAGTTCTGGCCCGAGCACAGGGCGAAGTATGCCGGCCATGTCACTTTCAACGACGGGGCCATGGGCAATGTGATGGAAGTGCTCAGGGGAGTGTACCGCAGGGAAGCGCCCTTCAATTCCCGGGGTCTGGTTTCAGGCAGTTTGCGCCGCAGGGCCCGCAAGGCCTTCGAAAAGGGTGTGGAGTGCATCCTCGACTGCCAGATAGTGGTGGACGGGAAACCGACGGTATGGTGCCAGCAGCACGACGAGAACACCCTGGAGCCCGCTCCCGCGCGCAGTTTTGAACCCGCCGCTTTCTGCTCGGCCGAAAGCGCCCAGCTGGTGGAGATACTAATGAGCGTAGAAAAGCCTTCGCAGAGGGTGAAGGACGCCGTGAACGGGGCCATGGCCTGGTTCGACGCGAACAAGATCATCGGCTATGAGTACGTCCGCGAGAAGGGCGACACCTTCCTCCGCCCGCATCCCGACACCAAGCCACTCTGGGCCCGGTTCTACGATTTCGAAGAGTGCAGGCCCTTCGTGTGCGGCCGCGACGGAGTCATCCGCCGAAGCCTGTCGGAGATCGAGCCCGAGCGCCGCAACGGCTACGGCTGGTACAACAGCGACTGCGGCCGCCTCTATCCCGAATACCTCGCCTGGTGCCTCAGGAACGACCCGGAAGGCCGCAGGGGACTCCACGGCGGCAGGACAGCCATCCACCTCATCGGCGACTCCACCATGGCGCCCAAAGACACGCTCAAGGGTAATCCCGAAAGGGGATGGGGCATGTTCTTCGGGGAGTATTTCGATTCAGCCATAGTGGTTTACAACTACGCCAAGAACGGCCGCAGCACCCGCAGCTTCATAACCGACGGACGCTGGGAGAACGTGAAGACCTGTATCGTCCCCGGGGACTGGGTGTTCATCCAGTTCGGCCACAACGACCAGAAGGAGGACGACCCTGTGCGCTATGCAGACCCGTGGGGAGCATACCGCGAAAATCTGCGCACCTACATCCGCGAGACCCGTGAACTTGGGGGCACCCCGGTGCTTCTCACTCCGGTGGCCCGTCGCAAGTTCACAGGCGGGGTGTTCGACGACAAGGCGCACGGCGACTACCCGGCAGCGATGAAGTCGGTTGCGGAAGAGATGGGAGTGACCCTGCTGGACATCACCTCGGCCACCAACGACTGGATACGCGCCGCCGGCGACAAGGCTTCGATACCCTACTTCATGTGGGTGGAACCCGGTGAGTGCGAGGCCCTTCCCGCAGGCAAGCGCGACAACACCCACTCCCGCGAAAACGGCGCCCGCCGCAACTGCACCATAGTCTGCGACTCCATCCGCGTCCGCATCCCCGCCCTCGCCGGGCACCTGAAGTAGCCCGCTCCGCTCCCTCCCGTGTGCAAATCACTCCATTTCGCACACCGCAGGCCCCAAACCGGGACCTGTCGCACTGCGGGACATCAGGGGCCCGGGGCTATCTGTTGTCGTAGGGATTCCAGACTATGCCGTCCTCCTCTTCGTACATGACGGTGGCGAAGTCGTACTTCGCGGCCTGGCGGGCGGTGAGCTGGCGGCTCCATTTCACGCGATCCTTTTTGCCGTAGGCTCCGGGGCCATAGTTTTGATATTCAGCGTAGTAGGAGTTCTTCTTGGTGTCTGGCTTGCCGGGCTTCTCCCAGTCGTGCCAGCCTTCGGGCAGGATGTGCGCGCCGAGCTCGCAATTGATGAAAACGGTTTTGGCCCAGGAGCGCCAGGGACGGCCCAGGTAGCACTTGTCCACGCCCTCGTCCGCGGTGAGCCGGCAGTTCACGAAGACATAGCCGTAGGGCTGGCCTTTCGGGGTGGAAGCTGCAGTGACATAGCTGTTCTTCTTGGAGTGGATGGTGCAGTTCTCGAAATAGCAGCGGGAGGGGCCGAAGATGAAGTCGGTCGTGCCCTCTATGTAGCAGTCTTTGAAATAGTTGCGCTTCTGCCCGCGGTCCTTTCCCCAGTAGCCGTAAGTGTAGACGGTGTCCTGGTTGCCGAGGAAGCGGCAGCGGTTGAAGAAAAGGAAGTCGCCGTCGGTAAAGACAGCCACCGCCTGGCCTATGTCCTTCCCTTCCCCTGCGGAGTTCTCGAAGGCAATGTCTTCAAAGGTCACGTAGCTGGAGTGGATGTAGATGGTAGCGCTGCCGGAAGTGCCCACCGGGAGGCCGGAAACCGGCCAGGTGTCCTTTGCGCAGAGGTCGTAGGTGATGAGGGTGCGGTCCGCTCCTTCGCCGCAGATGTGCAGGCGGAACTTGTTGTGGGGGATGATCACCCGTTCCTTGTAGGTGCCGGCCTTTATGAGTATGGTGGTGATGTGCCCGTGCATGTAGTCCGGGCAGGCGTTGATTGCCTCCTGGACAGTGGCGAAGTCGCCCGAACCGTCGGCCGCGACCACGAAATCGTAGTCCCGGGCAATGGCCGAAACGGCAATCAGAGCCGCTGCGGCAGCGGAAAGAAGCTTTTTCATCTCTCGGTGACGGTTACGTTGGAGGTTGTTACGTTCTCGGTGTAGGAGGTCTTGATGCCGGAGCCCACGCGGGCGAAGATGCAGTCGTCGATCGAGACGTTCTTTACCGGCATTTCAGGCAGGCCGTTGATATATACGGCGCTCTTGGCCCCGTCGCAGACTATCCCCTTTATGGAGATGTCCCTGAATTCGGGGGTGGTTTCGTCGACCGCGAGGACGGCGCTGTCGGTGGTGTAGCCGTCGGAAGTGGACTTGCCGCCGTAGAAGAGGTCGAAGGTGATGGCCTCGTTGATTATGTCCTTCATGAAGATGTCTTCGATGCGTATGTCCTTCACGACTCCGCCGCGGCCGCGGGTGCTCTTGAAGCGGAGCCCCACGTCGGTGCCTATGAAGGTGCAGCCGCGCACGGTTATGTCGCTCACGCCGCCGCTCATCTCGCTGCCTATCACGAATCCTCCGTGCCCGGCGAACACCGTGCAGTTCTCTATGAGAAGATTCCTGCACTCGCGCGCATACCTGCGGCCGTCTTCGTCCTTGCCGGACTTGATGCAGATGGCGTCGTCGCCCACGTCGAAGCTGCTGTCGTACATGTGCACATTCTCGCAGGCGTCGATGTCTATGCCGTCGCCGTTCTGGCTCCAGGCCGGATTGCGCACCGTAATTCCCTTGATTTCAATGTCTTTGCTCCAAAGCAGATGGAGATTCCAGGCCGGGGAGTTCTCGAAGGTGCAGCCCTCGAGGAGTATGCCTTCGCAGTTCTTGAAAAGCATCAGCTCCGGGCGCAGGAAGCGCTTGATTTCCGTCTCGTCGAGGGAATCGTCGGCCTTGTTGAAGTTGCCTGCCGTGAGCTGGGCCTTCATGTAGCCTTCGTCGGGATACCAGGTCTTGCCGTCTTCGCTAAGGACGCCCCCGGATGCCACCCTTTCTTTCCATACGGAAGACGGGGCCTTGCTCTTCTTTATGGCGCGCCAGTCCTGGCCGTTGCCGTCGAAGACGCCTTTGCCGGTGATGCTGATGTTCTTTGCGCCGTCGGCATAGAGAAGCGCATGGCAGCGCCTCATGTCGAGGCCTTCGAAGTTGCTGTCCGTCACGGGGTAAAGGTCGAGGTCGGAGGGGAAGACCACCAGGGCGTTTTCGGCCAGGTGCAGGTTGACTCCGCTCTTGAAGACTATGGGGCCGGTGAGCCAGATGCCGGCAGGCACCTCGAGGGTGCCGCCTCCCTTGGCGGAAACCGCCTCCATGGCTTTCGCAAAGGCTTCAGTGTTCAGGGTCTGCCCGTCCCCTTTTCCGCCGAAGTCCTCTATGCTTGCGCTCTTGCTGCAGGAAAAGAGGAGAGCCATGGCGGCTATGGCTGCGAGTTTGGAAAAAAGTTTCATGTGTCGGGAACAAAAATAGAAATATTTAATTGAAAGTGCAAACGTTTGCAAAAATATTGTTATATTTGTTCGCGATGAAAAAGGCAACGATAGTGGACATAGCCGAAGCCCTGGGCGTCACCCCTTCAACGGTCTCGAGGGCCCTTTCCGGCAGCAGTAAAATAAAGGAGCGCACGCGCAAGGCCGTGCAGCAGAAGGCAAGGGAAATGGGATATGTCCGCAACGAGGTCGCCTCGGGCTTCCGCAAGGGAGTCACCAACACTGTGGGCATCATCGTCCCCCGCATCAACCGCGAGTTCTTCAGCGGCATCATCAGCCGGGCCGAGTCCGTCCTTCTTGAATCGGGCTATTCCGCCATCATCTGCCAGAGCTACGAAAAAGAAGAGGATGAAATCCGCGCCCTCGAGACCCTCATCTCCAGCCGCGTTGCCGGAATCATGATATCCCATTCCGCGGCCACGGAGTCCGGAGACGCCATCCTGGAAGCCCTGCAGGGAGGGAAAATCAAGCTGGTGCAGTTCGACCGGGTCTTCGACTGCCTTCCCGGTTCCAAGGTGGTGAACGACGACTTCCACGGGGCATATTCCGCGGTAAAGCATCTTCTTGACAACGGCTGCCGCAAAATCGGCGCGCTGGTGGGCTACAGCAGCTGCCGGTCTTTCGTGGACAGGCAAAAAGGCTACGAGGCCGCCCTGCAGGAAGCCGGAATACCGGTGGACAATTCCATAGTCTTCCCCGAAACCATAGTCCGCGAAACGGGCTACGCCAACACCGCCAGGGCCATAGACGCCGGCTGCGACGCCATCTACTCCAGCGGCGATTTTTCGGCCCTGGGCGCCCTTCAGTGCGCGCTCGACCGCGGCATAAGGGTGCCGGAGGAATTCGCCATAATCGGCACGGCGAACGAAAGTTTCACGGGCCTCATCACGCCGGCCCTGAGCTCGGTCGACCAGCATTCCGCCGAAATCGGCCGCCAGGCCGCCCATGCGATGCTCCGCCTGCTCTCCGGCGAGACGGCGGGCGAGACCATAGTGGTGGGCACGGACCTCGTCCCCCGCATTTCCTCCCTGAGAAACCAGAAATAACACTGCATATATGAAAATCAACTGCCAGGTACGCTACGCGTCGCATCCCGAAGACGCCAGACATTACGACACCTCCCGTCTCCGCGAAAATTTCCTCGTGGAGAACGTGATGGTTCCCGATGAAATCAACATGGTCTACAGCATGTACGACCGCATAATAGCCGGAGGCGCGGTTCCCGTGAAGGAAGAGCTCGTCCTCAAGGCCCCGGACATCCTCAGGGCGGAATTCTTCACCCAGAGGCGCGAGCTCGGGATAATCAATGTAGGCGGCACGGGGACGGTCAGAGTGGGAGATGAGGAGTTTGAAATTCCCTTCAAGGAAGCCCTCTACATCGGCAGGGGCAACCGCGACGTCTCCTTCCGCAGTGCGGATCCCGCCAACCCGGCCCATTTCTATTTCAATTCCGCGCCCGCCCACAGGGAGACCGGCGTCAGGCACGTCACCAAGAAAGATGCGGTCGTGATGCACTGCGGCTCGCTCGAGGAGAGCAACGAGCGCACCATCAACCGCCTGCTGGTCAAGGAGGTGGTGCCATGCTGCCAGCTTCAGATGGGCATGACGGAGCTGGCTCCCGGCAGCACCTGGAACACCATGCCCGCCCACACCCACGACCGCCGCATGGAGGTCTACTTCTACTTCGAACTCCCGTCAGACGCCGCCGTCTGCCACTTCATGGGCGAGCCGCAGGAGACGCGCCACATCTGGATGCACAACGAGCAGGCGGTCATCAGCCCGCAGTGGAGCATCCACAGCGCCTGCGCCACCCGCAACTACACCTTCATCTGGGGCATGTGCGGCGAGAACGACGACTACAACGACATGGACTGGGTGGCCACCGAAAACCTGAAGTAGCATGAAGAAGATTCTTTTTGCAGCCGTAGCCCTGATTTCCCTGGCTGCCTGTTCGCATCCCGTGCAGAAGGTGAACGCCCGCCATGTCCCCGAAAGGATGGACGACTTCGTCTTCGAGAACGACTATTACTGCTTCCGCGTGTACGGCGAAGCCCTCGAGGGCAACCCGACATCACCCGGATTCGATTTTTGGGCAAAGAACTGCGACACCCTCGTGGCGGAAGGCCGCTATGCCCTTTACGCCTCAGGCTCCGACGAAGCCTACCATCACGACAGTGGCAACGGCAAAGACTGCTACAAGGTGGCGGTAAGCCTGGGAGCCGGTGCGTCCTCACCGTTTATCGACGGCTCAATCCGCTATCCTGCAACCAATTACAGGTCCTATGAAGTGCTTTCGCTGAAGCCTTCCCAGGCGGTGTTCGTGCTGCATTATCCCGCGTGGGAAACCTGCGGCTACACCGTTTCGCTCGACAAGAAATTCACGGTCACTGCCGGAGAACGCTTCTGCAAGGTGGAGGACACCTACACCTTCACGGGCCCGTCCGAGACCCTCGTCATTGCGGCGGGCATAAACCGCCACAAGCCAGAAGACCTTCTGGACGAATACATTGGCACGGACCGCGTCGCCATCTGGGAAAGGGCCTCAGACCAAAGCTTCGAGCCCGAGGACGGCCTCATCGGCGTGGCTGTCATAGTTCCCGGAGCCGGCTGCGGGGACGTCACCTCCGTGTGCAAGGGCTGTGACGGCAACGGAATGTGCGCGGAATCCTGCGACGGCTGCATAGGCATCTGCCCCGGTTGTCCCGATTCCGGCGCCACGGTGGCCTGCGGCCATTCGCTGGTGCTCAAGCCCGTGCGCAGCGGCGAGCCCCTCACCTACTATTTCAGCGCGGTCTGGAGCAAGTACGACGTCCCCACCGCAGAAGACTGGTTCGAGACAGTCGCCGCCATGTAGCGGTGCTTCGCCCGGCGCGCTCCCGTGCCCCTGATGTCCCGCAATGCGCCAGGTCCCGGGCTGGGGGCTGCGGTGTGCAGAATGGGGTGATTTGCACACGGGAGGGCGCGGAGGACCCCTCCGGCCTGGCGGCCACCTCCCCTCGAGAGGGGAGGTGGTTAGGGGAGGAGTTTTAACGGAGGACGCGCTTGCGGAGGATGTAGTAGAGGCAGATGCTGATGACGAAGATTCCCACGCC
>ERZ842401.3641-NODE-3641-length-18885-cov-4.065003_pt1 | contig 18885 bp, 9 predicted proteins | sample MGYA00521270_ERZ842401 | MGnify/ENA primary metagenome ERZ842401 (study PRJEB31892, sample SAMEA3878208) | bioreactor metagenome | biome: Moose rumen | place: Sweden | collected 2011-10 | study: EMG produced TPA metagenomics assembly of the PRJEB12797 data set... | reverse complement strand
TGCCACTCCTCGTCGGGAGCCGAAGCCGACGACATGCCGGCCTTCACGCGGTCGTAGCCGTCAGGCAGTTTGCCCATGCCCTCGCCGTTAGTGCTCTTCGAGTGGTCGAAGATGATGGCTTCGCCGGCCGTGAAGGTCCATCCCGGCAGGTCTTTGGCCTCGAACTTGTCCATGCGCACATCGGCATACCAGTCGTCCCAGTCGCGAATCTCCGCTATGAAATTCATCACGGGGTTGTCCTTAGTCACGGTGCCACCCTTGTCAACCTTCACCAGTCCGGGAATCTTCATGTCGACATCGACCTTCAGGATTTCCAGTTCGTCGGCTTTCCAGGCGACGAAGCAGCCGTCAGTGGGCTCAAGCACATCGCGCGGTGCCTTGAAGGTCATTTCAAACGACGATTCCGGATCAACGATCGTAAAGTTGCCCAGCAGGGCCAGCGTGCCGGCCTCGGGCAACACACGCTCGGGACTGATGCAGAGTCGCGGCGCGCCCAGCAGCAAGATGTCGTTCTTCAGATAGTTGCTGCTCGGCAGGGTGAACTCGCCGATCACGTCCATCGTGGCATACGTGGGGGCGAACTTCATCTTCGAGATCTGTATGTCAATCGGACTCTTGTTGATGCTCTTTGGAATCTGCAAGGGCAGATGCAGGTCTGAGATCTCCCCCTTGAGGAACTGATCCCAGATGGACTGGCCTTTCTTCACGTACTCATAGTACTTGGCCACGTCGAGTTTCTGGGCTACGTTCTTGATGCCACTGGTGGCCTGCTCCTGAAGCTTGTCGCTATAGGGTATCTGCGTGTCGCCGATCAGATTGTCGATGCCCCAGTCGGAGAACAGCTTGTCAATGACTTCGCTGTTGCTCATCTTCGCATCATTCTCCGTCGGATAGGTGTAACAGAGACCGCCATAGGCAATATCATCCTCATTGATATACAGCGTGTCAAACTTCACGGCCACCATGGTCTTGATGCCCAGTGGTCGCCACTCAATGTGTCCTGTACCCTTGTAGCAATCCTTGCCCGACACTTTCTCGATTTTGTCGATGGTGAGCTCGTATTCGCCCACGCCGATGACGCTCTTCTTCAGGTCAGAAACTTTCTTTTTAGTGGGCTTGGTGCTCTCGATGACCGTTGTTGCCGAACACTGGAAGAGATTGCGCGTGAGACGCTCGATGATGGCAAAGTCCACGCTGTTCTTTTCGCCCTCCCAGCTCACCGACTTCTCGTTGGTGCACGTGGGCGTGACGCGCAGCACCATATAGTCGCCCTTCGACACCTTGTCCTTGATTTTCTCCCAGCGGATGGTGTCGATCAGCTGCTTCGTCGACAGCTTATAGATAGGCGTGGTCTTGACGATCTCCTTAGGATCATACTCATTCGCGCTGAACAGTTCCACATTGTATTCATACTGCAGCTTCTCGCGCTCCTTGCCTTCACCGCCAATGAAACGCGGCTCAGTCCACTCCACGGCAATGTCCTCGATGGTGTAGAGCTTGCGCGTATCGCCACTGACGAACGAGGGTGACAGCAGTCGCGGATTCTCCAGAATGTAAAGCGAGTCGAGATCGCCGGTGCCCTTGCCGCTCAGTTCCAAGGATGCGGTGTCGTCGTCCTCTTCCTCATCCTTGGCCTGTTTCTTGCCGTTGTCGTCCTCTTCTTCCTCCTCGGCGACAGGCGTGACTTCCGGCTCCTTCTCCTCCCCCTGCGGTTGCTCTACTTCTTTCTCCTCAGGCACAGGAGGCTCTATCATGAACAACTTGAAGGGACTCTTGCCCTTGTTCTCAATATTCACATAGTCGAGCAACAGACTATTGGTGTTGGACGACACGGCCTCGACCTGTGCGGCATAGGTGGTCTGTTCCCTGAACTGCGACTTGATGATGTTCTGCGGAATGATGACCATCGGCGAGAGCAGGCCTTTCACCTGATAGACCACGGGGTTGTGGTCAATGGCATCGTCGGGCTGCTGCATGGGGTTCACCTGCACCACCTTGAAATTATAGGTGAAGCGTGCGGCTGCGGGGTTACAAGCCACGACAGGCTGCCGCCAGGTGAACTGCGCATTCATCTCCTGCACCTTGGCAATGGCCATGAGATCGAGTGCGTTGTTGGTCACCGGTGTCAGGAACTCCGGGGCCTGTGCCTTGTAGCACACCGTGAAGTCACAATAGCCGGCCGTCGGGCTGCTCACGGCCACGGGCTCCGGGAGCGTGGGGTCCCACCTGTAGGCCGTCAGTTGTGCGCGATACTGTCCTTCCGGCAACAGACCGAAAGAGCCGTTAAGATAATTGTCGAACAGTCCCGGCGTGGTTTGCACCTCATTCTTCGGCAGATGGTTGAACATGGTGCGCATCTCGACGAGCGACAGCTGATAGGAGCTGCTGGCCGGCACGGTGAAGGGCCTCAGGGGCAGTCGCTTGGCAGGCGTGATGATCTGCAGTCCGCTGCTGGGCATGGTCTGCCGCAGGTTGATGCAGAGATAGACGTTCTGCTGAACACCAGTATTATTGGTCAGGGTGATGTTGAAATACTTCCCAGGGTTGTCGATATACATGGCCACCTGTGGGGGCAGCACCTGCTGTACGGGCGATACGGTGACCGATATGTCTTGTGCGGCCACTGCAGCCACCAGCAACGTGCAACGTATGATAAACAGTCCCACCACTGCCTGGCATCGGCGTGCGGTACGGCTCAGGATGTTTGCTGTCATATTTGTTCTCATATATTGTAGATCAATAGAGTTGTCGGGTTGGGTGTTGGGGGTCACATTTTCCCCTTTTTCTCAGTATCGCCGCTTCCCTTGCGTCTCAGTTCCAGCAACGAGAAGGTGTAGGCGTAGTTCAGACTGATACTGATGTCGGTAATATCGAGCGACGAACGTGTCTTCGTGGGGTTCACGTCGCCATACTTGCTCATGCTGGCAGACAGCGAGAAGGTGTGGGCCTTCTTCAGCGTGTAGCCTGCCTGCAGATCGCCGGCCACGGAGAGGCTCTTGGACTGGTGCTTGATCTCGTTGTAGCACATCGACAGCGTGGCAGAGAGCGTCAGCGCCTCGTCGAAGAAATTACGGCTGGCCGTGAGTGCTGCTATATCACTGGAATACTGGGTGTTCTCACCTTTCGACAGCTGGTGGTTGAGCGAAGCCGTGATATTGGTTTCCCATGGCTTGATGCCCATGTTGTAGCTCAGGCCGATAGCGGTCGAGGTGATGTCGCCTGTATGGTTCGAGAAGGTGTTCAGGTCCTTGTTCTCAGTAAAGCTGGTGGATAAGGCTATGGTGTGGGAAAGAACGTCGCCGTCAATGCCGTAGGAGGGTGTGAACGACACGCTCTGCGTGCGCCGGTCCACCCGTGTGGTATCGTTGACGATGGCTGCGCCGTCATATTGCTTCTGGGTATAGCCGTTGTAGGCCAGCGCCAGGTTCAGTCCGCCCAGTCGGGTCGATGCAATCAGCGAGTAGATGAGTCCGCGTGTGGTGTAGAGCTGCTTATTGCTCAGGTTGTCCTGCTGTCCGGAGAAATTGGCCGAGAGCGATACGCCCTTGAGCAGCGTGGTGCTGAAGTTCAGGCCCAGGCTCTGATAGTTGTTCGACAGGTAATAGGTGCCCAGCGAGATATAGTCGGGCTGCACCATACGGTAGTAGACCGATGCCGAGATACCGCTGAGCGAGAGGTTGGCCGACACGTCGCCGGCGAAGCGTGCCAGCGAGGAATAGCGCGCCTGGAAGACGTTGGCCCACTGGTCGGTCTCTTCGGTGTGCACCTCCTGTGCCCGGATGTCGGTCGAGAAGACCGATGCCGCTGCGTTCACGTTCAGCGAGAGGAAGCGTGTGGGAGCCACCGCACCCTTCAAGCCGACGACGATGTTCTCCTGCGGCGACAGGCGCTCCTGCCAGTAGTCGCTGAGCGACTTCAGCCGGTCGTAGGCCCTGAGCAGATAGATGTCGATATAGTTGCCACCGCTGCCATAGCCGGCCTTGAAACCCCATCCTATGCGCTTGTACTGCGGCGTGCGGGCACGGGGATCGGTGGGGTCGTCGTTGATGGCCTTGCGCAGCGTGCCGTAGAAGCTGCCGAACCGCCAGTGATTCTTGTCGTCGTATTCCACGCCGACGCCATTGAACGACATGCCCATGACGTACTCGCTGAACAGCATGGACGACTGTCCGACGTGTCCTGTCCAGTTCTTATAGTGGGGGTTCAGCTGGAACGTGATGTGCGGATACGTGAACTGCGTGTTGTCGTTGCTGTAGTAGAGCAGGAAAGGCATATTGATGCCATAGAGGTTGATGTCCAGGTTGGCATAGAACGTGTTGCTCATCGGTGAGGCATAGCCGTCGCCGAGGGAGGTATGGTGATAGGTGTTCTGCGTACCTACGACGCCCGTGATGATGAGCGGGTCGCTCTTGGCTATCTCGCCTATGTTGCCCAGCTCAATGCTTTGCGCACCCGCGTTGAGGGCCACCACCATCGACAATGATATGAAAAGGTATCTCATGCGCATCTGGTTTTCGTCTATTTACTGATTCTCTTGATCATCCGGCCCTGTGCATCAGTGGTGATATAGATGCCCTTCGTCAGGGGGCTGCTGGCATTGATGCGTCGGCCCATCAGGTCATAGGCAGCACCGCCGGCCTGACTGCCGACAGCCGTCTCGCCGATGGCGATGTCATGGGCATCGAGGGTCACTGGCCGCTGGTAAGAGCCGGCCTTCCTCGTGAAAGAGAGTTTCTGTGGCACGTCGGCACTGAGGCCGGTGGCATGATGGTACAGGCGGAAGGTCACCGTCTCGCCCATCTTTCCGGCCACCGATATATGTATGCGCCCCGAGGGCAGCAGATGGCCTATGCCCCTGCACTCGTCGCCCACGAAGGCACCCACGGCATAGTCCTGCTGACTGTCGATGCCGCTGATGACGGCCACCACGGGCATCGTCTCGGCATAGTCGGCAGGATCGTGGTGCCAGGGAGTGGCAGGTGTGGCCGCGTCGTCAGCCTCAGCAACGCGCGACTGCGCAACAGCCGGTGCCTCGGATGGCAGCGTGGCAGGGCCCCAGTTCAGCGTCTGTCCGCCCTGCCCCTCAGTATAGTATATGTAGCCTTTTCCGGCCTCTAAACGGAACAAGGGGGAGTGCTCCCATTGGTCACCGTCATATTCAGCGAAGAAGTCCTTGCCGATGATGAGGTCGCCCTTCTGCGCATTCCGGGCCAGATAGGGGCCCACCACGTCGAAGCTATGGTCTTTCTCATGCGGATAGGTCACCCACGTATAGCCTTTCTTCACCCTCGGCAGGCTCATCGTGCTGGCATAGCTCAGGTTCTGATAGCCGGCGGAGAGCACCAGCGCGCTCTGACAGTAGACCTTGTACATGCCGTCGGTGGGTGTCAGGCGCTCAATGTCGCCGAAGAGTCCCAGCTCCGGGTCATTATAGAGCAAGGCCGACTGCGAACGTATCTCCGTCAGGTTCTTGTTGACAGCGGCCCATTTGTCGCCGCTCTTCAGCAGGAGGCTTCCGCCCTGTATGGCATAGAACGACACCCATGTCCATCCTTTGTCCAGACTATACTCTGCCGGAATGTTCACCTGGCAGGTAGCGGCCTGCTCCTTGCCGTTGTATTTTATCTTGATCGTGTACGAACCGACATACTGTCCGCGCACGTTCCATTTCAATCCAGTGTTGTCGGCCATCGTGGCGGTGGCAGCCGGCTCGCCGTTGGCAGCCTTGCCGAACACCAGTTCCACCTTGCCTGGCCGGAAGTCGGCGGTGTCGTCTTTCGTGAGGGTCAGCTCCACGTCCCTCAGCTTCGAGGCGGTCAGCGCCGGCGAGGCAAACGACATGGTGACATCGGGAACGGGCGTGTTCTTTGCCACGACCCTCACGGTGGCTTCGGCTGCGAAGTTGCCGGGAGTGGCTGTCACGGTGACCTTGCCCTCACCTTCGTGGACGGCGGTCAGCAGACCGTCGGCACTCACTGTGAAAGCGTCGGTATTACTGCTGCTGTACGCATAGCTGAGCGCGGTGAGCAGTTGCGAGTGGTTGGTGGGCAGGAGCGTCGGCACGGCGCTGGCGGTCTCTTCTTCCTCCAGCGTCAGCGATGCGAAAGGCAACGCAATGCCCGTCACGGGGGCGACGGTAAAGACGAGGGGTGCACCGGGGTTGCCGTAGGTGCCCTCCAGTCCTTGTGCAAAAGGCTGCGAGGCGATCTGATACTCCAGACCACTACTACGCAGACGGAAGGTGGCCGTGGCCTCATCGTTCTTGTCGCCCCATACGCGGATGACGAAGAAGCCCTGACCGGCCTCGTTGCCAGTGGACAGCCACTGGCTGGTGCCACGCAGCGCGTCGCCGACGAAGGCCCCGATGGCCCCGTCGGCGGCGGCATACTGGCTGTTTATGTTCTCACCAGCCGCATCTTGCAGAGTGACGTAGTAGACCGAGGATGCGTGGTAGAGCAGCTCGTCTGCTATTTGATACCCTTGCGCTCTCAGTGCTAAGGGCAGCACTGAGAGGCAAATCAGTATGATACCGAAAATATGCTTATATCGTCCTGTCATGTCGGTTTGCTTTTGGTGAGTATTACACCTTATTATATATAAGGAGAAGAGAGGGAAAGCAGAAAGCTTACTTGATGATCTTCTTGCCACCGATGATGTTGATGCCCTTGCGAGGAGCTGTCAACTGCTGTCCGGAGAGGCTGTAGACGGTCTCGCCCTCAGCCTTCGTCACGGCTGTGCGACTGCCGATGCCGGTGACAACGGGCATGCGCATCACCTTGGGAGCGCTGATGGTGCCGCTCATCGGGCCGTAGCTGACGGTCTCGCTGATAGCGATTTCCTCGCCCGTGGTCTTGTCGTACAGGCGGTAGCTCACCTTGTCGCCACCCTGTCCGGCCACGCAGAGCATCATGATGTCGCCCTTGACCACCGAACCCTGACCGCGACACTCGTCGCCGACGAAGGCCCCGATGACGTAGTTCTCAGGATCCTGCAGGCCCTCGAAGCGAACGATGGCCACCATGTTGTCGGCAAAGCCCTTGTTCTGCAGCTGCCAGGGATGGCACTCCTGCCGTCTGGCATTGTTGGGAGCCGGCGTGTCCTGATAGCAGAGAGGTATGCCGGCGAAGCTGAACTGAATGTTTGCCTCGTCGCTGTTGCTGTAATAGATATAGCCTTTTCCGGCCTCGAACTTGAAGCCGTCGGTGGTCACCCACTCCGTGCCGTCGAAGGTGGCAGCCGTTGTCTGACCGATGATCATGTCGCCCTCTACGGCATCGGGATTCGGTGTGTCCACCTCGCTCAGCTCCAGATTGAACTCATAGGGATAGGTGATCCAGTTGTAGCCTTTGGCGACGGTCTGCTCGAAGCCGCTCATGCCGTCGGGCTCAGCTACGCGGTTGAAGGTCGCCCAGCCAAGGTTGATGAAGCTGCTCTCCGCATCGGTGCCTCTCACCTTGATCATGCCTGCTTGCGGATTCAGCATCAGCAGGCCGCCATAGAGCGTGCCCTCATAGTTGTAGAGCAGTGCGTCCTGCGTGCGCATCTCAACGACATTGGCCATGAAGTCCGCGTTCGAGCCGTCGGTCATGTTTGTCAAAGGAATGGCAGGGACATCGGAGGGTATGTAGCACACGCTCACCCATCCCCAGCCGCCGGTGGGCAGGGCAATCAGCGGCTCAACATAGACGGTACCGTAGTCGTCGCCGCTCTCGGTGGACATGGGGGTATCGTCGTAGAACACCCGGTAGCCGCCCACACCGGCATACTTGCCGCGCAGGGTGCAGCTCAGCCCGTCGTCGGCCACGGTGGCCTTGAAGGGGCTGTCGCCGTTGCTCATCTCGCCAGCGGCCTTGACGCGTATTTTCGTCGGATCAAAGAGGTTGTCGGGGTCGTTGAAGGCGGTGAAGGTCATCACGGAGTCGCCCAGCAGCGAGAGGGTGACCGCATCGGGAACGGTGAACGAGGGACGCTGCCTGACGACGATGGTGAGATCGGCCGTCACCAGGGGGAGCGTCATCGACTTGATGGTCACCATGTAGGTGCCACGGGCGGTGATCACGCTGTCGGCAGCGTCGAACCAGCTCTTGTCTTCGATGTCCCAGCCCAGTTCCTTGTTGCTGGCATCAGCAGGCTCGATGACGGCACTGGCCCTCGCGGCATTGATAATCGCCTGCAGGTCGTCGCCGACGAGCGCCTCGACGGTGCTCTGGCTGAGCGTGATCGACGTGATGGGATTCTGAGCAGCCTTGATGACGACGTTCGTGCCATGTATATCCCAGAACGTGGGATATTCCTGCAGGTCGTCAACATACTGCTGGCCGGTGATGTTCACCGTCAGCGACTCCGGCTCCTCCGTCGACACGTCTTTCGAGGTGAGGATGTTTCCTACGATGCTCTCAATATTTTCTGTTTCTGCAGGTGTCCACACATAGGTCATCGGTGTCTCCAGCTTTACGTTGGCGCTCGTACCGCCGCCCTGTGTGCCGAAATGGAAATTGAAGTGCTGCGTCAGGTCGTAGCCCACCACGGGCAGGGCTGCCTCGATCGTGATGGGGTCGTCGAGGGTGATGTTCTGCAGCAGGTCGAGCGTCAGCGGATAGTCAAACTCACCGTCCGCACTGTCGAACTTGCCCTTCTTCGTGAACTCATAGACCAGTGCGCGCTGCAGGCCATAGCCGTTGTCGTCGACCACAAAAGCCTTGAAGACGATGTCCTTGTCCAGATCTTCTTCCAGATCGCCGACCACGCGCAGTTCGTAATAGCCATACTGGTTTTTCCATGTGGCCAGGGCGCGGCAGTCGCCGTCGATGAAGGCTGCCAATTCCACCTGAGGCGGGGCCGTCGTCGGGTCTGGCTCAGGATTTAACACAAGTCTGACGAAGTAGGCCTTTTCATTCAGATAATCCTGACTGGTCTTTGGTTGCCAGATGCTTGCCCATGTGCTCACTACTCCCAGTAAGAGGCACAATGATGTAAGTAACGTTTTTCTCATAATCAAACGGCATTTTAGATAACTATTCTTAGATGTTGTTTTATATCGGTTAGTGATTTTAGCGCATAAAGATTTCGTAAAATTAGACAATTTTCGTGAAAAATAAAACAACACGACACCTTATTTAATAAACGTTAGTTTACCCCCCCTAAATTAACACGAATTAACCAAAAAAAAAGCCGCTTAAAAACTAAGCGGCTTCGTAAAACACTTGACCGATTCTGTCAATATGATCGCCTATGGGGGTTCCTTTCTTCTGCTGATAGTCCAACAAGTCGATGGTGTATAGCAGATCCAGCTCTTCAATGGCACACTGAACGTCAAGTAGCTGCCTGTAGTCGATGTTCTTGCCGACTACCGCCAAGTCGATATCCGAACCGGTACGATAGTTACCTTTCGACCTGGAGCCGAAAATAAGGACTTTCTCTATGTTCGCATAGCGACGAAACACATCATGCAGTTCCTTTATGACCGATTCGCTTAATCCAAACTTCATACTTGCTGATACGCGCGTTCTTGTGACAACAATCCCAGCTCCTCATCTAATTTCTTAAGCAGAGGAGCATAATCACTATATATCATCTGGATAATTGGTAGCACCTCTTCTTGATCATACACATGGCTCAACGTATTTCTCGACTTGGCCATCTTCCTCCACCCATCGTGGTCAGAAATCAGACCGTCTTCGAAAGCCATCTTCATAGTTCCGTTGGGCCCCAGCATGAAGTCGTAACCTTTGAACAACAACAAGTCTTGCAGTACTTTCCACGCCAACTCAAAAGTATACTCAAAGCGCTGAATCACCCCTTCGAGTTCCAGTTCCGACAAGTCATCCATGAAACGGTCTGCTTCGGTAACTTCGACCAATCGACTACATGCCTTATGGAAGTTGGCATATCGTTGAATCCATCTGATGTCCGTTTGTTGTTCCATTCTAATCAATGTTTATATGGCGTGAGTCTGCGTTGCAAAGATAAATAAAAAAAGAATAACAAGCAAAGAAAAATCCCGAAAACTTCTGAAGCATACTTTTCTCACTGAAATACACTATAATTCAAAAAAATCTTCGTAACTTTGTCGCTGAGAACAATAAGCATCGACAACTATGCCAGAGATAAGCAGTTTTTTTGGTATCATCATTGCAATGTTTGGCGACGACCATCGCTCGACCTATGGTCGCTTGCCTTAGCAAGAATCCACCGCACTTCCATGTGCGCTACGACGACTACCGCTGCACCATCACTATCAGCAAGGGCGTGGTGAAGGGACAGTTGCCACGGAAGGCTCTGAAAAAACTCTACGAACTGGGCGTTGCAGCGTAGTAAAAACTGCAGAGAAGCCAAGGGGGGCTAACTGCTCAGTGGTTAGTATTGAATGAGTGGGCAGTTAGTATCCAACCATGTGGCCGTTTGTATCAAACCTCAGCACAGTTCAATACAAACTTCACCGTCGTTTGTATCAAACGACGGTGAAGATAAATACTAACCTCGATATAATTTGCCTCGATGGTTTGACCCGAGAGTTTGACCCGGTGGCTTGACATCAACTGTCGGGCCCGAAAAGCGCAACGCCTACTTCCCGTAGATGTAGTTGGCCTTGCTGTCCTGGGCGATGGGACGCAGGTCGGGGTTGATGTCCAGGGGCGCGTAGTAGGACACGGTCTTGGTGTCTTTCTCAAAGTCGGTGGGCACCTTGCTGACCTTCTTGCCCGTCTTGACATAGCCCTGCGGAACGATTTCCAGGTCCACCGACGGATCGTTGGAATACCAGTACATCAGCACAATGGGCTTGAACTTGGTGTCGGTCTGGGTGTAGGGCACCACTGTCCGGTAAGGATATTTCCCGGAGCTCATCGTGAATCCCCATGTGGGGGTCTTTCTGGGCTTCTCCACCTCCAGCTCCACGTCCATCACGTAGCAGTAGTTGTACTGATAGCCGTTCTTGATGGTGTACTTGGGCGCGTTGTTCTTTGACAGCGTGCGAATGAGCTTCACGCTCTTCAGGTTCACCTTCGGCACGTTCACCTCGAAGGAGTGCTCGGCCAGCGGAATCCAGCAGATGGGAATCTTCTTCGCAGGATCCTGATAGACCTGATAGCCGGCCTGTACGTAGTAGGGGAAGTTATAGTCAATTTTCCATAAGTCATCCGCATCTTTCTTGTCGGCATAGCTCAGCACGAAGCGGTCGCAGAAGCCGTTCACGTCGAAGCCGTCCAGCTTCATCGGCAGCTCGGCAGCCAGCAAATCCTCGACATTCGGGGTTGCCTTGAACTGCTCCTCGTCCTCAACCATGTAGACTCTGACCATCGGTGTGTAGAAGAGCATGGAGGTCAGTATGCCCGCCTGCTTCAGTTTCAGCTTGCCGCTGTAGGTGTGCTTCCCTGTGTCCGAGCAATACATGTCCCAGCTCTTGATGACGGGGAAGAAGGGGATGGCCAACTCCTTGCTGGTCGGAAATTTGGGACTGTCGAAGCGTGGCTTCACGTTAGCACCTGCCACCTTGACACACCCCTCTACATAGATCTGTGCATACGTTGGGGTCAGATATTGCTCCTTGAAGTCCTCGGCCGTCTGGAATCTCTTGGTGTTGAGCGGCACATCCAACGATGAGGAGACCACACAGCCGGCAGCCACGTCGAAGCCCGTGCCGAGCAGATCGGCACCGAGACCGATATGGAAGTCGTAGCCGGCTTCTATGGAGAGGGTCATGTTCGGGTCGACACGTGATGATTCCAGCTGGAAGGTTGGCGAGTTGGTGGCGTTCTTCAGCATTCCGAATTCGCCCTTCTTGCTATAGCTGTCCTGATGATAGCCAAAGGTCACATCGTAGTTAAAGGTCATGCTTGCCGTCAGGTTCACCTCCTGCACGGTCTTGATGTAGGGCTGCACGGTGAAGCCGATGTCGAGGCCCACGACGAGGAAGTCGGCCTGGATGCCCAAGGGCGTGACGTGGGCAGGCAGCTTGGCCGTAACGCTGCCTGTGAGTGCCAGCGTGGAGGTGATGGTCACCTGACCATTGAAATTGATCCAGGCATCAAACTCGCCCGTGCTCGTGTTCAGCATCAGCTTCACGCCTCCCTTCACGGTCATCTTTCCGCCCAACCGCGCATTGGCCTTTGCTGAAAGCACCTCGCCGGCAGCCACCTCCAGATTGGCCGAGAGGGTGGGAAACTCCACCGTGATAGGATTCTTCTCGCCAAACTTTAGCACTTTGTCCGACCCCAGGATGGCACGGGTGGTGGGCTGCTGCCAGGGAGCCTTCCATGCGCGCGCCTCGCCTTCTTCGTCATCAGCCAAGTAGTCGGCATCGTCGGCATCGAGGGCCGGGTCGTGAGGCATGCCGTCCTCGGCCATGATCGAGTCGAACTGCTCCTCGGTGATGAGGGCCGACGGATCGGTGGCCTTGAAGCCCATGTCGTCGACATCGATTATCAGCTCGTCGAAGGCCTCGGCCAGCGAGCACTTCGTGAACACGCAGCGGTAGATGCCGGCCTCCTCGGTGCGCTCAATACACTTGTGGCAGAAGGCATGGGGGAACTGGTCGCGGAACGTCGACGTCATCATCGAGCCCACACCGGGCAGGATGTCCTCGGGCATGGAGCCGGAGAAGTAGAGGATGGTGTCGCTCTCCACCTTGACCAGATACTCCAGCGTCTCGTCGTTGATGGGTATCGTCTTCTGATTGTACTTGTAGTGGATGGTGCCTGCGCTGTCGGGCAGTTCTATTGCCTCGGTGTCCAGATAGCCGGGCTCCGTACGCAGGTACTCATCGCCTTCCGGCTCGTCCATATAGAGCGTGCAGGCCGTCAGGGCCGTTGCTGCCAGTGCTGCCAGCAGGGAGTAACGCAAAAAGTGTAAACCGCGCCTGTTCATATTTCTCATTCGTTTAAATTCGACCATCTTTTTAGGAGTGTAGGAGTGTAGACATTAGAGCATTATTCAAACTCAATCTTGTAGAGATCGGAGAGCGCCCCCAGCGAGTTGGCAGAGAAGGTGAGGGTGGCCTCGGCCTCGCTCACCAAGGCCCGCGTGCGGTCATAGCAGCGCAGGAAGAGCGTCTCGGCTATGCCGTCGGGACTGTAGACGCGCAGCAGCATGTAGCTGATGCCGTCGTCGGTCCTGGGCTGAGCCACACCGCGCAGGTTGCCGTCCTCGTCGAAGACGGCCACCACGCAGTCGTCGTCGGCAGCGTGCCCGTTCACCGTCACGCTGGCAAAGACCAGCATGTCGTAGGGATAGGTAACGGTGGCCATCTGCCATACGGGCAGCACCGTCACCGTGGCCTGGCCACTGACATCCTGGCTGGGCCACGACACGGTGACCGTCGTCTCGCCGGGGGCCACGGCCCGCAGCGTGTCGCCCTGCATGCTCACCACCTTCGTGTCGGCCGACTCCCAGAAGAGGGCTTTGTTCTTCAGCGTGTCGGGACTCAGGGTGACCCCGATCTTGTACTCGTCGCCCACCATCAGACTGAGTGTCGTCTGGCTGAGCGTCACCGTGGCCTTGATGGTCTCCCCACCCTCCTCGTCGGCCTCATAGAGTTCACCGCACGAGCCGAGCAGCACCACCAGACTCGCCAGCATCGGAAAAAAATATCGTCTTTTCATAACTATTCACTATTCACTGTTCACTATTCACTCTTCACTGTTCACTGTTCACTGTTCACTATTCACTATTCACTATTCACTCTTCACTCTTCACTATTCACTATTCACTCTTCACTCTTCTTCGGCGCGCTCACCTTCACGATGTTCGAAGGCTTGCTGCGACGACCCTCGTCGTACTGAATCATGACATAGTACTCTGCCGACTCACCCGGACGGATGAGGAAGTCGTTGAACAGGGGCTCGTCGGGCTTCGTGGCCATGAGGAACTTGAAGTCGTCGTCGCCGGCACCCTTGCGGTAGACGCAGTAGTGCCACTCGCCATAGTCGGGCACCTTGCCCGTCTCCCATGCCAGTCGCGTCTCGTTGTCCTTGCCGGTGTACTGTCCCGATAGGCTCAGCTTAATGTCGATGATGCGCGGTCCGCGGAAGAGGAACGTCTGCGTGAGACTCAGGCCCGAGGTGACACCCGTCAGGTTATAGGTCTCCACGGCATAGACGTAGCGGCGGCGCATGTTGGGCTTGGGCGAGTCCTTGAAGCGGATGCGGTCGCCGTGCTGGCGCAGCGAGTCGGCGCGGTAGACACCCATGAGCTCCCACAGCTCCTCGCCCTCCAGCCGACGGAACAGGCGGTGATAGTCCAGATCCTGCTCGTTCGACTGTATCCACCACATGTTGATGTCGTCGTCAGTCATCCACACCGAGTCGATGCGGCACACCGAGGGGGGAATGAAGTTGGGGCGCATCACCTTCAGCATCTCCGAGTCGGCCGACGAGTTGCCCGAGTAGTCCACGGCGCGCACCTTATAGTAGATGTAGGGCTGGTTCAGGCCCAGTGCCAGTGAGTCCACAAAGAGGGTGTCGGTGAGCTCGTCGTTGGTCAGGTTCATGAACACGTGGGTGGAGTCGTTGGCAAACCACACCTCGTAGAAGGCCACGTCGGGCTCGGGCGAAGGTGTCCAGCGCAGCTCCAGATAGCCGTCGGGGAACACGTTGGCGCGCAGGTTCGTCGGTGCCGAAGGGGGCAGATAGTCCTCGAGCAGGATCATCTGTGCCAGCGAGGCACCCTGGTTGCCGGCATTGTCGTAGGCGGCAATGGAGAGCTGGCCCGTGGGCAGGCCCGACACGTCGACCTGCATCACCGTGTCGCCGGGGGCGGTGAAGTCCATCGTCAGCGGATGCCACTCGCCGTTCTGTATGCGGCCGTGGCGATAGAGGGGCAGGTAGCCCTTCAGGTCGGTCTCGACGGTGTCCACATGGAAATAGATGGTGGCATAGGCATGCTCCTTGTCGGGATGCTCCACCACGATGTTCTTCAGCCGGGGCGGCTGGGGCGGCACCATGTCGGGCATGGTGACGGTGTAGGGGTCGGAGGGCAGCGACTTGTCGCCGAAGGAGTCGTAGCCCGTCAGGCGGTAGCGGTAGTCGCCCACCTGCTTCAGCTCGTCGCGATACATGTTCATGCCGTTGTCCTCGAGCTGGTTGGGGCCTTCGGCCACGAGGGAGACGTAGGGACGCTCGTTCAGCTTCTTCCACTCGCCGCCGGGCTTGTCCTGTCGCTCAATGTCGTAGGCGAAGTAGTCGCCGCGCTCCCAGTAGAGCATGGCGATCGAGGGGGGCTGGAGCGAGTCGATGATCTGCTTGTCGAACTTCTGCGGCTTCCACGAGCCGAGACGGGTGCCGAAGGTGGCATCGGCATGGATCATCATCAACGAGTCTGACAGGTTGGGGGCCACGATGTAGGAATAGTCCACGTCCTTCTGTGCCGTGCGGTCTACGTACATCAAGCCCATGGCCTCGGCCAGGTCGGGGCGCATCTCGGCCACCATCATCGCCATGCCCACCACGCTCTGCTGCTCGTCGTAGACTTCCTGGATGGCCATGCCGGGATCGGTGGCGGCGGTCTGCCCTAAGCGCGACTCGGCACCGCCATAGATGAGCTGCACGGCCACGCCGGCCAGCGAGTCCTCGCGGGCGAAGTGCTGCTTGAACTTCTCGATGGGCCAGGGCTTCACGATGGCCAGCGTGTCGCCCTTCAGGTCTGAAGAGCCGCCCACGCGGATGACGCAGTAGCCGGCCGAGTTGAGCACCTGCCAGGGCACATACTCGCTCGGAGCCCAGCGCAGGGCCACACGGTCGTCGTAGGCACGCTCAATGAGGAAGATGCTGTACGAAGGCGGACGGCCCTCGATGCTCTCGAGCGAGTCGAGACGGGCGGCATCGGCCATTATCGCGTTGATGGTTGCCGTGTCGAGATATTCAATGATCTTAGGCTCCTTGGCGGCCACCTTGTCGGGGTCGGTGGGTGGGAAGTTGGCCTTGTTGCTGCCGAGGGACTGCTTGGTTTGTGCCACAGCTGCCGTGGTGGCCACGAGGAGGCCACCCAACAGCAGCAGGCGAAGTGCTTTCATTATGTTCATGGACGATAGCTGTTTCATATTCAGACAATATGCGGTTTATTTTCCAGAGAGTGAATCTTCAGTATATCCGTTTTTCAGCGTACGGGTGATGGTCCAGCCGCTAAACAAATCACTGAAACTATAAGTCAGCGTGTTCGTGTTGCGATGGATTGTCCACCATGCGTAGTACTGTCCTGTAGGAATCCAGTAGGCATCGGGCCGGTACATGCGGAAGGTGATCTTGCTGAAGTACTTCAGCAGGTCGTTGGCATCGAACGAGTTGTAGTACATCGAGTTCCACGCGTCATACATGTGGTTGTAGCGGTGCGGATAGTTGTTCTTGTTGAAGTTGGCCACAGGGTCACTGTTCAGGGCTGTTCCACGAATCTTACCCAGATCGCCCGACATCCACAGGGCCAGCATGATCTGGCGGATAGGAAGCTTATACGTACCCAGCCAGTAACTCCTGCTGATATCGTAGATGCCACTTTGGGAAATCTTGTATTCCCAGTGATGCTTGCCATGAGCCTCGGTCTTCACCACCGTGCGATAGGTGTTATAGAGAGATCGCAGCATTACGCTAATTGCACTTATTGCTTGTTTATCACTATAAGTATGGCTATTACCAAATACATCCTTATTGTTCTGTACGTTCTTAACACGATTTGTGTACCACTGAGTGTAGAGCAGCCGCGCATAGTTCTTCAGCTCGTGGGAGAACATGTCGACGGTGATGGCATCGCCAGCCAGCATACAACCCAAACGCTGACGCCAGAATGCGGTCTTTTCAAATGAAGTGTAGTATTTCGGTTCCACCTTATTGAATACCTGCCCAAGCCCATAGATATAATTATCAGCATCCCAGAGCGGACCGCTGGCAGTGAGGGTGCCATTGTTGGCCGACGAGGAGAGGGTGCTGCCATTATAGCGCTTGAAGGGCAGGAGTCGCCAGAAGTTGGTCATGAATTCGTTGGAGCTGCCGTTCACCGAGAGCAGACCGTCGAGCGACTGTCCCTGACGATATTGGCCACCATAGAAGGTGAAGTCAAAGCCGGGAATGGCAGACTGTGAATAGTCATAGAGAGCAAACTTATTGATGTCCTTGCCTCCCAAGTTCAGATAGCGAGCATAGAAGGCCGCAGCGAAGTAGGCATTGTTGAACTTCGTGGTCAGGTTGGTATAGCCTCCGTCAGACGTTGCATTCAGTCCGCCCAGGAAGCGGCTACTCTCATCGGAGACCGTCCACGTCTCGCTCGTGCTGGGCGTGAAGCCTGCTACGGCCATCTGCGTAAACTCACCACTCAGGTTCTTCTCACTGCTGCTCCACGGATTGGTCATGTTGGCAAACTTATAGTCGAGGGCGCGGTCGAAGCGAATGACAAAAAGCTCATAGCGGCCGTCCTGCTTCTTGGCATCGCTGGTCATCTGGTTGCTCTTCTCGTCGAGGGTGCTCTTGCCGCTGCCCTGCTCCTCCTTCTCCTGATTGGCGAAGAAGTCGTTCATACGGCTTGCCACGTTGCTCGATGCCACGCCACTGGGCTGTGTCACGCCGATGGCACTCTTGCTCTTGCTTGTCGACTGCTTGGTCGACTTGTTGGTCTTCGTAGACTGGGTGGAGTACTTGCTCAAGGTGTTCAGCGACTTGTCGATACGCATCAGCTTGATCTCATAGCCGAAGTTCTCAATCCACGAGCCGTTGTCCTTATAGCCGCCGCGCACGTTCGGTTTGATAAAGTTACTGAAGTTGTATTGCGGAGTCCAGCACTCATAGCCGCCCGAACCCGTCTGCACGTTGTTGTTGCAGGTGTAGAGGCGCTGGCCGTTCTTCCACACCTCCCACTTGATGTCGTACTTCGACGAATTGCTGAGATCGGTGCGGTGACGCTTCAGCGAGACCTTCGGGAAGATGGCATCCTCAAGGCGCACGTCGCCTTCCGGATTTGGGAAATAGGGCGAAGTGACGGCAATATCGTTCTCGATGGTAGGCTCTAACGGGCCCGTCTTGAAGTAGAACACAGCCTCATCCTTCTTTTCCTGGCGCTTGCCGTCGATTTCAGGATTCTCCCAGCGTGAGTACTTGGGATTCCACTCCTTGGCATAGCCGGTGAGCGTCATCTTATAGCGCGTGTTGGGTTCCAGTGTTCCCACGTAGGCATCGAAGTCGGTGTGGTTGCTGGTGCCGGCCTTGAAGGTCTTCGACTTGCCCTCATCGTAGTCGAGCAGTGTCAGCGTGCCCAGCTCGAACTTGTAGATGCGCTCGCAGTTGGCACGGGCCTCGGTCTCGCTGGCGCCCTTGCTGATCTGCTTCTGGGCGGCATTCTCGTCGACAAGGCGGATATTCTGATCCATCACGTAGTTAGTGACGAAGCGCGGCGTACTGTAGACGCTCACCTTGTTGGCATCCTTCCAGCCGTTGGTCTGGTCGTTCTTGTAGCCGGGCGATGCCGAGGCGAACATCTCAAGGTTGTCGAGCGGATTGCCATAGTCGGGCATACACACGTCGCCAGCCTTGAACTCGATGGCGTGGTTGAACTTGAAGATGCCTCCGAGCAGTGAGCAGCGGGCACGCACCTTGCCATAGACCCACGTCGGGTTGGGAAGACCGGCCTGCAGCATGGCACCGAGGCCGACACTGATGAGCGACACCTTCTTGTCGATGAACCACAGTTTTACTCGAACGCCGAGGTCGCCCTTCAGCATGGCGTAGGCCTGACCCATGGCATACCATCCCTTGTAGCCCATGGACTTGCCGCCCTGACACTTGGCACCTTCGCCAAACCGTTCGAGCACGAGGTCGAAGCCGAAGCAGAACGCACCGCTGGCATAGACGATGCCGGCATTGACACCGAAGTCGCCCTCGGCACAGGCACCAAGCATGATGCAGCCCGATA
>ERZ842401.3640-NODE-3640-length-18886-cov-3.707185_pt1 | contig 18886 bp, 18 predicted proteins | sample MGYA00521270_ERZ842401 | MGnify/ENA primary metagenome ERZ842401 (study PRJEB31892, sample SAMEA3878208) | bioreactor metagenome | biome: Moose rumen | place: Sweden | collected 2011-10 | study: EMG produced TPA metagenomics assembly of the PRJEB12797 data set... | reverse complement strand
TATTCCTTTTTTCGCTGATAAAAGGAGGCGTGGACAAGCCAAACAATCCCGAAAATCGCCGCTCCGACATCGACACGTCAACGATTCCAGACCCATACCGAGGACATAGGGACGTAAATCCAGTTGAGGATTGGCGCGACAGTATTCCCGATGTCGCCGAACTACCCGACCCCGACGACAATTATATCCCACCGTTTGACTCCACAAGGATTGTCCCCGACCCTGAGGACAGCCTTGTAAATATCGTTTGCGACCAGATTATCGTGTTTTTCAACTCGCAGAATCTGAAAGCCGACATTGAGTCGTTTGCAAAGCAATTCAAGAGAGCATATCCGGCTGACGGATATCAAGTCAAATATTACAACGTTAAAGCAGGCTCTATGATTTTGGGTGTTCCACAAGACGAATTGAACACTGTCTTAAACGAAATTCACGACAAAATTACGGGCATCAAATTTTATGCTGCAACCAATGAAATTGTGAATGAATCTGTAATTCCATCAGACAATGGTTTCAAAGATACCCACAACGACGAATACTTCCGCCTTATCCAGGCATACGAGGCTTGGGACATTACGCAAGGCTCTGACAGCGTTATTGTTGCTATCGTAGATAGTTACTTCGATTTGACCAATCCCGAAATCGCCGACGGCTATATCGACCCGATTAACATTCCCTCGCAGACAAAGGACGTTTTCCCGCCTGCCGTCGCACCTGATACAACAACCATAGGAGCTTATAGCCATGGCACTCATGTGGCAGGCTGTGCGATAGGTCGTTCCGAAAATGCAAAAGGCTGTTCTGGCATTGCGCCTAAATGCAAGTGGCTTCCCGTTTCGGTGTGCGACCGTCAGAGTAGAAACGGCATGACCAAGTTGGCATGCTTGGAGGGAATTTTATACGCCGTTTACCATGGGGCGGATGTAATTAATTGTTCATTCGGCTCGGTCTTTCCCGAAGGCATCAACCAAGTGCCTATTTCGGAACAAGTTGATTATTCTTTAAATGCAAATAAGAGAGGCGAAGACCTTTGGGAATTTATATACAAAACCGCCAACGACCATAATTCGGTGATTGTAAAGGCGACAGGCAACGAAAATATCTTGCAAGGCCTTGATGCCGGCAACCGCAGCAAAAACGTCATTACCGTGGAGGCTGTTGATTCCAAGGGAGAAAAAGGATGGTTCATTAATCGTTTCGGAGAGAAAGAATATTTCAGCAATTGGAGCAAAGTTCCCGAAGCCACATTAAACTATTCGTCGGTGGCTGCACCGGGCGTTAAGATTTGGAGCAGTACAGACAAACGCTGTGTACCTATTTGGCAAAGCATAGGATATAAAGCGTCCCCTGACGGATTTCAAGAAATGGACGGCACGTCGATGGCATCGCCTATCGTAGCCGGTGCGGTGGCGTTGCTCAAAAGCAAAAACAAGAACCTCACCACCGAGCAAATAAAAAAGATTCTCTTGATGACAGCCAAGCAGACCGACCGCGACCCAAATCACCGAATTGGTCCAACAATCCAAATTAAGGACGCTTTGGAGGCGACATCAACAGGCGAGACCGCCAATTTCGACGAACTTATGCGCGACCATAATCTTTTAGTGGGCAAGTGGAAAAGTACGCATGAATTGGAACTTGCTGACGTACAAACAGGAGAAAAAGTAGACGAATCATGGGATTATTTCATATTTACATCGCCAACTGAGGGTTATTTGGAATGTCATACTGTTGCTTCAAAACGTATCTACAAAGCAAAACTTCGTGTAAAATGGGGCACAGACAAGATAAGCATAACTCAATTATCAGATGCCGTTAGTGCAAATGGTCATAAAATATATAAAAATGATTATGTCTGCACTCCTGATGCTGACCGTCTTATGGACGTAACTGCAAGTCGCGGAGGAATAACGAGTTACGAATGTAAATTTGAAAAAGTAAACTAAAAAATAAATAATAATATGTCAGAGAATAAAAATAAAGATAGGGTTGCACCTGCAACATACATAGCCATTGCCGGGCTTGTGGTGTTGGGTCTTAGTCGCTATTTCGGGTTGCTGATTTTCCAAGAAAACGGTGAACCCAAATGGGCGATAGTAGGAGCTTTGCTCTTTACTGCGGTTTTGGGCGCATTGCTTGTTATGAGCATAAAAGCCAAAAAACAATCTGAAAATCCACAGAATTGGAGAATTGTTGAAATTGCTTGCATTGTGATATATGCTATTGTCGCAGTGTTTTTTTGCAAGCCCATTACACAATTCTTTTCGGTAATAACATCGAAAAGCGAACTACAAAAGATGGCAAATGATGACTTGGGAAAACTCAAAACGCTGTATTCCCAATACGATAATTGGCGTAACGAAAAACTTGACAATGCCGGCAAAAACTTGCAGCGGTTTATTGATTTGCCCGATTATGACAAATTTACGTACAGAGCCACACGAAAATACACTATTGACTATTGTCAAGATATTGAAATGTGGAAAAGTACGTCGGAAACAGCAACCCAAGTTTCGCCGTCTGAAAAACAAGCATTAAACGATTGCGCAACTGACATTGCAAATTGGACATTTTCTAAATTGCCAAAAATTGTAGAATATTTGGGCAATAATTTGGGTTCACAGAGCAATAGCGCGTACCAAAAACTGCAAGACAAAGTTCAGTACAATATCGACGAACACCATATTATTCCGTCAATCGACGGCAATTACAATTTCTCCGACTACGAACAATTTGATGCTCCAATGCCCGGAATATCAGATTTTGCAGCGAAAATGGCTGTAATGAAACCAAGCGTTGGAAGTTATCTTTTGTATGCGATATTGCATTTGCTGATAATTCTCAACTATTTAGTTGCTGCAAGAACAACGGTAATGGGCATTGAGGATATGTCAGACAAAATTGGTGGAAGACCATTGATATAAAATGATGAATTTAAACTAACTAAATTAGCAAACATGGGTCAAATATTGGGAAACGACAGAAAAAAAATGCTTTTGGAGCAAATTAGGCGCAACCCAGGAGCATTTCCGCTAAACAACTTGAAAAAGTTTTTGGCAGACTACGATGATATTGACATCAGTGATTATCGTGGGCTCGTACCAGATAATGTTATCACGCATTTAGAAACTGAATATCTCCGCGTGAAATTTGTTTCAGAATGGAACAAAATAAAATGCGTTTCTCCTGAAACTTTTTCAGAAAGAGGAGATATAGCGTCTCAAAAGAGGAAAATTCAAGAAATAAAAAACCACTACCCTGAGTTCGTAGGAGAAATAAGTGGCGAAATTAACGATTATGAAAATCGTTTAGACAACCGTTCAAAACAAATAGTTGCTGACTTGGAAGAAAATGACTGGAGATTGTTGGACAAGTCAGACTATAATATGTTGCGTGGATACAAAGATACATATCCCGATAGTGTCCACAAAGATGAACTTGACGATTTCATGTGGGATTGCACAGATTTGGGTATGCCAGACAATTTCGCACGTTATCTATCTGATTGGCCAAATGGCAGACATGCTCAAGAGGCAAGAGATGGAAAATCCGAGTTCGAGGATTATCAGAAACTTCTGATGAATCCAGATCCTACCAACCTTGCGGATTTTGTGAACAAACACAGCAGCAGTGCATTTGTGGGACAAGCCCAAGAAATGTTGAACAACATTAAGGAAACTGAATTATCCAAAATGAAAGCGGCTCCCAATAAGTACCCAATTGATAAGGTGTTGAAATTGGTAGATCAAGGAGTATTTACCGTGCAACAACTTATTAACGAAGGTTTGACAACACCTCAATGTTGGAGCAAGATGCTGTTGAAAGGTTTGCCAGACATTTCAAAACATGTAAAACCAAACTCAACAATATCTGCACCAGAAAATTGTACCGACATCTACTTTTTTGGAATCCCCGGTAGTGGAAAAACGTGTTTACTGATGTCGCTTACTGCTGTTAACGGACGAAACGGATTTTCTATTGACCTTGTACAACAAGGAGGAGATTATGCGGCCGACTTGAACACCTACTACATCAATGGCAGAACTCCAGGCAGAACATTTGGAAGCTTTTGTACGGTCATAAACGGTGAAATCCGTGAAAATAAAGGTAATAAAAGTGTAAAACACAAAATTAACTTGGTAGAGATGTCGGGCGAGGACTTTGCGGTCAACATTGCTCGCAACCAAGAGGCAAAGGTGAAATTTGCCGACATGGGAACAGGTGCTACTAATCTATTGATGAACAACAACCGCAAGGTGTTCTTCATTATTGTTGATGCTTCGGCTGACACTATTGAATTTTCACATCTCGTGGATGTGAAAGACGCTCAAGGACAGGTAATCGACCAAAACACTGAAACGTTGGCAATCAGTCAGAACATTATTTTGACCAAATTTGTCAATCTATTTAAAGCAAATCCAGATGTTATGGCTAAAGTGGATGCAATACACTTTATTGTAACCAAAGCCGATTTACTCGGACAGACAATGGAACAACAATTGGATGCTGCCAAAAACATGATTTTGGCTAATTACCCAGCACCAATCAATGATTTGAAAAACTTCTGTCAGGATAGCGGTCGAATCAACCTTTCTACGAAATTTATTCCTCATGTATTCGCTTTCTCTATGGGTAAATTCTATTTGGGAGATGTTTTCGTAGATGACCTTGACGATACTCTCGATGTAGTAAATACTATACGTTGTATTACGCGGCCTATCAAGATTAAAACTTGGTGGGACAAATTTAAAGAATCTCTCGGTTAAACTAAATAAAGACAAAAACAATGGCAACAGACATTGCACTACGCATAGGCGGAACAAAATACCGTCAAAAAGGCGGTGGCTATAATCCTGTTTTGGTTAATTGTGGCGTGTTTGCAGACAATAATGTAAAATTGGATTCATTACCAACAGTAACAGAAACCCCGTCATTCAAACTGATTAAGACATCAGGTTATACCTTGTATGTGCTTAACGACACAAAAATCCATTCGGCAGACGCTTCTACGCCAGGTTTTTTGAATGTCGCTGTTACAATATTAAGTAACAAACAACTGAAAGATGACAAAAGCCCGTATGAACTTTTGATGGATGTGTATCAGAAGTTTATGGACTTGTACACCACTCCTGAAAGTGACGGATTCAAACGTTTCAAGGACACTGAATATGATAAGAATATCTTTTCTGAACTTCTTCAAAAGTATCCGCTTGAAGATACAAAGAAGAAAAATGTCACTATGAATCCCCAAGGCAGTCCTGCAACACTGTGTGTACCTCAGAATAAAATGTCAGAGTTTTTTGCAGATCCACAGTATGACGAATTTGCAGACTTCAGAGAAATTGAAATTGGTTCGATGTGTCAAACAACACCCGCACTTGCCGGCTTGACAATACCACGTCCCATTGTTTACAAGGTATTTGTAGATGGCGATGACAAGGGAAATATGACCAATATGCCGTTTAGTTATACTAAAAAGCCGGCAACTCAGGATGTAATTTATCCTGAGATAAGGTTTACCCTTGACGAATTGAAGAAAAATTCACCCATCAGTCAAAACGGTGCTGTCATCAAATTGCTGCGTTCACAAGAGCGCATTGACATCAATACAACGGGTTTGAAAGGCGAGGATGTCAAATGCTCCGTTTCCGTAAAAATCAACGGTGATTTGCGGTACAAAGAGTATGCAGTAGCAGATTTCAAGAACAAGTACAACAAATTGTCTTTGGGTGTTTATGACTTGAAAGAAGCCATAATCAGCGGCGAACCAATAAAACTTCCGGCAAAAAATGTCAGGAATGCTGAAATAAATTTGCAGTGCGACAATGATGTGTATGAGATTACTAAATCCAAAAGCAATTTAGCAAAAAGCATTAACATCACCCTCACTGTGAGCAAGAAACCTCAGAAAATCGTTCAAACAACGGCTCCAATAGTCGTTGAACAGAAGAAATATGTCGTTACTGACAACAAGGAAGAAAAACAAGACGAGAAACCTGCCTCACAGAAAAAGTCATTTTCATTGATGAACTTTCTGATAGGCATTGCAGCAGGTTTGGTATTGGCTTTGGGCATTTGGTTGGGTATCTACGGCATTCCATCCGGCGATGATTCGAGGAAATTTACTGTCGATGAAGCCAAGGAGCAATTTGTGAAGTATGCACAACTTGAAAAGAATTTGCTTTCGTCCAATGACACAATCAACTTGTTGCCATTCAAAATTCTGTTGACCGATTTTTCTGACGAGGAAAAAAAAATCGTTAATAGATATTTTTCCCCTGAAAATGAAATCGAAAATGTTGATATGGAGAAAGTCGCCATTTTCAAAAATGTTGTACCAAGCGATTGGGAAAGTTTGAAAGCAATAAGTGAAAATCTTAAAACTGCGGTAAAAGATGCTAACGACGAAGAGGAAAAAGGCTCTACGGTATTTGATCTTCTGTATAATTGCGAAAGGGATATAGCCAAGTATAAACGGTGTTCCGATTGGGATGTTTTGAAGAATAAGAATGAATTGGAATACATAATCAAAACTAAAATTAATCAATTCCCATTTAACAAGGTTTATGATGTTTCGCAACATGAATCGCGAGATATACAAACAGATAATGACATCCTTTCTCGTGCGCAGCAACTTTCAAGCAAAGAATTAACAAACTTAATTAACAATAAGAAAGTAAATTACGCAAAAAAAACTGATGAGGAAATTAAAATAATTAATGGGCAACTAAAAAGCAATAAGAACTATTGCCCGAATGCTGATGCTGTTATAGATAAATTATTTCCAACTGATATACAAGGACAACAATCTAAAATTGATGCAATAATCAATAAGAAAGATAAGAAGGGAGAGATAATAAAATTCATTAGATGGGATGATGTTTTGAAAGCAAGCAATGAAATAAAATGAAACGACTATGAACAAGACGCTGAAAATAGCATTAATCTTTATCGCATTTGCCGTTGCGTTGTATGCGATATTTGAATTAGGTTCAGGCAAAAAAACTGTCCTTGACGACAATATTCTGTCCGAGAACTTTGACGCGGCTCACGACCAAATTGTTTACAGTTGGGACACTGCGGCAGGGTTCAATGCTGATATGTACCAAAAGCACAAGAACAGCATCGCCTACTTGGAAAAGAACAACTACATCACGGCAGGCAATGCAAGCACTTTGCGCGGAACTCTACGTGACAATTCCGCCAAAAAAGTCTGTGCCGCCTACAAAACAGAGTTGAAAAAACTGCGTTCAATCAGGAATGAAAGTCAAGTGATTATGAACAAAAACGGTATGGATACCATAGCCAAAGATTTCGGTTTGAAAACTGAATCAAGTTCATATTACAAGGAAGTCTGTGAGATTCATAAAGTGTATTGCGACATAAAAAAATTCAACTATGCAGTTGCACCGAGTTTTAATCCTGATGAAACGCCGATGTGGAAGTCATTCAATGCCTTAAAGTCGTCAAAAAAACGCATTGCAGATGGACACAAGTCTAATCAGTATTACAAAGATTATATGACAGAGATTGCAGAATTTTCTTCTAAACTTAACATTGACGCACGTTTGAACAATGCAGCGAGAGATAATTTCTATAATAAATTAAGAAATGAATTATTGACATACTTTCAAAGTATATATAACAGCGGCAACGTTGCAGAAGAAAACAGAGACAAGTTGGGAACGGCTCATAAAAGTTTTAAGGACGAATATACGCAAGACGATGATTTGATGAACCTTAAAACCCAATTTGATGATTATTTGTCGAATCAAAATAACGTAAACTATGAGTAGGATTATTTTGGGAATACTGATGGTATTAACGCTTTTTTCGTCTGCATACGCACAAAAAGACAGCACGAAGAAAGCGCAGCAGGATTTGTATAAGGAAATATACGATTTGCGGAAGAATATTTCTGCAAAGGATGACACTATCAAGAAACTAAGAAAAGATACGGCATCCTTGCAGGCAAAACTATCTGCCAAAGAAAAGGAATTGCAAACAAGCAAATCATCTGTTTTGAAAAAGCAGAATGATAGTTTGTCCGCACGAATTAAACTTCTCGAAGTAATTGTAATTCGTTTGCAGAGTGATTCGATAAGTTTAGCAACTCAATTGTCTAAAACTAAAAAGGAACTTGATAGTTTGTCAAGTGCGAAGAAGAACAACGACAAACTCAAAAAAGACAACAAAAAGCAAGCGGATACAATTAGAATGTTGAAAAATGAATTGGCAAAACTTCAACCGTTTAAGCAGAAATATCTGTCACAAATGGCAGAAAATGTCGATGATGATTTCTTGAACAAGCCTTTCAAAGATATTGATTCTGTTGAGTTTGAAAAAGCGTTGAAAGAATTCAATGATTTTGCATCAGAAGACAAGCGCATTGCCGCTGCCGCTAAAAAACTTTCGGCATTGAAAAACGACTATATTCTTTACCGAAAGGGTGTTGCAGTCGTCAATTCGCCTTACAATGCTACAAAAATCAAGGAGATAAAAGACCCGTTGTATAATTTGTACAACAAGACACCTCAGTCTGACAAAAAAGACGACATATACAATTTTTTTTGGCAAGTGAATAATTATGCGTCAAAAGTCAATGTATTCAAAAATCTCATTAAAGATGTTGACAAAAGGATTAATGCCAATAAAAATGATGCGTTTGCTTTTGCCGACCTTGAATTGAAAAATCAGGAAAAGAAATCGCAAGCCATAACTGCAATTCAGCAAATTCCTTACTTAAAGAAATTGTATGATGATTATTATGCGGCATTAAAAAAGAATTGCTTTGGTGCTAATCCTGCGAAAGATGAAGTTTTATCCCTAATCCCCTAATCAGCCATGCAAAAGAAAATCAACTATAACGAAATCTATTGCCTCGTAAAGAATTACGATGCGATATTCAAAAACTTGCGGAGTGTCAGCGACATATTTGCCGAGCGATATACTCGTGGCAATATGCTAGTGTGGGACTGCCCTGGCGATGGCATGCAAAGTCTCGACAAGGCTGATGTAGATATAGTCCAAAAGGTTGCAACACAGTTGGAAACTCACAAACAGTCAATCAAAGGCAAGTTTGGCGAGCAGGAATCGCACACCGTTGACAAGATTTTTCAGACTCCGGGCGACAACTGCATTTTCTACAAAATAGACCAAAACGGCAACCTCAAAATAAAACTCACTGCGTGGGGCTACACCCTGCCCACAAGAAGCAAAGGCAGCGATGCAACAGGCAAATACAATCCTCCGCCCAAGCCGCCAATAGTAGAACTGCCGACCTCGGAGAAACAACCTAAAGAAGAGGAAGCAGTAGATGTAAGTCAACAACCCGTAATGCAGCAATCCGAACCATCGGCACAGCCTACAGTTACGGAAACTCCAAAAGAGCAACCTATTGACAACATCAAAACCGAAAAACAGGAACAAACAATACAAGAGGAAGAACAACCAACTACGAGAGAAACAACAACCATCGACGAAAACAAACAAGAAGAGCACCCTCAAACTGAGAAAGAGAACAAAGAAGTTGAGGAAAGAGAAATCAAGTCCACAATAGTTGTGATAAAAGAGGAAAACTCTTCGGATTTTTCGTGGAAAAATTTTCTCATCGTTCTCGGTTTGATTGCTATGACGGCAGGCACGTATTATGTTTGCAGTCAGATAATTTAAGTAAAACAACAAAACAGAGATAATTATGATGCTGGTTTTTACATTATTGTTTATAATCAATTGCGTTGCTTTTGTAGTTTTCGCTTACGACAAAAACCGCGAACAATTTCAAGAAAAACGCATTTCCGACACCGCACTCATGGCTCTCAACATTTGCGGAGGGGCATACGGTGCGGGTATGGCAATGTTGCTTTTCAATAGTGTCAACGATGTTAGAAAATTCAAGATTGCTGTTCCCGTAAGCTTTTGCCTGTGGATTTTGGTGCTTGTTTTAATCAAAATTTTTGCTTGAAGATGATTAACGAAAAACATAAACTCGGAGTGTTGCTGCCAAAGATTTCAAAACAGCGTTCTTTTGATTTCTATTGCAGCAGTGTAAATCCAGTGGCACAAAAATACGGCGTTACTTTCGTAGAAATGCTCACTGGCGCAGGATATTACCAATGGCGTTTGAATGGCGACGATTGGATTAAGTTTTCTGACGCATCTGATAATGTCAAACCATTTGTTGCTCAACAATATGAGGACAAAAAATATAAGATAAAAGCCGAGTTGGGCAATGCGTTTTTCAAAGACGACATTTTCGTTGTTCCCGACGAAAGTTTTATCTTTTATCGCGAAAAAGAAAACAGCAATTACGAATTTGCTATAGCCGCTTGGGGGTTCAAATATTCCAACCGTCCAATGGGTGGCGAACTCGATTATTGGGTGCAGAAAATCCCGATGCAAGATGTCAACATCGCCTTTGTTTGGAACGGAGAAAAGTTTCCTAACCTTGATTTTTGGTTCAACAATTTGCCCAAAAAGACAGAAAAGGACGGATGGTTTCATCTTGGCGGCAAAGTGCCAGTTGGAACAAAATACAATGTTGTTACCCCCGAAAAAATATCCGAAGTACTTGTTGTTGAGCAAGAAAAAGCGGATTACATCTACGACCTCACGCAATATTTTGAAGTAGAAATTGCAGCAGTATTGGATGGCAATCCTCTCGAAGGTCAAGTTTGCGAATTGTATTACAATCAAAACACCGAAAATCTCTCCACAGATTCCAACGGCAAGGTTTCGTTGCGGTTGCCATTGGTTTGCGACAACAAGGCTCAACTGAAACCACAGCAACCGTTTGTTAAGGTTTTGTGCCGCGAAGATAGCCAAGAGCAAACACCAACCTCAAAGGACGAAAAATTACTGTTCAATTTTGAGTTCATTTCGCCCAAACCGCCTGAGCCAGAAACAAAAACAATAAATGTAGAAGTGGAAATTTGTAGAGATGAAGCACCGATTCCAAACGCAGAATGTACTATAAGTTTCAATGGGGAAAATCGTTCTGTTTTTACGGATGATAATGGCAAAGCATCTGCACAATTTTCAATTGAAATAAATGAAAATCAAGCAGAACTGCCTTCTGTTTCAGTTGTTTATGGAGAAAAAACAGAATCGCAGTATCCTTCATTCAACAACAATGAAGAAACATTGTATTTTAAATTTGACAAAACCACGCCTCCGCCACCGCCTGTTGAATATGTCAGTTTCAAAGTTTTGGATTATGGTGGCTACCCAATGCCAGATTTGGACATCGTTTTGACCACCAAACTCAAAGGCGAAATTCCACTTAAAACCGATTCCGAAGGCGGATGCAAAGTGCCAAAAGATTGGTTGGAAGACAAGGAAAAAATCAACGTAAAGTTCACTGTCAGCGACGAATATCAAAAAACACATGATATTCACAGCGGCAAAAAACGCAAGAAAAAATGATAAAATTCAACGATAGCGTAAAATATAGTGCCGAAAGCGACGAGTATTCTGTGCAGATGAAGGAAAAGAAATTTCCGTGGTGGTTGTTGCTTTTCCTTCTGCCATTGTTGTTGCTTGTCAAATGCAACAAGACCATCACTGTGTATTGTTACGAGAACGAAAGCAAGGTTGCGGTTGCAAATCAGTCTGTTACCTTATCATACGATACACTTGTGATGTCAAGGACAACCGACACTTCGGGTGTTGCAGTCTTCGATTCGCTCAAGACAAGCGTGTTCGGATATGTATGCTTATTTTGGAAAAAATGCACATTTTCTGCGATAAGCGATTGTTATTCATGCGATTCGTTGATTAAAAACTTTCATTACACACGGCATGTTGATATGCCGATGACTCCACGACGTGTCAATCTCCATGTAAAACTCCTCGACAAAGAAACGGGCGACATTTTGCCCGACGGTACAGTTGTTTACACTTACAACGAGAATGGACTATCAATAACCGATTCTGTCAAAACCGATGCAGCGGGCGTTGTTGAAATCCCAAATATGCGCTATTGCAGCAAAATAGATTTGCTTGCCAAATGTTATGGTTATGCCGACACTGTGAAACTTCAAACACCGTGCAACGAAAACATCATAGCCGACGACAGCAGCGCAATGCGTCTTAGACCGATAAAAGAACGATTTACATTTTTCGTCAAAAACAAAGAAACCAAAGAGCCGATTCCAAATGCTGTTTGCTCAGTTGTTTTGACCAATCCAAACGGCTCCGAACGTGAACGCCGCGACAATATAAAGACAAGCACAGAAGGCAAGGGTATGGCATTTTTCGACAATGCTTTTATCCGCGCAACAATCGCAATTCACGCTGAAAAAACTCATTTTAAACCCGGCGACCTCGAAGGCGGTCCTTTTACAGTTACAAAGTTTATAAAACAGCCCGACGATGTGCGTACCGTTTGGCTCGAACCCGAACCATTTGTAGTTGAATTTCAAACCGTTGATTCCATTACTGGCAAACCAATTGTCGGTGCTAAAGTTCATATAACAATAATTGACCCCAATGGAACGAAAACCGAAACGGACGAAGTAAGTAACTCGCCAAATGGAATTTTCCCCGTAAAGGCAAAAGAAAATTCCAAAATCATTATTGAGGCAAAGAAACAACTGTCTTACAAAGACAAAAAACGTATAATAGAAAAATTCAGCGAATCAGTTGATAAGAAAGTTAGAATGGAACCCGATATGGTAACGTTGCAATTCCGCACTACCGATGGTGTCAATGTTTTGCCTAATTGCAATCTGAAAGTAAACGGCTCAATCAGCGGCAGTTTGAAACCCTCAAATAGCGGTTCTGGGGTATTTAATGTAACATTCCGCAAAGATGAACTTTTGAGCATAGTAGCATCAAAGACAGGATATTCAACTAATTCGACAAAGGTAAAGAATGCAAGTTACAATCAGTTAGGGGCGCAAAGCGCAAGGGATATTCCGCTGAAAAAAAGTTGGAGATATGATTATAACCAAACTTCAGTATTCCCTGGCTTTACGGAAAGAAAATGTTATGATTTATATGAGGCTCCTATAACATTCACATTTACCTTGCATCAATTTTGTAATTCTGATTGTACAACGATAAAAGTACAGGATGCAAATGGTAATTTACTTGCTGTATTCTCAAATACAGATAGCGCACCCATAACAAGACGTTTGACATCGCAAACACGTGAAGTTTGTGTAAGTGTTGTTGATAAAAATGGTCATGTGTTTCATTATAGTTTAAGTCAATAACACCTATGAGCAGCAAACTACAATACGGCAACGAGTGTTTCAATCGCGGAGACTACAAACGTGCATTTGAAATCTACAGCAAAGAGGCAAATGCTAGCGACGGCGAGGCGGCTTTTATGTTGGGACAGATGTACGAGAAGGGACTTGGTGTTGACATGAACAGAAGCGAGGCGATGAAATGGTACGTGATTTCGGCTGGCAAGGGTTATGATAAGGCGAAGCAGATTTTTTCAAAAGGCAAGCCTGAGACAGGAGTTCACACTAAAATAGAATCGCAAGAATCTGTCAAGACTTCAAACAACAATCAGGCGATTGTGAAAATTGCTGTGGTTGTGGTTGTTGCAGCCCTCGTATTTGTGTTAGGTAAGATGCTTTTTGGCGATAGTGAAAAGGAGAGTTACGCCACCGACAAGATACCTGAATACCAGCAGCTGGTGGAAGAATGTTCGCAACTTTTGAACACTGCCATCAAAGATGACGACATAGAAAAACTTTTGAGTGCCAAAAGCAAATACAACAAAATAAAACTTTTGGATTCCAAATATGGACAAACGATACCATTGGAATACAATAAGTCTGGAAATTTTGACAAGTTGAACAAAACGCTTAAACAAAAATGTGCCGAATATTGCGAAAAAGCGTTAGCACAGGTCAATGACCCAAAACGTGCGAAATCATATCTGTTGATGGCGCAAAATTTTTATCAGTCGGAGAAAATCGACAATGTTTTGAGCCTGATTGAAAGCGACAAACCATCAAAATCAGAAATAAAAAACGCATTACAACAAGTGATAACAGAATTAAAATAAAGCAAAAATGAAACGATATATCATAGCATTTTCGATAATGATTTTGACGGCTTGCAGTTCCGACCGTCAAAGGATTGAAGAACTTGAAAGCCAAGTAGAACAGTTGGAACAGCAAAACACCGAAAACAACCGCATTGTAGCAGAGTTCGACCGGCAGTTGGAGGAGTTTAGCAATGTGCAGGACAGTCTGCGCCTTTACGAAAAAATGGTTGACAGCCTCAAAACTGAAATCAAAAACAAACGTCGCGCAACACCCGCCGACAACGAGGCTTTGGCGGCGATGATTAATCAAATTGACCGTTTCTTGTCGAAAAACAAGGAACTCGGCGAGACTATCAAAGCCAAAGATTTCAAAGGCAAAAGTCAGGAACAGATTGTAAATATGCTCCTTAAAAATCTCGACGATAAGGAGAAGCAGATTGCGATGATGAAAGAGGACATTTCGAGGCTCAACCAAGAAGTTGCAGGCTTAAAAGTAGCAAACCGTAATCTTACCACTTCGCTCGACAATGCTAACTCCGAGATTGCCTCCCAAGCCGAAACCATCGCCGACCAATCTGGCAAAATAGAAAGGGCTAAAAATCTCACACTTTCCAATCTTCGAGTTGACCTTGCAAAAGGTATGCTCGGCAAAGACAAGGTCGGCAAAAAACTTGAAACTATGGATTTTTGCTTTGCAATCAATTACAACGAACTTGCCGACAGCCGTAATGTAACTGTTTATGTGCGAGTAACAGATGCATTCGGTTCTGTCTTGGATTCGTCCACAGGCAAACTTTTCAATTCGGAATCCGGGCGAATTGGCTATACCGTAAAAAAAGATGTCTATTACCAAGGCAAAACAATCAGCGATTGTATAACATGGAATTTTCCAAAAGGTACATTGTCAACAGGCAGATACATAGCCACATATTACATCGATTCGCACAAAGCAGATCAAAAAACGTTTGATTTAAGATAAAACTTACAACTATGGCAATCAGCATACAAGAAACCCTCCAAATCGCCGACAACTTTTTCACTGTCGGCGATTACAAGAACGCCTACAACTCCTACACCGATGCCGCGCAGAAAGGCAGCGGTGAGGCGGCGTACAAACTCGGTCAGATGTACGAAAAAGGCATCTACGTAAAGCGCGACTACAAAGTCGCAATGCAGTGGTATGTAATCGCCGCTGGCAAAGGGAACAAGGAGGCGAAGGAGAAGTTTCTAAAAGGGCTGCCGAAAGAGGAAGAACCGAAAGAAGAAGAAATATCAGAGCAAGAGCCAAAGAAAGAAATCATAGAGGGTAATTCTAAGAATGGAAAATCTATCGATGATGAACATATTGAAACAAACACATTGGCAGAAACCGTTGAGCAAGAAATTAATACAGAGCCATTTGTAGCACCGCCAATTACAGAAACTCCAATTCAGAAACCTTCGATTGTAGCAACACCAATTGTTGCCGTAGCAACACCTGTGTTTGATGTGTCAGCTCCGATAATAACGCCGCCGCCTTACATTCCACGTCCCATTACAGAAACTAAAAAAGGGAGAAAGGGAATGTTTTTGCAGCCATTTTCATTCAAAGGAAGAATTTCAAGGCTTGAATTTTTCTTGTCATATCTAATAATGTATTTTGTGGCATTTGTAGTTGCAATAATATATGCAATGCTAATAAACATAAATCAAGATTTAGCAACTATTATTTACTTGCTGTCTTGGATTCCTCTATACTGGTTTCTTTGGGCGCAAGGAGCAAAACGTTGCCACGACAGGGGAAATTCGGGATGGTATCAATTAATTCCATTCTATGTTCTATGGATGTTTTTCGGCAAAGGCGAACCTTTCGCCAACAAATACGGAGAACCTGTTAACTAAATATAATTTGCGATATGTCAAAGACTATAAGATTCAACGGCAATTTGGATTATTGTTCGTCAACCGACAACTATTTACTCCAAATGGAAAAAACAAAGAAATTTCCATGGTGGATTCTTCTGTTTTTGCTGCCGTTGCTGTTGCTGATAAAATGCAATAGAGAGATTTCGGTAACATGTTATGATTCAAGCGACAATCATACGCTCCCTAATCAAAATGTTACGTTGGAATATTCTCCTCGTTTTGTATACAACAATGGGGAATTTTTTCCATCAAATGTTCTTACACAAAGCAAAACAACCAATTCCGACGGTTATGTATTGTTCGACAGTCTTCCATGCAGCGTTTTCAGTTACTTGTTTTTTAGTGGTCAAAAAATTACGGCATCGTCCACTGGCTTTTGTAATACCGAAATAGCAGAGGAAGGTCAATTTCATCTTACAAAACATATCGACCTATTTTTGAAATGTCCAGAAGAAATAATGCCACCGCCAGTGAAGCAAGACACTATCCCGGAGGAAGAAATAATCCCAGAAGATAGTCTGCGTGGTCAATCGGGAAACTTGCGTTTCAATCTTCAATGGCAATCGACTACTGATTTGGATTTGCATGTAATCGACCCATGTGGCAATGAAATATATTACAAACAAGTAAGCGGTATTTGCAGCGGCAATGTCGGAACTCTTGACATTGATGCAAACTCACGTAATTTAATCCCAAATCCACAAGAAAACATCTACTTTGAAACACCGTCAAAAGGAGAATACAAGGTTCTCGTCAGTTGCTACCAATGGCGGGGTGCTACATCATCACCGCTCGATTTCAACGTTACGATCATCGATAAAAACGGACGGCAAGATTTTCCTGGCTCAGTTACCAAAGCGCAAGAGAAAAAGTTATTACCTATAACGGAATATGTAGCGGAATAAAAACAAGATAGTCCCTTACAATCTATGATTATGCAGCACAAAATACCTGTCAACCAAATACATTGCATAATACAGCACAATTACGATGCAGTTTATGACAATGTGCGACGTATTGAACCTATGTTTGCTCCACGCACAGGGCGCGGAAATTTGCTTGTATGGAATATTGGCGACAACTACAAGCCTCTGACGCAAGTTGATCTGTCCACAAAAGCATTGGCAATAAACGAAATACAAGAAAAAATACAAAAACTAATCAACCAATTTGGTTCTGACATACGTTTAATAATAGAAAAATGGTGTACCGTTCCCGATGAAAATTGCATATATGTCAGTCAATCAGATAATTGTATCGACATAAAACTTGCCGCTTGGGGGTACATTCAACATTCTGGAAAATCAACAAAAATCTATGAAATACGCAACTATACAACAGTAACCGAAAACTGTAAAAACGACATTAAAACAGAATCCAAAACATTTGACCAACAGACGGAAACTGTCAACTTCCACAAGACAATTGCGTCAGAATTGAAAAAAACAATTGAAACAAGTCCCGCCCAAAGCGAGGTATCGAAAACAACACCCAAAACCGAATCTAAGCCAGAAAACAATATCGTTCAAGATGTCAATGCGCAAGTTGAATCGCACAAAAAAGACACACAGTCTAAAGAGCAAAAAACATTGTCTTGTTGCTTTTCAAATCGCGTGAAAAATGGACTTCAAGTCAACAACTTAGGGCAAAAACACTATTCTTTTTGTACCCTGATTTGGAAAAAGCATACAACTTGGTTCATAAACTCAGAATGATTTATTCCCATGCAAAAGAAGAAAATGTGCTCAAATGTCTTTCTGATTGGTTCGACGATGTGGAACGCTCAGGTTTTAAATATTTTAATGCTTTTCTACAGACACTACAAAACAGATATCCCGACATTATCAATTATTTCAAATTTAAAAATACAAACGCTGGTGCTGAATCTTTCAACGCTAAAATCAAAAAGTTTAGGGCTAAACTTAACGGTGTTAATGACAGAACTTTTTTCTTATTTAGAATCGCTAAAATTTGGGCTTAATCCACAGGTTTATTACTATGCTCCGTGCTTCATTTGGCAAATCCTGATGGCAGTGACGATTTGACGGAATTTGACCCCGATACAAAAAAAATTACCGTAATTTCGCGATTAGCCGAACCGTGGGAAGGTCGGTTTGCGTATCTTTTGAGGAGATGAAATGGAACAATAGACAACAACCAAATTTTTGCATTTGAAACAAATTTTTCCAACGACTTTATAATCAACTTAATTGTTTGGCAGAAAAAACAAAGTGGCTAAATATGTATTTTTTTACAAATGAGGTTGGTTTGTAAATACCACACACAAGTATTTTTTTATGCTCTTGCATAAAAAATTTGCATTCTTCTTTTTTTTTATTATCTTTGAAACAAAAATTTGACATCAAAATGATTGATATTAATAAACTCAGAAAGTTAAACACGTTAAAAAATATCGTGGTTACGGAACATGCGAGGATAAGACTCAATTCTCGCAATATATCAATCTATGATGTTCAAAGAGTGATAAATGAGGGCGAAATAATAAGGCAGTATGAGGAAGATAAACCGTTTGCAAGTTGCCTAATTCTCAGATTATCTGTTGGAAATGAGGCATTACACGTCGTTGTAAGCCATGATGAAGAGTTTATTTATCTAATTACAGCGTATTATCCATCGCCAACGATATGGGAACCAGATTTTAAAACTAAAAAAAGTTAATTATGAAATGTTCACGTTGCGGCTGCAATGCAGCAAAAACCACTACTTCAAGCGTAACAGATTTGGGAGATGTGTTGATTATCATAAGAAACGTTCCATGCTATAAATGTGAAGACTGCGATGAGATAATCTACACGGGTGATGTTATTGCAAATATCGAAAAAATAATCAATGCTGCAAAAATGCTGCACCAAGAAATTTCCGTAATCGATTATCGGAAAAATGCAGCATAGAGAATTATTATCTAAACTTTCGCAAATGTTTTAAGAGAGCCCCAAAAAATAATAAAAAATA
>ERZ842401.3638-NODE-3638-length-18892-cov-8.603281_pt1 | contig 18892 bp, 15 predicted proteins | sample MGYA00521270_ERZ842401 | MGnify/ENA primary metagenome ERZ842401 (study PRJEB31892, sample SAMEA3878208) | bioreactor metagenome | biome: Moose rumen | place: Sweden | collected 2011-10 | study: EMG produced TPA metagenomics assembly of the PRJEB12797 data set... | reverse complement strand
GTGAGCTGGGTTCAGAACGTCGTGAGACAGTTCGGTCCATATCCATCGCGGGCGTCAGATACTTGAGAGGATTCGCTCTTAGTACGAGAGGACCGGAGTGAACGAACCTACTGTGTATCAGTTGTCGCGCCAGCGGCACTGCTGAGTAGCTGCGTTCGGAGCGGATAAACGCTGAAAGCATCTAAGCGTGAAACCGCCCTCAAGATGAGGTATCTTTTAAGACCCCTTATACATTATAAGGTTGATAGGTCGGGAGTGTAAGCGCGGCAACGCGTTCAGCTGACCGATACTAATCTGTCGTTTGCTTTTCTTTACCAACCTAACGTGTTTTCTCCTGTGCGATTTTCAGGGAACTGCCGCTTTGAAAGCGGCGGAACAGCGGTCGCGATTGAATAAGTCGCAAAGTTGGGTATCCCGCCACGCTCAAGCAAGGTTCTTTGTAAACTGATAGTTAAGCGGTGAAGACAGCTGAGTGGTTCCACCCGTTCCCATTCCGAACACGGCAGTTAAGCACTCATACGCCAAAGGTACTTGGGTGGCGACGCCCCGGGAGATTAGGTATTTGCCGCTAAACAGCCTTGAGTCTGAAAAGATTCAAGGCTTAATTTGAAAATGGCGGCTCTGGTGAAGTGGTTAACACGTCGGATTGTGGCTCCGATATGCGTGGGTTCGATTCCCACGAGTCGCCCCACAGGGGTATAGCTCAACCGGTAGAGCGACGGTCTCCAAAACCGTAGGCTGAGGGTTCAAGTCCTTCTGCCCCTGCCACATAAAAATTCAGAGCCGAGTCCAAGCGACGCGGCTCTTTCCTGTTTCGGAGGTGCTTGTCATGAATATCTTAATGCGCTGGGGAATGCGGGCAATAATCGCGGTCGCAGCGGCGCACTTAATTTTTGTGCTCTACATGCTGATTAAAGTCTTGACCGCATGATCATTCGTGAGATTGAGCCGGCGGAATACGGCGAGCTGGAAACTTTTCTGTACGAGGCGATTTACATTCCCGACGGCGTGCCGAAGCCTGCGCAGAATATCATCGAACGTCCCGAACTTCAAGTTTATGTGAAAGACTTCGGAGCACATTCGGCGGATTGCGGTTTCGTTGCAGAGGTCGACGGGCAAATCGTCGGCGCGTGTTGGGCGCGTATCATGAACGATTACGGGCATATCGACGACGAGACGCCTTCACTTGCGCTGTCTGTCTTGAAAGACTTTAGGCGTCGTGGCATAGCTACTGCTTTGCTCAATAAATTTTGCGCCCGACTCATCATGAAAAATTTTAACCAAGTCTCGTTGTCCGTCCAAAAAGAAAATTCGGCGGCGGTTAATCTTTATCGTAAAATGCATTTCGAGCTTGTTGCCGAACGTGACGGGGAATATCTGATGATTAAAGTTTTGACTGCCTGACCGCCTCGGATAAGATTATCGCGGCGGAAGTCGCAACGTTTAAGCTTTCAACTGCCCCGCTCATCGGTATGAAAATCTTTCGAGCGGCGTCAAGAATTTCTTTTGAGACGCCCGCCGCCTCCGAACCTAAGACTATCGCTGTTGGTCTTGTGAAGTCGTGGCGCGTGTAAATTTCTGCTGACGCGTCCACTGCCGCCGCCAAAATTTCTCGTGAACTCATTGCCCGTAAAAAATCTGCGCGGGTGCTCACGGTGACCGGTAAATAAAAAATCGCCCCCATCGTCGAGCGGACGACCTTAGGATTGAAAAGCTCCGCCGAACCTTCCAACATTACCACGCCGCAATCAAACGCCGCCGCCGTCCGCAGTATCGTCCCGACGTTGCCGGGGTCTTGCACGCCGTCCAATGCGGCGATTATTTTTTTCCCCGTAACCTCCTCAAGCGTCGAAAGCCGTTGCCGCACCACAAGCAATATTCCTTGCGGCGTCTGCGTATCGCTCAAGCGTTCCAGCGTCGACGCCGAAACTTCCTCTAAATTCCCCAGCCGTTTAACCAATCGCGTTGCCCGCTCGTCGGATAAAAATTCCCGCGTGTAAAATCCAAACTCAATCTGCGCGGGCGGCACCTCTTCGCATAAACGTAAACCCTCCGCCACGAATAAGCCCGTCGCCGAGCGGTATTTTTTTTGCGCCAATTTGCGAATCATTTTTATTTGAGCGTTTGACATTCAAAATCCTCCGTGCTATATAATTTTTAAGGAGATGATTGACTTGAAAAAGACTTACAAAATCGACGTGGACTGCGCCAACTGCGCCAACCTCATGGAAGCCGAAGCTAAGAAAACCGCCGGCGTTCGCGATGCCGTCGTCAACTTCATGACGCTTAAAATTAAGGTCGAGTTCGAGGACGGCGTCGACGCCAAGGAAGTTATGGAGCGCGTCCGCGATAACTGCAGGCGCGTCGAAAAGGATTGTGAAATTTACTTGTGAACGCCAAACAACGCAGGAACTTAATCCGAATCCTAATCGCGGCGGCATTGCTAATCGCTCTGAACTTTATAAATCTGCGCGGAGTCGGGCGATTTGTTTGCTACCTCGCGCCCTACCTTATCGTCGGCTATGACATACTGCTGAAAGCCTTCCACGGGCTTAAGAATCGTCGTCCGCTCGACGAAAGCCTCCTCATGACAATCGCCACCGTCGGAGCATTTGCTTTGGCGATTCACGATGACGGCGATTATAACGAGGCTGTTGCCGTCATGCTATTTTATCAAATCGGCGAATGGTTTCAAAGCTACGCCGTCGGCAGGAGCCGCAAGAATATTTCCGAGCTTATGGACATCCGCCCCGATTATGCCAACGTCGAGACCGATAGCGGGCTTGAACAGGTTGACCCCGACGAGGTAGAAGTCGGGACGTTGATTATCGTCCAGCCCGGCGAAAAAATTCCGATTGACGGCGTTGTCGAAGAAGGCAATTCCACGCTGAACACAATCGCTTTGACGGGTGAAAGTTTGCCGCGTGAAGTCTCAATCGGCGCGGAGGTTGTGAGCGGTTGCATTAACTTAAACGGCGTCCTCAAAATCCGCACGACTAAGGAATTCGGCGAATCCACCGCCTCCAAAATCCTTGAACTCGTCGAAGACGCCGGCTCCCGCAAATCCCAATCCGAAGACTTTATCGCCAAGTTCGCCCGCGTCTATACCCCTGCCGTCGTAATCTGCGCGGTTGCTCTGGCTGTTATTCCGCCGCTTATTTCGGGCGATTGGAGCACGTGGCTTTATCGCGCTCTTATTTTCCTGGTCATAAGCTGTCCGTGCGCGTTGGTTATCAGCATACCGTTGAGCTTCTTCGCGGGCATAGGCGGCGCAAGTCGGGCGGGCATTCTGATTAAAGGCTCCAATTTCCTTGAAACGCTTTCTAAGGTAAAGACCGTCGTCCTTGATAAGACCGGCACGCTTACGCAGGGCACCTTCGAGGTCGAGGCGATTCACAGCAAGAATATCAACTTCACCGAGACTGAACTGCTTCACTTGGCGGCGCACGTCGAACGCTATTCAACGCACCCCATAGCTAATTCCCTGCGTAAAGCCTACCCCAACGAACGAGACGATTGCACGGTCGAGGCGGTCGAGGAAATTTCGGGGCGCGGCATTCGGGCGACTGTCAACGGGCAGGTCGTCAGCGTCGGCAACGAAAAATTTATGGACGAGGTCGGCGCGAAATGGATTCCCTGTCGCAAAACCGGCACGATTATTCATGTCGCGGTTAACGGCGAATACGCGGGGCACGTCGTCATAAGCGACGCCGTTAAGCCGCACGCCAAGGACGCCGTTGCCGATATGCGGAGCGCGGGCGTCGATAACGTCTTCATGCTCACGGGCGACAGCGAACGCATTGCCTCCAAGGTCGCCGAGGAGCTGGGCATTAAAAATTATCGCAGTGAACTCCTGCCCGCCGATAAGGTCGCTGAATTTGAACGTATCCTTTCCGCGCAGGTTGACGGCAAAGTCGCGTTCGTGGGCGACGGCATTAACGATGCGCCTGTCTTGAGCAGGGCGGACGTCGGCATTGCTATGGGCGCACTCGGCTCCGACGCGGCGATTGAGGCGGCTGACGTGGTGCTCATGGACGACGACCCCCGTAAAATTTCCACGGCGATTAAAATCGCTCGCAAGTGTCTCGGTATCGTCAAGCAGAATATCGCCTTCGCTATCGGCGTCAAGGTGCTGTGCCTAATCCTCGGCGCGGTCGGGCTTGCCAATATGTGGCTGGCTATCTTCGCGGATGTCGGCGTCATGATTCTTGCCGTGCTCAATGCCATTCGCGCACTAATCTTGCCAAAGTAACGGGAGGATTATAATGCCTTATGTAAATGAGATTATCCAAGGCGATTCGGCAACTGTATTGAAAGAATTCCCGCCCGAAAGCGTAGCCCTGTCCTTTTGGTCGCCGCCTTACCATGTCGGCAAAAAGTATGAGCTTGAACAGTCTTTTGCTCAATGGCAAAATTTGCTTAAAATTGTCCTCAAGGAACATGCGCGTATCTTAAAGCCCGGAGCTTTCGCGGCGGTAAACATAAGCGATATTCTTTGCTTTCAAGATTCGACAATGCCGCAGTTCCAAGCTGACCTCTCCGACAAAAAGAAAATCAAACTTACAAAGGAAGAAATTTTATCCGCCAAAGAAAAGTATCCCAATGCGACACGATATGAGCTTGCCAAATTCTTCGGCTGTTCGGAGCAAACGATTCAGCGTCGGTTGGAAAATAACAACGTTCGCGGTGGCAAACATGCGACTATGACCAAAGTGCAGTTGGTTGGCTCCTTTTTGCAACAATGGGCGGAAGAAGCAGGCATGTATCTCTATGACCGCCGCATTTGGGTAAAAGACCCTTGTTGGGAAAATTCCAAATGGCACTCGTCAAGCTATCGTGCTGTCGATGAATTTGAATACATTTATATTTTTTGGAAACCGGGTATCACCAAAGTCAAACTCTCTCGACTTAGTAGCGAAGAATGGTCTGCCTGGGGTTCTCGCGGCGTGTGGAATATTCCTTCGGTTAGACGCAATGACAGGCACGAAGCTGAATTTCCCGAAGCTCTGGCAGACAGAGTAATTCGATTATTGTCCGCCCCCGGTGATTTGGTTATCGATCCGTTTTGTGGTTCAGGAACAACCTGCGTAGTTGCGAAACGTCTTGGGCGGCTCTGGTGCGGAATTGAACTGTCGGAGCATTACTGTAAAATTGCGAGGCGGCGTTTAAATGAATAACAAACAAGCTATCGAAGAGGCAGAGCAAGCGGCAATGCGTCTCGTCATTCGAGCAGTAAAAGACTTCCTGCCGCAAGCAAAGGAAATATTTCGGCAAGAAACTGATTTGCCGCAGGACGTCGCTGAAGATTGCACTGCGGAGGCAATGCAAACATTGGAATAGCTCTTTTCGTGGATTCAAAGGCGGAAGCAAGTCGTACACGAGCAAGGATTGTTGCCTGCAAAAATTTCATCGTCTACAGGTGAATTGCAAGCAGAATATAATTCGAACGAACATAAAGGATTTTGGCGAGCAGGAAGAAATGCTCCGTCAAGAGGCGATAAGTTCCGCGTTCGAGTCAAGTTGAGCGAATTAAAAGAATCTGCCGATTGGCGCGTCGTCAAAATCGATTAAGCCAAATCTCCAAAGTAATTGCTAAAAATTTTTCAGCGTGATATAATCGCCGCAAGCGTATGTATCAATGTTATGTTTTGGGAGGTTATCATTATGGCTAAGTATGTGTGCAATGTTTGCGGTTACGTGCACGAGGGCGACGCTCCGCCCGAAGTTTGCCCGATTTGTAAGGCTCCTGCCGAGAAATTCACCAAACAAGAGGGCGAAATGACTTGGGCGGCTGAACACGTCGTCGGCGTGGCGAAGGGTGCGCCCGAAGATATTTTGAAAGACCTTCGCGCCAATTTCAACGGCGAATGCATGGAAGTCGGCATGTATCTGGCTATGGCTCGCGTTGCCTATCGCGAAGGTTATCCCGAAATCGGCGAATATTGGCGTCGCGCCGCGCTGGAGGAAGCCGAACACGCCGCCAAATTCGCGGAACTGTTGGGCGAAGTGCTCACGGACAGCACCGAAAAGAATTTGAAAATGCGCGTCGAGGCGGAGAACGGTGCCACCGCCGGCAAAACGGATCTTGCCAAACGCGCCAAGGCTCTCAACCTCGATGCGATTCATGACACCGTGCACGAAATGGCGCGTGACGAGGCTCGCCACGGCAAAGCGTTCGCGGGGCTGCTGAAACGCTACTTCGGTAAATAAGCCTTGAACACATCAAATAACGAGTTCGCCGCCTTGCTGGGCGAAGTCTTCAGCGCGGCTACGCCCGAAAACCTCAAGGCTCCCGCCGAAGATAAGCGCGAATGCCCTTGCAAAAAGAATCTTGCGGCTCTCGCCAAAAAGCTTAAGCCCGATGTCATTTGCAAGAAGCTCGGCAAGTGTCGCGGCAAATAAGCCTTGACAGATTTTATCCCGCGTGATATTATCGCGTGCGTTGCGGAGGAGTGTCCGAGCGGTTGAAGGTGCTTGACTCGAAATCAAGTGTGGTCACAAGCCACCGTGGGTTCGAATCCCACCCCCTCCGCCATAATCCGAAAATAACAAGACCGCGTTCCCCAATCGGAGCGCGGTCTTTCCGTTCCTGCAATCAGCGGAGCCGCTCAAGCAGAGCCTCACAGCCAATCAAACAATCGTCGTAGGTCGTGGCGTAGTCGTCGGTGTACCACGGGTCGGCAACGTCGCGCCGCTCACCCGCAAATTCCATAAGCAAATGAATCTTGCCGTCAGGGTCGCCGCCGCAAATGTCCTTCATGTCGCGGACGTTCGATTTGTCCATGCCAATCAGATAATCGAAACGCTTATAGTCGCTCGCAAGCAAAAGCTTCGACGTGCGCCGCGTAAACGGAACGTTATGCCGCCTAAGCTCGCCGGCAGTACCGCCCGATAAAGGCGTCCCTACCGAGGGATGACAGCCCGCCGATTCAATCACGAAATCCCGTTCGAGACCTGCGCGGGCAACCAAGTGCTTCATGACGAATTCCGCCATGGGCGAACGACAAATGTTCCCGAAACAAACGAAAATAATTTTAGTCACGGTTACCTCCATAAACAAGCGATAATCAGCGGTCGCTTTAAAAGCGACGGAACAGTTGACGCGTTGAAGCGTTACGATATTGGCAAGTATTTTGCCGCGATTTTAAATCCATAAGCAGGCGATAATCAGCGCGGGCAGTAAGTTGGCGACGCTGATTTTTTTATCGGGGAAAAGCAGATTGACGCCGACGCCGAATATCAGCACGTTGCCGACGCTTGAAAGGTTAGCCAACGCCGCTTCCGTCATGAACGGCTCAATCAGCCCCGCAAGCAAAGTTATCGCGCCTTGGAACAGCCCGACGCTCACGAACGAAAAAATACATCCCTTGCCGAGGCTCGCCGTCATTACGAGGATAATAATCAGGTCGAGCGCGGACTTGGCAATCAGAACGGCGGGGTCGTGTAGGAGGCGGTCGTTAATCGCGCCGATAACCGCCATAGCCCCGACGCAAACCGTCAGCGACGCGGTAACAAAGGCGTCGACAAAACGCGTATCGCCGTCATTGCCCGAACGAGTGCGGAGCCATATACCCAGCCGCTCAAACTTGCCGTCAATGTCGACAAGCGCGCCGATAAGCCCGCCGCCAATCAAGCTCGCAATCAGCAACATGGTATCCAAATTCTTCAACGCGCCGTCCGCGCCGAGAAAAATCACCGCCAAGGCGCAGGCGTCTTGCAAGGTGCGCTGAATGCCCGCCGTAAGCAACCTGCCGCCGAATAAGCCGCAAAGTCCGCCGACGATAATCCCTGCGACGTTAATCAGCGTGCCCAGCCCCGCGAAATGAAAATCCGTCACAATGCCTCCAACTCCCGCGCCGCGTTCAATATCGCTATCGCCGCGTGTTCAAAGGTCAGCCCGCCCTGCAGATAAACCGCGAACGGCTCGCGCAACGGTGCGTCCGCCGACAGCTCTATCGACGCGCCCTGTACGAACGTGCCCGCCGCCATGATGACTTTGTCAGCGTAGCCCGGCATGTCCCACGGTTCCAGCGTCGCGAACGAATCAACCGGCGAATACTTTTGAATCGCTTGACAGAACGTTATCAGCCGTTGTGCCGAACGTAATTCAATCGCTTGAATTATATCGCCGCGTGTTTCTTGGGGCAAGGGGTGCGTCCGATAGCCCAGCTTGCCGAATATGCCCGCCGCGAAGATTGCGCCCTTGAGAGCCTGCGCGGTGACGTGCGGAGCCATGAACAGCCCTTGATACAAAAGACGCGGCGTCCCCAAGCTCGCGCCCAATTCGTCGCCCATGCCAGGTGCCGTCAATCTGTACGACGCCAGCTCGACCAAATCGCGCTTGCCGACAATGTAGCCGCCCGTAGGAGCCAATCCGCCGCCGATGTTTTTAATCAGGCTGCCCGCCGCCAAATCCGCGCCGACCTCAATCGGCTCGCGGGTCTCGACAAACTCGCCATAACAATTATCGACGAACGTCACGCAAGCAGGATTAGCCGCCTTGACTTCCGCGCAGATTTTTTCGATAGCGTCAATCGTCAACGGCTCGCGCAAGGAGTAGCCTCTCGAACGCTGAATCAATGCCAGCCGCGTCTTCGTCGTGATGAAGTGCTTAATCGCGTCTGTGTCGACCTTGCCGTTAATCAGCGGCAGCTCGCGGTAGCCGATACCGAATTCCTTAAGCGAACCTTTAGCGGCGTGCGCGTGCCCTATAACCGTCTGCAAGGTGTCATAAGGTTCGCCCGTCAAAGATACAAGCTCGTCGCCGGGGCGAAGGATACCGAACAACGCCGTTGCAAGCGCGTGGGTGCCCGACACAAATTGCGTGCGAACCAAAGCCCGCTCCGCGCAGAAAACCTCGGCAAAAAGTTCGTCAAGTTTCTCGCGCCCTATGTCGCCGTAAGCGTAGCCCGTGGAAGTCTTAAAGTGCGCGTCGGAAACTTTGAGGCGGCGCATTGATTCCAAGACTTTGGCGGTATTGCGTTCGGAAATGGTGTCTACGCGGCGGAAGTTATCGGCTGATTCAGTAAGCACGGCGTTTTTCAAGTCAAGCAAATCCATTCCAAATTCCTCCTTCCTCATTCCTAATCAAAACAAGAGCCCCGACTTCGTGCCGAGGCTCTCGCTTTGTGTAGGTTTTATTTAGCAACGAAGCTCGCGGGTTCAATTTCGAGTAACGTTGCCTATATGCCGCAGGAGGAGGGAGCCGCTCAAAATTTGGGGAGAATCTTAAGCGGAATTCTCATCCCGAAAAGTCACTGAATTACACTTGAACCTGCGCGGAATGCCATGCTCCGTCGGATCTCTCAGCCGAATAGACCGAATAGCCGCTTGCGCTGGAGGCGTCCTTCATGTAGAAAGCAACGCGCTCTTGGTCGGTGACGTTGACGGTCAAGCTGCCGCCGTTCTTGAACTTGACGGTAACATTTTCGGTGGTGATGCCGTTGTTGTTGAGCATACCCATAGCTTCCTGGTCAATCTGGTCGATTGTAACGTCGTTGAGGAAGATAAAGTCTTGGTCGCAGTTGTAGCCTTCGATGGTGTCGTTGTTGCCCTTGTTGAAGGCATTGCCTGTGCCGCCCTGGACGTAGTTGTCAGAGCCGAAGTAATACAGGAAGTAATCAACGCCGTCGCCGCCGATAAGGCTGTTGTCGCCCGCGCCGCCCCACAGGAAGTTGGTGGTGCCTATGCCGCCTGCGGTTATGGTGTTGTTATCCGCGCTGCCGCCAATGCTGATGTTGGTGTATTCTTCCGCGCTTGCGTCTACAACGTCAATGCCGCGATAGAAGGTGTCGCCGAAGCCGTCCAGACGAACGTCTGCGTTTTCAATGCCGATACCGATTGTAAGCGTGTCATGAGCATCGCCCGACGCGCCGACGTAGTATTCAACCTTCTTTTCATAGGCAAAGTTGTTGCCGCCTTCGGAGGAGCCAATCTTGGTGAGCTTGGCATCGAGGTCGCCGACTTGGATATTGTAAATCTTATCGAGGCTGACGCCGTCCTCTTCGTAGATGATAACTCTGTCGGTTTCGGTGGTGCCGATTTCGATACGGTCGCCTCTGCCTTCAGCCTTGGCAACCTTCAAGCCGGTATAGCTTTCAAGGACGAGAGTATCAACCATTTGCTTATCGGGGTCAAGGTCAACGCCGAGGTAATGGCTGAAGTTCTGAATGGTGTCGCGTCCGTCGCCTGCGCCGAAGTAGAATTTGTTGCCCGCGCTGACAGAATCGTCGCCGGTGGAGATGATAACGTCGTTCTCCGCGCCGAGCGATACGTGCTTGTTGGCACCGACAGTCGCGTCGCCGCCGACCGTAACGGTCTCTCTGGTGGCGGAGCCGAAGACGGAAGCCTTGCCGTTGTTGGCAATGGTGAGCTCTCTGATAGCCCAGAATTTTTCGCTGCCGAGGACGATAGCGTCGTCGCCGACAAAGCTTTGGGTAACGCCGTTGGTGAATCTGACGATACCGTTGCGCTCTGCAACATAGTAATCGGCAACGTCACCGTCGTTCGTGACTTCCGCGTAGCCCTTGGAGGTGGAGTCTTCGCCGCGGTCGCTGTCGCCGTTGTTGCGGATAGCGGTATATTTCTTGTCGCCGACGAGGACGTTATATTGCCCGTGGAGTTCAAGGTCGGAGCCGTATTGCGTGGAGTTTGCAAAGAGGAGGGCGTCCGTTTCGGTAGCCGCGCCCTGGAGGGAAATGTGGAGCATATCCTCATAGACACGAGCTCTTACCTGCGTGCCGCCGGTTTCGACGACCGAGCTGCCCAGTTCAAAGCCGTAGTTCCAGCCGCTTATGGTATCGAGACCCGTGCCCGCGCCGAGCGATACTCTGACGTTGGTCGCGTCGTTGTCGATAAAGATGCGGTCATTGCCGCCCGCGCCGTCCGCGAAGTCGTTCGAGCCGATATAGATTGAATCGTTGCCCGCCGTGCCGATAACGGTGTGGACGCCTTCGGGTGAACGTTCGGTGGCATTGGCGAAGATAATCGCGCCGTTCGTCGCCGCCGAAGAATCAACCGTGACAGTGCCGTTTGCGTTCGCCAAGACGATGTTCTTGGTATCGGGCAGAATATTGCCGTCGTTGTCCATGAGCGCAACTTTAACGTGAATTGCTTCGTTGGGATCGTAGTTGGAAAGCGTCAAGAGCTTCTTGTCGCCGTCGCCGAAAGCGATTTGGTTGCCCGCGCCGTGAACTTTGCCCGACGTGATGTCGCCAAAGTCTTTGACTCTGGTAGCGATGATGATGTCTTCCGACGGGTTGTAGTCAAGCGCATAAGCCGCAGTGTCGTAGAAATAGTCCGCACCGTTGCCGCCGCTTACAACGTCGTTTTCGCCGCCGCGAATGGTATCGTTGCCGTCGCCGCCCAGGAGCGTGGCTTGGTAAGCACCGTCGTGACGCAACATGTCTGCGCCCGTGCCGCCGAAGATCTTATTCTGACCGGTAGCATTCTCGCCGATATAAGCGTAGCCGCCCGAAGCATTGCTGAGGCTCACTTCGTGGGACGCCGTGACGTAAATGGGATTGCCGAGCGAATCGGTTTGTGCAATGGTGCCGATAGCGACGGTGGAAGGATTATCCGAACCCGTGAGGTCGATATTGACTTCGACAACACTGTCGTTTTCGTTTTGCTGAATGTTAAGCGGAACAGAGCCGCCGCCCTCGCTGACTTTGAGCGAAACATGAGACGCACTGCCGAGCGCGGTTTCGCCGCTGATTTCAATCACGCCGCCCTCTGCTTCGGAAGGAGCGGTGTCATTGTCGCTTTCAAAGCTGAGCACCGAGCTGTTGGAGTCGAGATCATAGAAAGTATTGAACGCTTCGGACTTGTGCGTATTGACGCTGTCGTTTGCACTGCCGATAGTGGCGATTTCCGCCCACTTGCTGTTGTCGGCAGTGACGGCAGGCTGAGTGGTTGTCCTTCTGTAGTCGACAACGCCGTCTTGCGCGACATCATATTTTACTATGCCGCTGTCAATCGTGACGTTGGTGTTTTGGTCGACGATAACACGATTGGCGTCTTTCTTGCTGTTGAAGTAGTAAGTTGCGTTGCCGCCGCCGACCGTGACGATAGCATTGTCGTTTATGCCTTGGACGAGAACAGCGTCATTTGCGTCAACGTCGAGCACAACACCGTGCAAAGTCGCTCCATTAACAGTGACAGTTCCGACGTCGGCAGCATTAACGCTGACAGTCTTGCCGTTCGCCGTGAAGGTGAGCACGCCGCTTGTGTCTTCAGCCGAGAAGAGTGCCGTATAGCCGTCGTCGTCGCCGCTTACGTTGATAGCGTCGTTAGCTTTGGGGAGCATAACGCCTGCGATACCGGCGTTGCCTTTTTCTGTGCCGATGACATAATTGTCTGCCGCGCCGTTATTGGTGATTGTGACAGCCGCACCGTTAACGGAGACTTGAGCACTGTTATGAGCCGCAATGGAGTCGGCAAAGACCAATGCGCCTGTGCCGCCGTCGATTGTGTAGGCTTCATTTGCCTTCGCAGACATCAGGGCGACATCCTTGCTTGCGTAGAATGCAGCCTCGTCCGCCGTAGTTCCGATGGCGTAAGTTTTCTCGTCGGTCGCTCCGTCGTTGACGGTAACGAAAAATGCATCGTCGCCCGAAACGGTGGCATCTAACATGGAGTCGCTTACAGCGATTTCGGCAACCCCTTCTTCCGCCTCGCCGAGCACAGCCGTAACGTTCGCCGCATTTGCTTCAATCGTCGCGTTATTGGCAACAACGCCCGCCGAAGTGACAGTTGCGAATGTAGCCCCGGCAAGAGCACCGCCGCTTACCGTAACCGTGCCCGTGTTGTTGACCTTGGCGTCGCCGTCTTTGTCGAATGTGATATTCGTAAACTTGCCGTCAATTTCGTACCAATCGGTGCCGTTGACTTCGACGCTGTCGAGGCTCTTTGCCGTGAGCGTCGCGCTCGTGGTGTAGCCGTCAACTTTGGTAATGCCGTCGCTTGCATTGGCAGTGACGGTAGCCGCATCTCTTGCGTTGTTGGTGAAAGCCCAAGCCGCATTGCCGACGGTTACGGCGTCTTTAACGGCTATGTTTACGTTGGCGGAGCCGTCGCTTGTGACGGTCGCATTGGCGGCGGTGACGTTTTTGACGCCGTCAACAGAGGCATCAGCCTGCGGTTTGAGTTCTACGCCGTTGGCAGCTTGGAAGACAGCCGTGACATTGGTGCTTACGCCGACCGTATCATTGCCCGCGCCCGCGAATTCGTAATTGACCGCCGAGCCGTCTGCTGTAACCGTGGCAACGGTGCCGGAGTCGGATTGGATATAAACGGGCGTGCCGTTAATGGTTTCGGTGAAGGTATTGCGTCTGCCGCCCGCGACGGTAAGGGCAACTTCGCCGCTGACTATGCTGTCAAGTCCGTTGGCACCGACGTGCACTACGTCTCTGGAGTCGTCGAGTCCGATCTCCCAGGAGCTGCCTTCCACGTTGAAGGAGTAGGTAGCGGATTCTTTGCCGTTAAGATAAATGCTGTTTGCAGTACCCGCTGTCGACAGCGCACCGACAACGGTAGTGTCTTCCAAACGAGCGTAATCTTCTGCCGTGCCGACGAGAGAATCGTCCGCTCTGGAGTTGGTGCCCGAAAAAGAGGCTCCGCCTTCCCAATAAAAGCCGTCGTCGCCCTTTTTAAGATTGTCTTTGGCGAAACGTTGTAAATCAAAAAAAGTGTCAATAACCATATACATTCCTCCGAAAAGAAATTTTCAACACTTGTCGCGGTCATTTCCTCGCAAGTCGTGTTCGGACTGCCGCACCGCGACGTTCGGCAGATAAGCCACGACCTGCGGCTTTAACGACGCTGCTTTGACGGTTCGCAAAAAAGAAAGTGAAACCCGTTGATCACACGTTGAAATATTCACCTCCTCCTTCCGAGCCGCTAAGTTTTTCAAGCGCCGAAATATTTAATCCTGCCCCGCAAACTGCGCGAGGAGGGATTATATGGGGATGGTCGAACTCATGATTGAGTTCTTCGACACGGGCGAGCGAGTGATCAAGTCGTCGCCAAGCCAACCGGCAAAGACACTTTGCGCCGTGAAGTGCTCTTGGAGCTTCCTTTGAGCCGCACGATTTGAATCGCGTTGTTCAGCTGTCAGGCTATGGGTTTTTTGCGAGGAAAACCCTTCCCGCACTTCCTGCGGTACCGTTGCCTTACGAGCAACACTTGGAAACCTTTCGCCGCCTGCTTTTGGGCAGGGGGAATTCTTGCGTTAATCTTATTGAAACCACGGCAATTTTATAACCAAATTACGCCTTGTGTCAATAGTCGTGGCGTTTAGCCTTTCCCCGTGACGCCGCCCGCGCAACTATCTTAACCAAAATTTAATCTTGAGGCGGTTTGCCTCCCTTAGCCTAAGGGGGGTGGGCACGCGGAATCGGCTTTCCTTGCCGTGGCGCGTCGCTCCGAGTCAGCTCAATCTTGATTTTTATATTTGAAAAACTTTTCTTTGTTCGGGCAAAGAAAAGTTACAAAAGAAAGCCCGCCTCGCAGGGGCGCAGAGTTCACTATCCGCGCCGATTGATAATTTTCAAGTAGTGACGCCGGCGGCGGAGCCGTCATCCATGACGGCTCCTTTTGTTGCTCGTTACTTTAAATTTCGGTCAGAAAAGCGGAATAGCCCTTTTTGGTCTCGTAGATGTCGATTTTGGACGTAGCCTCCCAGGGCGCGTGCATACTCAAAACCGCGACGCCGCTGTCGATAACCTCCATGCCGTATTCCGCCGTCATGTAGGCGATAGTGCCGCCGCCGCCCAGGTCTACCTTGCCCAGTTCGCTGAACTGATAATGCACGTTATGCTTATCGAGAATGCCGCGCAGTTTCCCGACGTATTCGGCATTGGCGTCGCTGGAACCCGATTTGCCACGCGACCCCGTGAACTTGTTAAACACCATGCCCTTGCCCAGATAGGCGACGTTCTTTTTTTCGTAAGCGTTGGCGTAGAGGGCATCGAACGCGCTGGACACGTCGGAACTGAGCATGAACGAATTCCTGAGCGCACGACGCAACGCCAATTCGCTGTATTGCCCGCAAGCATTCAAAAGTTCGGCTAAGGTGTTCTCGAAGAAGCGGGACTTCATGCCGGTCGCGCCGTAGCTGCCAATCTCCTCCTTGTCGACGAGCAGACAACACGCCGTCTTACCGAAAGTCTGATTAGCCGCCTCAAGCATGGCAACCAGCGAAGTATACGAGCAAACGCGGTCGTCCTGCCCGTAGCCGAGCACCATGCTCCTATCGAAGCCGAGTTCGCGAGCCTTGCCCGCCGGCACCAACGCCAGCTCCGCCGACAGAAAATCCTCCTCGTCGATGTCGTACTTATCCTTGAGGAGCTTGAGCACGCCGCGCTTGACGGATTCCTTATCGTTTTCCTTGAGCGGATAGTTGCCGACGAGGATGTCCAGTTTTTCGCCCTCGATGACTTTATCGGCGGGCTTTTTAAGTTGCTCCTGCGACAGGTGAATCAGCAAATCGGTCACGCAAAAGACGGGGTCGCACGCCTCCTCGCCGATAACCACTTCGATAACGCGCCCGTCCTTTTTGACAACCACGCCGTGCATTGCCAGCGGCAACGTCACCCATTGATATTTTTTAATGCCGCCGTAATAATGCGTATCCATGTAGGCAAGCCCGCTGTCCTCGTAAAGCGGATTCTGCTTGAGGTCAAGGCGGCAAGTGTCGATATGTGCGCCGAGGATTTTCAAGCCGTTTTCGAGCGGCTCCGTACCGATTTGGAACAGCGCGACGGTTTTTTTCATGCACACGGAGTAAACTTTATCGCCCGCCTTGAGCCGCTTGCCGCTTTTAATCACGTCGTCGAGGTTTTTGTAGCCGACAGCCTCCGCACGCTTAATCGCCTCAATGACGCTTTCGCGTTCGGTCTTGCAGCGGCTTATGAAGTCGATATAGCCCGCCGCCAATTCGTCCAGAGCCGCCTTATCCGCGTCGCTGTAGCCGCTCCAAATCGAGGGCTTCTTGTCCTTATCTTCCGTCATTTTACGTTTCTCCTTTTCCAATTTGATTCTTCGCCATTCGCGCAATTTTTCTCTGAGTTCCGAGACCTGCGCGGTTAAATCTTTATCGTCCATCAATCAGACCAATCACCCCTAAAAAATCCTCGGCGGACTCTGCGCGGTTGAACATGTTGCGAAGTTCCGCGCCGCCCGTCAAGCCTTTGGTATACCAAGCCGCGTGCGCCCGCATTTCCCTGACGCCGACGCGCTCGCCCTTATAAAAAATAATCTTCGCCAAGTGGCGGCGCATAACGTTGGCGCGTTCGTCGACGCTCGGCGGAGGAAGTTTCTCACCCGTCAAAAAGTATCTCAACAGCCGATTGATAATCCACGGATTACCCTGCGCGGCTCTGCCAATCATGACGCCGGCGGCTTGCGTTGTTTCAAGAATTTTATCGAGCGAATCAAAATCTTTAACGTCGCCGTTGGCAATGACGGGGATTTTCACGGCGGCGCGGACTTTGGCAATTTCCTCCCAATCAGCCGCGCCCGAATAGAATTGCTCGCGGGTGCGCCCGTGTACCGCTATGAAGTCGACGCCCGCCGCCTCCGCACGTTTGGCGACCTCTGCGGCGTTAATCTGCGCGGAGTCGTAGCCGAGCCGAATCTTGACGCTCACGGGCAACTTGACGGCGTTGCGTATGGCGGACAGAATTTTTTCGAGGAGCGCGGGATTTTTAAGGAGGGCAGAGCCTTCGCCGTTTTTGACGATTTTGGGCGCGGGACAACCCGCATTAAAATCAATGACGGCAGCCGAGCCGAGTTGTTCGACGTAAGCCGCCGCCTCCGCGCAGATTGCCGGGTCGGAGCCGAAGATTTGAATCGCCGTCGGACGCTCCTCCGTTGCCGTTTCAAGCATCGCCAGCGTTTTTTCGTTGCGATAGTGCACGCCCGCCGCGCTAACCATTTCCGAGAACATCAGCAGATTTCGCCCCGCGTCGCCGAGCAATTCCCTTACCAACACTCTGAACGCCGTATCCGTGACGCCCGCCATTGGCGCAAGGAATACGGGTGTCTTGAAGATTTCGATAACGTCAGAGCGCGGCGATAACGTTTCCACTGTCGGACGGTCCGGCGCGTCATCTGGATGCAACGTCACGTTGCTCATGCCGAGTTCCGTTCGTGCAGGACGCGCAAGCCGCTCAGCGTCAGGAAGTGGTCAATCTTGTCAATCGTCTTTGATTCGCGGTGAATCATCTTGGCAAGCCCGCCCGTCGCGATAACTTTAGCGTGCCAATCCGCGCCCATTTCCTCGCGAATCTTTTCGACGATAGTATCAATCTGCCCGACGTAGCCGTAGATAATGCCCGCCTGCATACAAGTCGTGGTGTTGTGCCCGATAACGCTTTTGGGCGGAATAAGCTCAATGCGCGGCAACTTCGCCGTGGAGCTGAAAAGGGACTCTGCGCTTGCCACTATGCCCGGAGCTATGACGCCGCCGAGGAAGTCGCCCGTATCCGACACAACGTCAAAGGTCGTAGCGGTACCAATGTCAATCACAATCAGCGGTCCGCCGTAAAGCTCGAACGCCCCGACGACGTTGACAATCCTGTCCGCGCCTATCGCCCTTGGGTTTTCGTAGTTGAGCTTGATACCCGTTTTGATACCGGGACCGACGACCAGCGGGCGCACTTTAAAATAACGCTCGCACATTTTGGTTATCGGCACAATCAGCGGCGGCACCACCGAGGAAATAATTATGTCCTTCACGTCGGAGATTTTAACGCCTTGATAGCGAAACAGGTCGTTAATCAACATGCCGTATTCGTCGCCGGTCTTTTGGCGGTCGGTCGAGATGCGCCAATGCTTCATGAGGTTTTTCCCGCTGTAGGTACCCATGACGATGTTGCTGTTGCCAATGTCAATCACTAAAAGCAAACTGTCACCCCCTAAAAGTTTTTAAAAGCCTTTGCAGATAATCCAGCTCGGCGTAATCCTTCCACAGATTGTTTAGATGCATGACGTTCATTATTTGCGGGATAATGTTCAGGCAAGCGTTGCGCAGGTCTTTCACGACGGGATAAGGCAAGCTCAACAGGTCGGGCAATTCACGGAGCAAAAGCCTTACGTCGGCAAAGCTCATGCCGCCGCTCGCAAGAGTTTGGAGCATCGCCTTGATTGACGCCTCCTCGAAGAATTTGGCGGGCGTGGCGTCTTTGAGCTTCGTTTTAAGATACGCTGCGACTGCCCGGCACGTCAGGAACGTCTCCATTTTGCCTGCGTAGAATTGCGGCGGCGTGTTTGTTAAAAATGTCGGCGACAAATTTGTCATCAAGGCGGTGAATAATCTTTCGTCGGCACGCGACTTATCGGGCGGCTGATAAGTTTTCGCCCGCATTGCACGATATTTCAATATCCCGTCGTCGAATTCCTCATTACGATTATCATGGTCGAAAGTTTTAATGTTGTAGTGATTATCAAAATGGTCGGCATTACCGCGTTGAACTTTCTTGGTGTATTCTTCCCGCGATTTTGTTACGTAATGATGAATAACAATTTTCTCCGTCGTGACGGGGCAGTTGTGACCGCTAATCTTTAGCGGCTCGGCGTTTTCGTTCACAACGTGGAAGTTCTCAAAGTAATTCGCGAAGTGAGCATTGCCGAAAAAATTGATCCTGCGCGGATTGGCTGTGATTTTAACGTAAGTGTTGCCCGTATACCAAACGTTTTTGCCTTGGGGGTCGCCGAAATCGTTTTGTGCACGACGAGTGAATCGCTCCAGGACGCCGCGACTGTAATCAGCCTTGTCTTGTCCGCTGGAGCCGAAGATGTGCCAATTAATTGCCAAGCCTGCCGCGTTGGGGTTGTGCGACAAAATTTCATCGACAACGTCAACAATAGCCCCCCCCCAGATCGGAAGAGC
>ERZ842401.3637-NODE-3637-length-18899-cov-6.118658_pt1 | contig 18899 bp, 12 predicted proteins | sample MGYA00521270_ERZ842401 | MGnify/ENA primary metagenome ERZ842401 (study PRJEB31892, sample SAMEA3878208) | bioreactor metagenome | biome: Moose rumen | place: Sweden | collected 2011-10 | study: EMG produced TPA metagenomics assembly of the PRJEB12797 data set... | reverse complement strand
GATTGACAACGTGCTGCGCGACTACGGCGGACTATATGGCAGGGTAACTGAGACCATAGGTCTAAAACCCTTTACACTGGTCGAGTCGGAGCGGTACTGGGAGAAGCGTGGTTTTCATCTGTCCCGCTACGAAGTGGCCCTCACTTACATGGTCATCGGTGGTATTCCGTTCTATATGGACAGTTTTCGCCCCGACAGGACGATGGCCGACAATATCAACGCTATCTACTTCAATAAGGATAAAGCCCGTCAGGAGTTCAAGGATGTCTATACCGGTCTGTATTCAGCATCGGATGTATACATGAAAGTTGTCAGGAAACTGGGAACGATGTTCTATGGAATGACGCGTTCGGAACTCCTGGCTGCTGTTGACAAGAAAGGAGGCGGCACCTTTTCTGAGGTACTTGAGAATTTGATGGACTCTGGTGTCATCCGTAGTTACTCCCGCTATGGTGGCCCCCGCAAAGAGACCGTCTATCAGCTCACAGACTTCTTCACCCTGTTCTATCTGCGCTTTGTGGAAGACACCAACTTCACTTCCTGGCGTACTGTGCAACGGAGCAAGCCCTTTTACACATGGGCAGGGAACACCTTTGAACTGCTGGTCATAGAACATACCCCGCAACTTGTGGATGCTCTGAGAATCAAGGATTACGCAACGCCTTACTGCTGGCATGGGCAGACACCTGACAACGAAGGCGTACAAGTCGATCTGCTCATCCCAGCCACGGCAGAAAGAGCCGACTACATTTGTGAGATGAAGTTCTCTGAAGGGAAATACATTCTCAAGGACTCCGATGCCGAGGACATCACCGATCGAATATCTGCACTCAGGAATTCCAAGGCTCATAAGCCAACTCACTCTATCTATGTGGCATACGTCACGACTTTCGGTGTAAGCGAGTCCAAGCATCGCTCTCATATCAACGACATCGTTACGCTTGACGATCTGTTCCGATAATCCAAGTGCTCACAATGTGTCTCTTACAGAGGAGCCGATAAGGAGCAATCACCGTATCACGGTGCAGAGTCTTTTAGATGTCATCATCGAATGTGTCCTTATTGATAGCGCAGTTCTGGAGAAAAATGGACTCTTAAGATTAAAAAGTTGGCGAAAAGTTTGGAAGTTATCGAAAAACTTCCTATCTTTGCAGCGAAGGAACAAGACTATATAGGATAGGAGCCCCGTTTGGATCGGCAAGCGACCTATTAATATAGGATACAACGCTCCGCCTAGGATAAGAGCCCCGTTTGGATCGGCAAGTGACTTATTAAGGCGGAGTCTTCTATTTCCGTAAGCCTTTCTTTCCAGCCTCGAACGTATGCTCGTCAATAATGGCATAAGGCTTATAGATGTTGCCATCAGCCATTCTTCGCATACAGAGGATGGTCCTACAGCCCAATTCTCTGCTAAAATATGCGAAGTATGCGCTCTCAATGTGCTTCCCTTCGGCAACAGGTCTCCATCCCAAGTAAGTGGCCTTGACCAGATAGCCAGGAATATCCTTTGCCAATGCATTCTTAATAGCATTAAACTTGTTGTCTCGAACATTCTTACTGACGATTGTTTTCAAGTCCGTTTTGGTAATCTCAACGCGCATTGTGATCTCATTAGTAACAATGAAGTGCATAGGATTGCCTTTCAACTGCTCCGCCAGCTGAAGCACTTCTCTCCGTATACGTCTGCTTTTGGCAAAATACTCTTCTTGAGTTCTGTCTTTCATATCATTCGATTTTTGATTACGGTTGCAAAAGTACAACAATTATTTCATTCCACCAAAACTTTAGTAAGGAAATTCAGTGCAATGTGCATAAAACGTACATTGCACTGAATTGGAAAGGGATTCTTTTTCTTTGTCAGTCGAACTTCAACTTCGGCAGACTATTCACGATGTCAACTGTCTGAACGGAGACATTGATGACACTCTGCACGAGGTCGAGGATGTAACGGGGCTTGTGGTGCATGGAAGAAAATGGCTTGATACTGATTTTTTTGTTTCATAATCTTTTTGTATTTTTGTTGTCTTGTTATTAACAAATGCAAAAGATAATGAATATGTCAAGACATGATTTTTTCTGTTATGTTGATGGTGAAATGAAAACGCTGGTGCGCATCAAGCAATCCAGCACAGTGAGAAATTACAAGACCGCGCTGAACGCACTGGAACGATACTTGGGCCGTCGGTCCTTGCCCTTCAGCCATATTACTCGCCAGTTAATACAGGATTTTGAGCAGTGGCTTTGGCACTGCGGCCTCTGTCGCAACACGTCGAGCGCCTACCTACGTTCCCTGCAATCGCTGTTTAACCGTGCAGTCGACAAGCACCTTGTCAGGGAACACAATCCTTTCCGGCGGGTGTTCACTGGCAATGAGAAAACCGAGAAGCGTGGCCTTCGGACGAGTGAGCTACGCCTACTATTGCACACCGACATTGGGAGTGATAGCCGTCTGCGTCAGGCTCGTGATGTGTTCTGTTTCAGCCTTGCCGTGTGCGGAATGCCATTTGTCGACGTGGCCCATCTCCAGTGGTCGCAGATTGAGGGTGGACGATTGGTGTATCGCCGCAGGAAAACGGGCAGCCGCCTATCCATCCGTCTGGAAGCTGAGGCTCTGTCTATTCTAAAACGTTATGGCTACGAGCGTGATGGCAATAACTCTGACGGCTTTATTTTTCCACTGCTACATGCCGATGCTAACGATGACAATGTCTACCGAAATACTTTAGCTGCTTATAACCGCCGACTGCAACGTATCGGCCAGCGGGCCGGACTTAAGCGTCGACTAACGTCATATGTTGTCCGCCACACGTGGGCCTCGCTGGCACAGCTACACGACATGCCCGTAGCTGTCACCCAAAAAGGGCTCGGACATACTAGTCTGCGGACCACAGCCTTCTATCTAGCCGATATGGCAGACGACAGGCTCGACTGCTGCAATCGCCGACTACTACATACAATCTTTGAAAAAAATACAGAATAAATAGGCCCCAAAAAACATGCTCCTCTTACAAAGAGGAACACGCATTTCTATTATGCAAAGATAAAAGATTTTCTTTTTTCGGCAAAATAATGTAAATACCATGTTAACGATTTTTAGGTTTGTTTTAATAATTTAACGGCTTTTTATGCAAAAAGCTTAAAAATGGAGTTGAATGTGCGTGTTCCTCTTTGTAAGAGGAGTGTATTCGCACCGTCTACATTGTCAATTGATATACATATATAAATAATAATGTAATGAATAGGCTATCTTTGAAGAAAATAACACTGGCTTGTCTTTTATTATTGCCGGTATGTGTAGAGGCACAGATTAATGCCCAGTCTGATTGGGTTGAGTTTATACCTCCTCAGGTTACCCACATACAAGAAATTCATCGTTCTGGTGAAATACCCCTAGCTGACAGTCGCCACATAGGTCGCATGAAGACCAAAGATTTCAACCATACAATCTTGTCAGAACTGCGCAAGCAGTTGTCCGACGAGCTGGTATCTGACAGCATGACATTGTCAAGTCTCCAGCTTGTCGGTTTTGGAGCCCCTATAGGCAATTGGCAACGTAATGAGACGCGTGCTGCAGCCCGATCTGTTGATTTGAAAGCGTATTTGATGGATAGTGAAATGGGCTCGGGCACATTGAATGTAAGTTGGGTGACAGAAGATTGGGACAGTCTTGCTACCTTGATTGCTGACAGTCGACTGGTGTTCCGCCATGCAGCGTCTGACATTATTAACAATGTGGGAGTTGTTAATGGCCGCGAAAATGAGCTTCGCATGCTTGGAGGTGGCAGCTTCTATAAACACATGCAACGTGACTTGTGCCCTCAACTTTGCCGTGTAAAGTGGTCGGCTGTTCTTAAACGTACAGTCACAGAGACCTCATCAGGAATCATGGTACTAAATGATGGACATAATCTGACACTTAGCGATTTCTACAATCTAGCTTGCCGATTTGAAGCAGGCAGCCCAGACTTTTGTAAGGTGATAGAACTCTGCGAACGTTATTATCCAGATAATGACGTTGCACGTTTGAATGCTGCAGCTGCAGCACTTGTAAAAGGTGATCTACACCGTGCAGGACAGTTGCTAAAGCCATATGAGGCAGATCCACGTGCCTATAATAATCTCGCAGTCTTTTATAAGCTGAAAGGTTATAGGGATCAGGCAAAGGTCTATCTACATCTCGCCTCTGCTTATGGTAGCAAAGCCGCCCGGAAAATGCTTGAGCGATGAGGAAACTGTTGACCATATTCATGCTGACAGTCAGCCTTAACGGCTTACGTGCTCAAGGATTTGGCTCCGATGGGATAGGCCTGCGTACAAACATTTTGTATGATGTAGCGCTAGTTCCTAATATTGGTGTGGAATGGGGTGTTCGCGACCAATGGACGATGGTTGCAAATGGCATGTATGTATGGTGGAAGAATGATCCTCGACATCGTTATTGGCGCATAGCTAGTGCCGATCTGGAATTGCGCCGCTGGCTTGGAAGTCGCTTTAACAATTATTTGCGTAAGGGACTTCATGCAGGCGCCTATGTAGCTGCTTACCGTTACGATTTGGAATTTGGCGGTGAGGGACAGATGGGCGATTTTAATTGGGGTTTCGGTGCGACCTTGGGCTATGCTGTTCCCCTGGCTCGTAAATTGAGTCTTGATTTCAATTTAGGGGTGGGGTATATAGGAGGCCCATACAAGAAATATGTACCTATAGACGACTGCTATGTGTGGCAGAGCGACCGCTGGCGATGGTATTTCGGCCCGACAAAGGCTGAAATAACATTAGTGTGGCACATAGAACTTCAAGGAAGAGGAGGTGGATCATGGTAAGGCGTTATGGAAATCTATTTTGGCTGCTGACCATGCTGTTCATTTCTTGTCAGAAAGAGTTATGCTATCATCATCCCCATGATGGAGGAGAGGCCAGAGTGCGCATCGAGTACCATTGGGATTTGGTAGACCGGCAACCAGAGGTTATGCGGGTATGGTTCTACTCTCTTGACGGAGCAACATCCGACTATGTATTTGACGTTCCGACCAGTGGGTCTGGATACGTTAGCTTGCCTGTTGGTCATTATCGTGCTTTGACTTACAATTCCGACACTGATAATATTTTTGAACGCAATACAGACGACATCAGCACTATTGAAGTTTTTACGGATAAAGTGTCTCTTTCGGGTGCCCGCGTTCGTAGTGGGACCGTCAACAAAGTTGGCGACAAGACCATTGATATGCTTGACGATCCTAACTGGATGTGCCGGGATTATATTAATGATGTAGAAATATACTCCAGAGATGGTGAGGATTGTATTGTTAACTTCACACCCAGCCAGTCGGTTTATCATGTCATTGTGAATGTCGGTGTTATTCACGGGTTAGAGACGACTGACCTTGTGCGTGGAGCTCTTTCAGGCTGTGCCGGGTCGCAGTTCATTGGTGAGTTCTATCCTGCTACAATGCCCTCAACAATCGGTTTTGACGGTATTAAAGATGGCGAGATCCTTCATGGCGACTTTTATGTATTCGGAATCTCAGACAAAGAGTCTAAATATGAACTGACAATCCTTTTCTGGAGACCTAATGGAAATGTGTATTATACGTTTGATGTTACGGATCAGATACGCGATGCTTTCCAGAAGGTAGGAGGCAACACGAAGATACCCATTGTCATCGACATAGAGACCGACCTGAATATCAACATTGGTAACGGCAGTGGCTTCCGCATCGATGTGGACGGATGGGAGCCGATAGAAATCGTGATACCGCTCAGATAGCGGGTGGGCATGAGAGCATACAGAAACAATAAACAAGTAATAATAACTATTAGAAATGTGAAGAGCTTATGAGAAAAGACATTATTTTAGTAGGAGTACTGGCGGCTATAGCCGTTACTTCCTGTACAAAAGATTCCGTTGTCATAGAGAACACAGGAACAAAAGAGATTGGTTTTAACGTACTGACGAATAACTCAACACGTGGTGTGCCTGTCACTACAACAAATATAATCGATCAAAGTAAGGCATTCAAGGTGTATGGCTTTAACAATAGCGATAACACGGTCTTTAGCGATATTCAAGGGACAATTGTGTCGTACTCTACAACGGAAACCAAATGGGATTATTCTCCCAAAAAGTACTGGCCTGAATATGCCTTGGATTTCTATTCTGTGTATCCTTCGGATGTTACCACCATTAAGATTGATGCAACCGACAAAAAAATTAATGACTTTAAGCCTGCGTCTGATGTAACGAGTCAGGTTGATTTGCTTTATGGTTTGCAAACAAATCAGACGGAAAGCCCTGTAAAAGTGTATTTCAAACATGCGCTGTCGCAGATAGTCTTCCAAGGGAAAACAGTATATGAAGGACCAGACGTCAAGATTAATAGTGTGAAACTATGCCGGGTTCTGGATAAAGGTTCGTTTACATTTCCAGCAGTCGCAACAGCTTCTAACTCTACAGCAGGAACTTGGGATGTGCCAGGTGCATCACGCACAGATTACACGATTCCTCTGAACGCTGCCACCCCTATAACGTTGACTCCACCTGCAAACTCAAGTGATGTTGTTTATCCAACAATGTTTAGTCATGCAACTAATGGGGCGCTACTGATAGTACCACAGGATGTGACGGCGTGGACAACGACGCCAACTACAGCTGTAGCGTTATCTGCTTCGGGCGAGGAGGCTCATGTGTATTTGGATATTGAGTGTTCACTTACAAACCCTGACAATGCAGGTGAATATGTTTTGGGGGATGCTTCAACTTATGATCATGCTTATGTGCCCATTTCTGCCCCAGACAACAAATGGGAGCCGGGCAAGAAATACACTTACACACTTACGTTCGGGTACGGCTACGATCAAGACGGTAAGCCATTGAAAAAACAGCCTATTACCTTTACTGTCGAAGCAGTTGAAGAGTGGACAAGTGCGACGGAAGATATCACTCTCCCCTAATCATTAGACCTAAACATTTATCAATATGAGAAAGAATATATTTTTAGCAATTGCCACGACAGCGTTGGCGTTGAGTGCTTGTAGCGGTGACGCGGCACTGCAGGAAGTATCCAAGCAAGGCACAGAAGCAAACACAGCAGGTGCCATCGATTTTAATGTACTGGTGAACAAATCTACACGTGGTCTACAGGTAAACTCTGTCACCGACATGCAAGCCAGTAGCATCCAGGTGTTTGGATTCTATTCCACAGGTGCTGCTTTTGGTGAGATTCAGAACAATGCCGGCACCGATAAGGGTACTGAACTCTCGTATACAAACAGCCGCTGGAACTACACCAACAAGGCTTATTGGCCTACTGATGGCAGCAAACTTGACTTCTATGGGGTATGGCCAAACACTGTACAGACTCTCAGCATCACAGCTACGAATAAGCAAATAAACAATTTCACTGTTGACAACGATGTGGCAAAACAGGTTGATTTGCTATATGCGCTGACCAAGGACAAAGATGCCAATCCTGTGGTTCTTCACTTCAAGCATGCACTGACTTCTATCAAGTTTAAGGCTGTGGCCTTACACGATGGTTCTTACCCTGACAACCCGTCAGTACGTATAAACAGTATGACGCTGCATAATGTCAACAATAGTGGAGACTTCACTTTCCCCGTTGGTACAACAACTAACGATGCAACGAACGTCGGCACATGGAGCAATGTGACAGGTAGTGCTTCATACACCTTCTCTACACCAGCTGGTGAAGTCAGCGACGGAACTGATGCCAGTGACTTGATGAGTGTGACAGGCCCTCTGTTTGTCATACCGCAGACTGTCAGCCCTTGGACAACATCTGCTACTACGGCAGTTCCCACGACCACAGCTAACACTAGTGGTGATAAGTATTTGGAGATTGAGTGTTACATCAAGGATACTGCTGGTGATGAGGAAGAACTTGTCGGCTCGGAGTCGGGTGGTACTTATACTTACGGTAAGGTTTATGTTCCCCTCTCTGCTCCTGACGGTGCGTGGAAGGAGGGCAAGCAGTATACCTACACGCTGAAGTTCGGCTATGGTTACAACGCCGATGGTACGCCCGTGAAGCGCTCGCCCATCATTTTTGAAGTGGAGGTCGATGAATGGGATGACACGCCCAGTGATGTTACGTTGCCGTAAGCGGCTCAAGATGTGAGGGTGAAGATTCCAATAGAATTGACTATGCGAACGACATTAGTCCCGATGCTCCTCTGCGGACTGGCAGTCTTCCTACTGCCAGCCTGCACTGAGGACGCATCATTAGAAGACAAAAAGGTGCAGCGGGACGCTCGATGCATGAACTTCTCAATCGTATCCCCGGAAGGGTGGAAGGCTGAAAAGGACAGCGTCGTGACGCGCTCCGGTTTGTTTACCATGGACGGCGATAAAGGCGACGATTTGCCCGTCAGACTCGAGGTCACAGCAGGCATAGAGCCGAAGCACCCTCACCTCGATGCACAGACCCGAGCACTGGCTTACGACAATACTGGTGCAACTTTCTATTCCACGATAGGTGCGTTCACCTATTCATATGATGCGGCCTGGACTTCCAGCAATTATAATACATTTACTCCATTTATGAACAATGTGTGTGCTATGGAAGCCAGTGACGTCTACACGCCGCAGCAAAAATATTTGTGGGACGATGTTGCCGATAAACTGATACGTACTTTTCTCTATTCACCTCATGGCAGTTCCATCAATACAGACAGTAAGAACTATCTGACCACCAAACTGTCGGCAACCTCGAAAGGTCTCCCTCAACTGGTCTATGAGATACCTGCGGAGGCCGACAAACAGCCTGACCTATTGGCGGGCTACTCGATGATAGACGATTTGGAGTCGCCCTTGCGCGATAATCCATGGGCTGTCACTTTCCATCACATCCTGTCTGCTGTCCGCGTGAAAATCGGCAGCGACTTTCCTGATGGTATAATCAAGAGTATTAGCCTCAAGAATGTCTATAAAAACGGCACCTATACTTTCGGATATAAATATAACACATCTACAGGCGTTGAGCAGACCAGAAATGAAGCATGGTCGCCTGGTACTTATGCCAACACCGTCTTTACGCAGGAGTTGAATTTCGATGCGAAAGCCCAGAAAGACGTGCTCGTCATTGATGGAGACAAGACTTGGCTAATGCTGCCTCAGACACTATCCACCAATACGACTTATCCTGCTATGCTTGAATTGGAATTCCAGAAGGATGGCAGTTCTGACGTAACAACTTACAAGTGCAAGTTGAATTCTGTCTTCCCGACATGGGCTATGGGAAAGACTTACACCTATAAAATCGGCGACTTAAATGATACTGATTATACGTTTGAAATATCACCTTTAAACGACTATGATTATACAGGTGGCAGCCAGACGATAAGTGTAACCAGTTACAAGACCTTGACGAGTGTTGCCACTGGCGCGCAGACCAAGCAGGCGGTAAAGTGGAATGTCACCCAGTATTCTACTGATGGTACGACGTATTCCTCCAGTGCACCCTCGCATATGAAATTATCCAGCACTTCTGGTAACGGACATGCCACATCCACGAACAGTATCACCACATACGTGCTGGCATCAACTCCCGTTTACACGGTGGATCCGGCATACGCTTCCACTACACTGACAAACGCCGCAGAGGTGACCACCCGCCGTGACCTCTCGCTCTACGATGTGATGGGTAATACTCACAGTGGAGGCCGAAACACGGCCAACTGTTATGTAGTTCGCGCTCCCGGCCAATACAAGATACCTTGTGTCTACGGCAACGCCATCAAAGATGGTACCACGAACAGCAGTGCCTACACTTCAACGGCAACTGCGGACGACTACACGCTAACAACATTCCTCAACGGCAACAACGCCGCTATCACCGACCCGTGGCTGCAGAACTGCGGTGCGGCACCCACCAGTGCTGTTATCGTCTGGCAGGATGCCACAAATCTGATAACAGCATCCTCTGTCAAGATTCAGGATGAGAGCGGCTATAAATACCTCTATTTCGACATTGCCAAGGCCAATATCCAGCGTGGCAATGCTCTACTGGCTGTGAAGGATGCCAGTGGAAATATCCAGTGGAGTTGGCATATCTGGGTAACCGACGAGGACTTCACTGCAAATAGTAAGAACCTAAAGAGCCAGACCTTCAATACGGAACCGACCACGCAGACCTATACGGTGATGAGCGTACCTTTAGGAACAGTGGTAGGTGGTACGAAGGCAAATTTCGCCGAGCGTGACGCATGGGTGAAGTTTGTGCAGGATGAGAGTAAAAAAGAGGTAATCGTAAAGATACATCAAAAGGGAGCAACTGACGAGAGTGTCAATTACAGCGGTGCTACCTATTACCAGTGGGGGCGCAAAGACCCTATGCCAGTGAAAGACCTGACAGGCTATAGCGGCGTTGGGCGCTACCTTGGTTCCACGGTGAGTAATCTGCCCTTGCTGTATGAGGGCATCCGCAACCCTGGTATGTTCTATGGCGGCTACGGTTCGTTTGGTTCCGCCTGCTGGTTTAGGGGGCTGGCTAACAGCCAGACCACTTCGACTACAGACTTGGGCAATATCAATAATCTATGGAGTGCGAACAGCAAGATGACAGATACAAGCAAATATCCTACGGCTCTAAGCAACGAGAAAGTGGTGAAGACGGTCTACGACCCGTCGCCAGCAGGCTGGCACGTGCCGGAGATGGGTGTGTTTTCAAGGATGAATATCTTCAATGGATACAGTAATCCGTATTATTTGACTAAAATTAAATACAACCCGCTTACTAACAACTTGGAGTGGACCAATGACCTGCCACTCAATGGTGAATATATCACCTATAACTTCCCTGCAACGGGACATCGCAATTATGTGGCGGGTAGCATTACTTATAATTTGAATCATGCCATGTGTTGGACTGCATTTAGTTATGGTGACGGCACTGCGGTAAATCTCAATTTTACGGCTTGGAGGGCTGTTCTTGCTTATACATGGCAAAGTACTGGCTGGGGTGCTACGTTAGTCAGGGTGGAAGGTGAAGACGCTTGTTGCTATCCCCTGTCTGCGGGTCTCAATATCCGGCCCGTGAGAGACTATTAGCACATTTTGAACTGGACAGAAGAAACTATATAAAGAACAGAAGGGACTCTTTGAAGACAGAAGAATAGAACACGATGAAACGAAAGTACTACATCTCAGCATTACTCTTTGGGCTGACGGCACTACTGCTGACGGCCTGTGCGGATAATTTTGACGACAAAGGAAACTCACACTCTTCCAGTCGGATACAGATAGGGTTCACGGCAAAGTCATCTCAAGACTGGGTCAAGGGCAGCAAAACCAGGTCGGGCTGTGAATCTTACAATTATAGTGTGCCTATTCGGAATAGCGACCTTAGTCTACAGATTCATGCCGTGCCAGGTATCAATGAGCTTTTTAGAGACGAGAATGTTATTGATGCCTCCTCAGACGGCAAGACCATTACCCGTGGCATACCTTTAAACAATGGTGACGAGAACTCCTTCTATCAGAAGATGGGTGTCTTTACCTATACTTATTCGGGTAATTGGGATGGAAACCAGACGCCTAACTATATGTATAATGTGGAGGAGACTAAGGGTGATGATGGTATCTATGCCTCTGTCACGAAATACTACTGGCCAGATGAAAGACTGAATATGCGATTTTATGCCTATGCCCCCTACAACGGTAGCATCAACACGGACAGCAAGACTTATCTATCGGTTTCATCCAACGTTACGGTTGGTGTGCCTCAGTTGATTTACGAGGTGCCTGCTGATGTCGCAGCTCAAAAAGATTTGATGGTGGCAGATGACATAATAGAGAGCAGCACCATTTTCCGTGAGAGTGCATGGGGTCTGAAATTTCGTCATATTCTCACAGCCGTTCAGTTCATGATCGGTGAGGGCATTCCTGACGGAAAGATTACTAAGGTCACTATTAAGAACGTTGTGGGCAAAGGAACGTTCTATTATCACAATGTGGTGAATGATGTGGAGACAACCCAAGACCATTGGGTTCTGGAGACAGACAAGACTAGTTTCTCACAGACGCTAGACTTTACTACCACAGGGCAACAGAACGTGCTTTTCGTCTCAGGCGAGAAGACCTTTATGATGATACCTCAAGAACTGTCAGAAGATGCTCAGGTAGAGATTGAAATTACTGACAGTGAAAGCAATACCACAACACTCAGTGCTTCAATCGGAGGTACAGGCAGCAAGGCGTGGGTGCAAGGAGAAACAATTACATACAACTTGTCCAAGGCTCAAGATGAATATATCTTGGAAGTAACCTCAATAGGTGTAAGTCCATATACAGGCCAGTATTACGAACTTTATGTTACGAGTTATGTGAATAAGACAGACGGGACACAGTCTGCAGTACCATGGACTCTTGAGTTCTATGATGAGGATACTGATACTTGGTCAACAACTTGGCCTTCCGAGTTCTTTAATATTCTTCATTTCAGCGATCAGCTGGGAGGCACTGCTCAACAAAACTTTGATGTAGACGTGCATGCTCAGACGCCAACAAATTCGATTCATGTGCAAAATCTGCAAAATCATGCGGTTAGGACTGACTTTGATCTTTCGAAACATACCTTTAATGTGACTACGGGTGATTATGATGTGGCTGAGACCCCAATGACCACTGCAAATTGCTATATTGTCAATGCTCCAGGGACTTATAAACTCCCGTTGATATATGGTAACGGTATCAAGAATGGAGCAGTGAATACGCAGTCATTCAATCCAAGTGGCACTGCTTCAGAGAGGTTTCTTAAACCATTCGTAAATCATCATAACAATGGGATTACTGATCCTTGGATTACCAACTATACTAGTGATTTTACTATAAATGATGCAGTCCTTGTTTGGCAGGATGCAGATGAGCTCGTTTCTTCTTCATCCGTCACATTGTCTGATGATGGAACCTATTTGAAGTTTGAAGTTCCTTCTGCCAGCATTTGTCAGGGAAATGCCGTTATAGCTGTTCGCGATAATGAAGGGAATATCGCATGGAGTTGGCATATATGGGTGACAGATGAGAATGTGTATAAGACGACAGAGGTTATCAATTATGCACGCACTTCATATGATGTGATGCCAGTTAATCTTGGCTGGTGTTCTCTTGGTGGAGCTGATTATCCAGCACGATCTGTTAAGGCAAGAGTGGTTCAGCAAGCTTCTCGTGGGAAAGAGGCTACTTTTACTATTGAGCAGACAGAATATTTAAGTAGTGGTAGTGATGACAATACTCGCGGCAACTGCCCTTGGTATCAATGGGGAAGAAAGGAACCTCAACCAGGAGGAGATGGTATGCATAAAAGCTATCGTGGCACTCTACTGACAATTGGATCAGAGATAAAGAGATGTTATTACTATAATGGCTATGCCTTTGAGAATGCTACTGCCGACGAAGGTGACTATTATTCTTTAGGGCAATCCATTCAAGCTGCAGGTAAAAGATTGTCAAATGGTCAAAGAACTGAATGGATTAATACAGAACATCTATATAACAATCTGTGGAATGGTATCAGCACGACTACATATGAAAGTGGTGATTATGCTTCTGATGTCAGTGATAAGGCTACTACAGGAATAGTTCCTTTCTTGAAGACCATTTATGATCCCTGTCCTGTAGGCTTTCATGTTGCCGACTATGCAGCCTTCTTTGGTTTTACAAAGAATAACCCCAAAGGGTATAATGATGCACCTGAAGTAAATTACAAGGAAATAACAGACTGGGGGGTATGGCTTTATACCGACAGGCTGGACTTAAGCGATAATAAAACGATATTCTTTCCTACAGTCGGTTTTCGAAATGTATATGGAGCTGATATTGATGGTATTTGCTATGCGGGTTTAATGTCTGACTATTGGACTGCACAACGTCGTGGCGGTGGTAACAGTTGGGGCCAAATGGCAGGAACACTGATGGAAGTGGATTTAAATAGAAATCCATTTTCCTTGTTCTATAATCGTGCCGCGTGCTACACCACCTATAGCCACTGTATCCGACCTGTTTTGGACATGCCAAGTCCTATCACCTACAGCCCCAATGTTGATCCATGGGATGACTCGCAAGGCGATATTCCAATTACTTTAGAAAAATAAATAGGAGAGGATGAAAGGAAAAACCACGATATGGCTATTAGCCACATCACTTTTGATTGTTTCATGTGCAGAGGAGCTACCAGAGTGGAGTGAAAACAAGAGTACAGGTATTGGTTTCTCAGCCTCTGTAGTTAATGGTTGGGATATACAAGGCCATACTCGGATAGTACAATCTGAGGATGTTCCTTGCACCAATGAGGCCATACAAATGGAGTGCAGAAGTCAGACTCTCTATTTGCAGGCAGAAGTTAAGGATGGCATCTTGTTTCAGAATAATCTATCGTCGGTGCCTGATAGGACAAAAGACCTCGAGGCAACTACTCGTGGGGTAATGCGTACAGAGTCGAACCTATATGACTCTTTTGGGTTATTGGCCTACTCATTTACTAACAATTGGGACGGAACTCAAATGCCGAACCTAATGTATAACGAAATGGCAACGAAAGGCAATAACGTATACGAGACAACCACTTACTGGCCTGGTAGTGAGATAACAAAAGTCCGCTTTTATGCCTATGCCCCTCATTCAGGTGATACCGAGGGTGTAGCTCTTTCGGCAGCCAGTATGGCAGGTGTGCCTAAACTCACCTATGAAGTGCCTGAAGATGTCACGAAACAGTCTGACTTGCTTGCTACGCTTTGTGACGAGACGGCAACGCAAGCTCATATCAGCCCTCAGGCACTGGATTTCCATCACCTGCTGACAGCAGTCTGTTTTAAAATTGGTGATGCGATGGCTGCTGGCACCATCAATAAGATTACGCTGAAGAACGTCAAGTACAAAGGCACCTATACCTTCCCCGAAGCTACACCGTGGGCGACGAACAAGGGATCATGGGCAATAACAGATGATGTGAAGGATTTTGTATATACGCCCAATCCCGCCTTTACTACTGATGGAACAGCAAATGTTCAGGTCAACACAGGTGAATATGTATTGATGATGTTACCTCAGGCACTCAGCGATGAAGCCGCCGTAGAGGTTGAGTTCACTGCGGATGGTGAAACCACGGCCGAAACCTATTCAGCCAATATCAAAGGATTGGCGGCATGGGAACAAGGAAAGACGACTACTTATGCCATAAGTCTCAATCCGAATACCACCAAGTACATTCTTACAGTGGAGGCTCCTTCTGGAGCTTATCCATACGATGGTGATACGAAGTCTTTGTCAATCACCAGTTACAAGGAGGAGAATGGAACACAGTCTCCACTCGGATGGACGATTACCACAATGGAATACTCTTACGATGAAGGGGTAACTTGGTCGACTGTTAGCAATCAATTGACATTTTCCACAAAGACAGGCTCTGGTGGTTCAGATCCTAACGACCTGACAGCGCAGATCAGACAGACAGGATATATGACGGGACAGCCTTTTGACGATGCCCTGACAAATGCTACAGAAGTTACAACACGTAGAGACCTCTCCTATTATGACGTGAACGGCAACAATACGGGTAGTCGCAACACGGCGAATTGCTACGTAGTGCGTGCTCCAGGCAAATACCGTATTCCTTGTGTGTATGGTAACGCCATCAAGAACAATGCAACGAATGAGAGTAGCTACACGTCAACGCTTGACGTAGAAGCCTTTCTAAGCAGACAATACGACTTCATGTGTACGGACGAGACCTACAGGAATGCCTACAAGACAGAAGATAGCAGGCAGTCTTTCCTCTCCAACTGGCGCACCGTCATCAACCGTTCTACCATGTGGCACTTCAAAAATGCCTACAATGATGACATCTGCAACCCATGGATACACAAGAACCTACACGACGGCGGTGCTATCGTTCCCACCACGGCAGAAATAGCATGGCAAGACTATGATGGTATGATCCGCAATGAGAATATCTCAGTTACTCAGTCGGGCGATGAGTACTATGTGGACTTTGAGGTGAATAAGGAGGATATCTGTCTAGGTAATGCCGTGATACAGCTCAAGGATGCGGCTGGTATCGTACAGTGGACGTGGCATATCTGGATGACCAGTGCAGACCTTACTACTGCAGGCCCCTTCACTAACCAAACGGGCTATCAGTATTCTTTCTTGCCACAGCCCGTTGGTTATGTGGAAAAGGAGGTTGTGTTGAACTTTCTGCCTCGCTTGTTCCGTGTGAAGGTGGTACAGGATGAAAGCGGTAAGGAAGCGATTTTCAATTTGGCACAATCGGGTGATGACACCACTACAGATATCTACTATGCTGCCCCTTACTACCAATTTGGGCGCATGGCTCCCATGCCTATGGAAGACATAGATGCCTTAATTATAGACGAGCGGGCTGGTAATGAGTCATCCCCATTTATTTATGAGGCAATTCGTACACCTTGCGTCTTCTATGCTCATCCCGGCAGCGGCGGCAGTACCGACAAGAACTGGCATGGCGGCTATGGCGACCAAGCAGAGACAACAGCAAATCCGCGTATCGACAACCTGTGGGATGCCAACTACACGGCATATGAGGTAGGCGTTAACGGCAACCGCGGTGCCTTTACCGACAACCCTGTCATCAAGACCGTCTATGACCCCTCACCCGCAGGATTCCACGTGCCAGAGAACAATGCCTTCACAGGTTTCGACAATGGCGAGGCTACGTGGCGCTCTAATGTGAACAACAGTGACTACACCTATGGGTATAGTGTCATACTGAACCAAGGTGGTAAGCAATTCATCATCCCTGCATATGGCCAGCGGGAGCAAGACGGACAAATCAAATACTATCCCTACTGGGGTATGTTCTGGATGTCGGGCAAAGCCAACTACTGGGGGGACGTTATGAACTTCATGACGAACCCAGTTGGCAGTGCAGGTGCCTATACGGTCAACTTGCGCGTTGGACAAAGGTTCTCTGACGGTAGCCCCTACTTTGGTATTGGTGATGCCTGTCAGGCCTACAATGTCATCCCTGCCATGGACAGGAATTAATTATAGAAATCACAAAAATGAAGAAAAAGCAGAAAGGTCATGAAGTCGCCTCGACTGTCAGCGACGAGCGGCTGGAACAGTATATGGGTGGCCGCTATGGACAGCGTAGCGAGACCCAACTGCGCTATGAGGCAGGCATTCGTGCCTGCTCCAATATTTTCTATCTTAGCAAAACGGTGGCAGAGGTAGCCCGGGAGTTCGGCCATAAGCCTGAGGCTTTCCGTATGATGATGAAGCGCCATTATATGGATGTGTTGAATGAGCGTGATCGTCTGCGGCAGCTTTTAAAGTTAAACAAGCAACCACCGCGTGGGCTCAGCGAGAAGACGATTCAAAAATATGAGCCTGCCCTCAAGCTCCTAAGGAAGACAGATATAACCGTGCGCCAGGCGGCAGAAAAGACTGGGGTGAGTTTGGCAGGTCTACAACAGCATATTATCTTCTATCATAAGGATCTGGCCCAGAAACGTATGATGGCCCGTGCTGAGGCATTGGATAAGAATCGTAAGCAGGGGGAATTGAATGCTGCTGGTCGTATCAGTCAGCCACGTAACAACGCTGCTGAGTATTATGCTCAGGCTGTAGAACTATGCCGCGAACATCCCGAGTTGACACTGAAGCAAATCAGTGAACAGACTGGTGTGGTTCCTCACAACCTCAGTAGTCATATACACCGCTGGCATCCCGATGTGGTGGAACTGCGAGAACGATGGCGCTATGATCAGACTATCATTCGGCAGCAGGAGCGTGCCCGTCATAATGTCGATACCACTAAGGTGGCTAAGGCACGCCGTAAATATTCGCCAGCCCTGCCATTAATAGAGCAGGGAATGAATTATGGTGATATTGCCCAACAGTTGGGCCTCGACAAGGATCAGCTGATGTCGTGGGTACGCCATAACCATCCAGATCTTCACTTATTGGAACGTCAGAACACATGGGTGACATTGCCAAACGGTGTACGTGTCAGACGATATCATTGGAAGCAACTACAAGAAGCTGCTGCGGTGTACCAGAACACCGATGAACCGCTAAAGTATATTGCCATTCGGTTCGGACTTCCCGAGAAATCATTGGCAAGCTTCCTTAAGCGAACAGTCCCCGAGATTGTAGAAGCCCGTCGTGAGAAAAGGAAAGAACAAAAAAAGGGAATGATGTAATTTGAAGAGAGTAGATATGTCTGAATTACTCTTAATAAGAATTTAAGAATAATGAGTCCGTAAATAATTCATAAAATCGTTTCATTGTAACTTTATCTTTTAATCGCGTTGAGCCGTTTGTTGTATCGTATTGCCCGTATAGTCTTGAAGCACTATGCCGATAGAATCTATATAGAGCAAGCGGTATTGGACCACGAACAACGGATGAAAGACTTTCTGATAGACCTGTTTGCTGGTCACCCTACAGCTTCCATCGCCAATCACTATCTCATGCAATATGTACTGCCAGGTTCAGAAAAGAAGCTGTGGTCGCTCCTTATAAAGATGGAGAAGTACCGCCTCAGGGGCAGTTTCGAGGATATGAGCCACTACACCTTCGACCTTGACAGCTATTATAAGGCGCATATCTATGCCCTATGGAGCGAGATTCTTCTATGTCTGGAAATGAAGAAAGTTGGATTAGCCAAATATTTGAAGGAATTCACCAATCTTGCCGATGAAGATTCCATCCGAACTATCTGCAATTACCTGTGAAGGAAAATGCATAATTTTTACATACTTTATGCACAGTCTATTCTTGACTGTTCTGATTTTTCTGTCATATCTTTGCAGCCGCAAGACCGGCCTTGCATAATGTCTAACAATTAAAACGTAAGAATTATGCAGAAGAAAATGCAACTGACTGCCGACACACCGCTGTC
>ERZ842401.3636-NODE-3636-length-18899-cov-45.565857_pt1 | contig 18899 bp, 12 predicted proteins | sample MGYA00521270_ERZ842401 | MGnify/ENA primary metagenome ERZ842401 (study PRJEB31892, sample SAMEA3878208) | bioreactor metagenome | biome: Moose rumen | place: Sweden | collected 2011-10 | study: EMG produced TPA metagenomics assembly of the PRJEB12797 data set... | reverse complement strand
TTGCGTTAATCTTCCAAAATCGCTTCGCTTTTACAAGCTTTTTTCGTAACTTTGCGGCGTTGAAAAAATTCCGATGCTTATGACACTCACGCTTAAAATGGCTTTTTGGGCCTGTTTGCTGCTGGTTTTCTATACCTATCTGGGGTATGGGATGGTGCTATACGCGCTGCTAAGGCTAAAGGAGCTGTTGCATGGTCGGAGGGCTGAGCCGCAGCTGCCTGCTGACGAATCGCAGCTGCCCGACGTTACGCTGATGGTTTGTGCGTGGAACGAAGAGGCTGTGGTCGAGGAGAAAATGGCCAACACACTGGCCTTGCAATATCCTCGCGAACATCTATGTGTGATGTGGGTGACTGATGGCAGTACCGACCGCACTAACGAACTGCTGGCTCGCTATCCTGAGGTGACACTGGTTTATTCGCCCGAACGGCGTGGCAAGGCCGCTGCCATGCAGCATGGCCTGCGTGAGAACCATGCACCACTGGTAGTCTTCACCGATGCCAACACTATGCTGGGCAGTGGATCGCTGCTTGAGATTGTTCGCCAGTTCATGCGCCCAGAAGTAGGCTGCGTGTCGGGCGAAAAGCGTGTGGCAGCTAAAGGCGACGGTCAGGTAGCAGCACAGGGCGAGGGCTTGTATTGGCGTTATGAGAGCACGCTGAAGCGCTGGGACAGCCGTTTCTACTCGGCTATGGGTGCAGCCGGCGAGCTGTTTGCTGTGCGCATGAGCGATTATGTAGAGGCTCCATCGAACGCTTTGCTCGATGACTTTATGATTTCGATGCTTATCGTTAAGCAAGGTAAGCGAATTGCTTATACACCAGATGCTTATGCCTTGGAGTATGGTTCGGCAAATATGGCAGAAGAAGGTAAACGCAAGCGTCGCATTGCTGCAGGTGGATTGCAGAGTATCTGGTGGCTGCGCTCGCTGATGAATCCCTTCCGTCACCCCGTGGTGGCCTTCCAGTTTGTGTCGCATCGTGTGCTTCGGTGGAGCATCACGCCGATAGCCTTGTTGGCTCTTATCCCGCTTAATGTGGTGCTTGTGTGGCTAAAGGCTGGTATTATATATAATGTGGTGTGGGTGCTACAGATATTGTTCTATCTTGCGGCTTTCGTGGGATATATGCTTGCCAAGCGTGGGAAGAACAGTAAGCTGTTCTATGTGCCTTACTACTTTCTCTTTATGAACTTAAACGTTTTCGAAGGTGTGTCCTATCTGCGTTCACACCGTCATAGTGGCACATGGGAGCGAGCCAAGCGCCTGTGAATTGCGAATGGGAAACAGAAAATTTGCGGTGGAGCAAAAAAAACGTTCTTAAAATTTGCCAGTAACAAGAAAAATGCTTACCTTTGCACCCGCTAAGACGAAAAGGGCTGTTCGTCATGCCGACATGGCTCAGTTGGTAGAGCAACGCATTCGTAATGCGTAGGTCCCCGGTTCGAGTCCGGGTGTCGGCTCTGAAATCAGGGAGGAGTCTCCCTCTTTTCTTTTTATTTGAATGGTCAGCATGCTTAGCTGTTGTGAGGCGGTAATAGCTCAGTTGGTAGAGCATTGGCTTCCCAAGCCGAGGGTCGCGGGTTCGAGTCCCGTTTACCGCTCTTCATTTTTTATTATCTCCCTATATGTTTTGTTTATAGTGTCGGCAGGTAGAAAAGCCCTATGTTATTGGCTTTGCACCGTTTTTGGCCCTGCTGGCTGAAAGTTTTTGGCCATTTTCTTGCGTATCTCAGAAAATAGCAGTACTTTTGTGCCGATTTTTGAACAAACAATTCCAAGTATGAGAATAGATTTTAAGCGAGTTGCCATGCGCAGCCTCTATGCAATAGTGGCTGTATTGTTTCTGGCCAGCTGCGGAAGCACCAAGGATGTGGCATATTTCCAGAATAGCAGCAATGTCGATTTGTCGCAGTCGCAGTATCTTTATGATGCACGCATCATGCCAAAGGATCAGCTGACCATCACGGTGAGCTGCATCAACGACGAGGCTGCTGCACCCTTCAACATGACGGTGCCCACGCCTTATACCACGAATACCCGCTCTACCTATTCTCAAGCCATGCTGCAGACCTATCTGGTCGACAATCAGGGCAACATCAGTTTCCCCATCATCGGCACCATCCATCTTGGTGGTTTGACAAAGTCGGAGGCCGAGTTGCTGATTCAGGGCAAGGTAAAGCCCTTTATGTCGGACGACGAGAAGCCCATTGTCACCGTGCGTATGACTGGCTATCAGATTTCGGTCATCGGCGAGGTAAGCCGTCCGGGCACCTTCACCGTGAGTCGTGAGAAGATAACCGTCTTAGAGGCATTGGCTCAGGCAGGCGATCTCACCATCTATGGCGTGCGCAACAATGTGCAGCTCATCCGTGAGGATGCCAATGGACAGAAGTCGATTCATTTCCTCGACCTGAACGATGCCAACCTCATCAACTCGCCCTATTACTATTTGCAGCAGAACGACGTGCTTTATGTGACTCCTAATAAGGTGAAGGCCCAGAACTCCAGCGTTGGCAGTATGACGACGCTATGGTTCTCGGCAACGTCTATCCTTATCTCGTTGACGTCGCTGCTCTACAACATCTTGAAATGATTTCAGAATTGAGGTTTGAGATTTATCATTTACAATAAACTCAAACCTCAATTCTTATATATATGAATTCTAAATCACAAAAACAAACAGCAAATCTCCAAGCATTATGTGTGGAATAGTAGGATATATCGGAAGCAAAGATGCATATCCCGTACTTATCAAGGGATTGCGCCGCCTGGAGTATCGTGGATACGACAGTGCAGGCGTTGCGCTCATCAACAGTGATGGCGAACTGAACGTTTACAAGTCGAAGGGAAAGGTGGACAACCTCACAGAGTATTGCAACGATAAAGACGTGAGCGGCACGGTGGGCATAGCTCATACGCGTTGGGCCACCCACGGCGAGCCATCGTCGCGCAACGCCCACCCCCATTATTCGGAGAGCCGCAACCTGGCCATCATCCATAACGGCATCATCGAGAACTATGCCGACATCAAGGCCAAGCTTGTGGACAAAGGTGTCAGTTTCATGAGCGACACAGACACAGAGGTGCTGGTTCAGCTGATAGAGTACATAATGAATCGTAAGCAGCTCAGCTTGCTGGAAGCCGTTCAGGTGGCTCTCTATCAGGTGATTGGTGCCTATGCCATTGCGGTGCTCGACAAGAACGACCCCAATCAGATTATAGCAGCCCGCAAGCAAAGCCCGCTCGTGGTGGGTATAGGCAACGACGAGTTCTTCCTTGGCTCTGATGCCAGCCCCATTGTGGAGTACACCGACAAGGTGGTCTATCTGGAAGATGGCAACATCGCCGTGATCCGTCGTGGCGAAGATCTGCATGTGGTGAGCATTTTGGGCGAGGAGCAGGAACTCGACGTGAAGACCGTCGATATAGATCTTGGCCAGATAGAGAAGGGTGGCTATCCGCACTTCATGCTCAAGGAGATATTCGAGCAGCCTGAATGCCTGACCAATTGCATGCGTGGCCGTGTCAATGTCGAGGCCGACCACGTAACGCTGTCGGCACTCATCGACTATCGCAGGCAGTTGCTCGACGCCAAGCGCGTGGTCATCGTGGCCTGTGGCACTTCGTGGCATGCAGGTCTCATTGGCAAGCAGATTATCGAGTCGCTGTGCCGCATGCCTGTCGAGGTGGAGTATGCCAGTGAGTTCAGATACCGCAACCCCGTCGTGGGCAAGGGCGACCTTGTCATAGCCATCAGTCAGAGCGGCGAGACGGCCGATACGCTGGCTGCCGTACAGCTGGCCAAGGAGAAAGGCGCCTTCATCTATGGTGTGTGCAACGCCATTGGCTCCAGCATACCTCGCGCCACGGATACAGGCACTTACATCCATGTAGGACCTGAGATTGGTGTCGCATCGACGAAGGCTTTCACTGGTCAGGTCACAGTGCTCACGATGATAGCCCTGGCACTGGCTGAAGCAAAGGGTACCGTAAAGCGCGACGAGTACCTGAAGATTGTGAAGGGGCTGAGTGAGATTCCCGACAAGATTCGCGAGGTGCTTGGCACCAACGACAAGGTGAAGGACCTGGCAAGAACATTCACCTACGCACATAACTTCCTCTATCTGGGGCGCGGATTCTCCTATCCAGTGGCCTTGGAGGGCGCCCTGAAGCTGAAGGAGATTTCCTATATCCACGCTGAGGGCTATCCTGCTGCCGAGATGAAGCACGGCCCCATCGCCCTGATTGACTCCGACATGCCTGTCGTGGCCATTGCCACCCACAACGCAATGTACGAAAAGGTCATCTCCAACATTCAGGAGATAAAGGCTCGTCAGGGCCGTGTCATAGCGTTGGTGTCGAAGGGCGACGATACGATTGCCAGGATTGCCGACGAAGTTATTGAGCTGCCCGATGTGATGGAGTGTCTCGAACCGCTCGTGGCCACCATCCCGCTGCAGTTGTTGGCCTACCATGTTGCCGTCTGCAAGGGTAAGAACGTCGACCAACCGCGAAACCTGGCCAAGAGCGTCACCGTTGAATGATTTAATGAATTTGATTGTCGTATGATAAGTGAAGAGTTTGCTACCATCAAGTAATGAGCGCAGCGATTCTTCACTTTTTTCGTAGACCACATAAAAACAAGACACAGAGATATGACAGACGTAAAACTGGTGCTGCAAGATGGCACCACATTCCATGGGAAGAGTTTCGGTGCTGAGCGCAATGTCGTAGGCGAGGTAGTGTTCAACACGGCTATGATGGGTTATCCTGAGAGTCTCACCGACCCGAGCTATGCTGGCCAGATTATGGTGATGACCTACCCGCTGGTGGGCAACTATGGCGTGCCGCCCTTCACCACCAACCCTTCACCACTCTTCCCTCATCTCCCTGATTACATGGAGAGCGACCGCATCTACGCCTCAGGCATCATTGTGGCCGACTACAGCGAACATTATTCTCATTGGAATGCTTGCGAGAGCTTAGGCGACTGGCTGAAGCGCGAGCAGGTGCCAGGCATCACAGGCATAGACACTCGTGCCCTTACCAAGGTATTGCGCGAGCACGGCGTGATGATGGGGCGGCTTGTGTTTGAGGAAATTAGGACAGATAAGTCCTATGAGACCCATGAGTCCTATAAGCCTTATGAGACTTACGAAGCCGTGAACTGGGTGGAGCGTGTCAGCTGTAAGGATGTTGTCCGCTACAATGAGGGTGCTGGCAAGAAGGTGGTGCTCGTCGACTGTGGCGTGAAGGCCAACATCCTGCGCTGTCTCATCCGTCGTGGTGCTGAGGTGATTCGCGTACCCTGGAACTACGACTACACCGACATGGAGTTCGATGGCCTGTTCCTGGCTAATGGTCCTGGCGACCCTGACCGCTGTGTAGCCAGCGTCGAGATACTGCAGAAGCAGATGTCGCAGAGCCGTAAGCCCATCTGTGGCATTTGCATGGGCAACCAGTTGCTGGCCAAGGCCGGTGGTGCCCGCATCTACAAGCTGAAGTACGGCCACCGCAGCCACAACCAGCCTGTTAGTGAGGTGGGGACCAACCGTTGCTATGTAACGTCGCAGAACCACGGCTATGCTGTCGATGCAGCTACGCTGGGTTCCGACTGGCGCGAGCTGTTTGTCAACTTGAACGACGGGTCGAACGAGGGCATTCGCCACGTGTCCAATCCCTGGTTCAGCAGCCAGTTCCATCCAGAGGCCTGCGCAGGCCCCGTTGACACAGAGTTTATGTTTGACCGCTTTATTGACACATTATGAAATACGACAACATCAGGAAAGTGTTGCTCCTTGGCTCAGGAGCACTGAAGATAGGCGAGGCCGGCGAGTTCGACTACAGTGGCTCGCAAGCACTGAAAGCCATGCGCGAAGAAGGCATTCGCACCGTACTTATCAATCCCAACATCGCCACGGTGCAGACCTCTGAAGGCGTGGCCGACGAGATTTACTTTCTGCCCGTGCAGCCTTACTTCGTCGAGCGGGTCATCGAGAAAGAACGTCCCGACGGCATTCTGCTGGCCTTCGGCGGTCAGACAGCGCTCAACTGTGGCGTGGAACTGTATCAGAGTGGTGTGCTCGATAAGTATAATGTTCGCGTGTTAGGCACCCCCGTGCAGGCCATCGTCGATACTGAAGACCGCGACCTTTTTGTGCGCCGCCTCGACGAAATCGGCGTAAAGACCATCAAGAGCCATGCCTGTGCCACTATAGAAGAGGCTCGTGAGGCAGCTGGCCAGCTGGGCTATCCGGTCATCGTTCGTGCTGCCTACGCCTTGGGTGGTCTGGGCAGCGGCTTCTGCGATGACGAGCAGCAGCTCGATGTGCTTTGCGAGAAAGCCTTTGCCTTCTCGCCGCAGGTATTGGTAGAAAAGAGCTTGAAAGGCTGGAAGGAGATAGAATATGAGGTGGTGCGCGACCGCTACGACAACTGCATCACGGTGTGCAACATGGAGAACTTCGATCCGCTCGGCATCCACACTGGCGAGAGCATCGTGGTGGCACCCAGCCAGACGCTCAGCAATTCAGAGTATCACAAGCTGCGTGCGCTGGCCATCAAGATTATCCGCCACATAGGCATCGTGGGCGAGTGCAATGTGCAGTATGCCTTCGATCCCCAGTCGGAAGACTACCGTGTCATCGAGGTCAACGCCCGCCTTAGCCGTTCGTCGGCTCTTGCCTCGAAGGCAACAGGCTATCCATTGGCCTTCGTCGCTGCCAAGCTGGGTTTGGGTTATGGGCTGTTCGAGCTGAAGAACTCGGTTACCAAGACCACCAGTGCCTTTTTCGAGCCAGCACTTGACTACGTGGTGTGCAAGATACCACGCTGGGACCTCTCTAAGTTCCACGGCGTAGACCGTCAGCTGGGCAGCAGCATGAAGAGCGTGGGCGAGGTGATGGCTATAGGACGTACCTTTGAGGAGGCCATACAGAAAGGTCTACGCATGATTGGGCAGGGCATGCACGGCTTCGTGGAGAACAAGGAGCTGCGCATAGCCGACATAGATGCCGCCTTGCGCGAGCCTACAGACAAGCGCATCTTTGTCATCTCTAAGGCCATGCACCTGCCAGAGTACACCATCGACCGCATACACGAACTCACAAAGATTGACCGATGGTTCTTGCAGAAACTATACCATATTATAGAGATAGATGAGGGGCTAAAACCCGCGCCCAACCCCTCCCGAACTAGAGGGGAGTCTGAAATGACTGGCGAGGTAGAGTCCATACTGCAAAGACTATCCGAACTCCCCTCCCGTTCGGGAGAAGTTGGGGGTGGGTTGCGCGAGGCCAAGACCTACGGCTTCACCGACTTCCAGATAGCTCGTGCCATCGGTCTGGAGGATAAGATGGGAAACATGCACGAGGCCATGCTACAAGTGCGCGCCCTGCGCAAGCGTCTCGGCATTCTGCCCGTTGCCAAGCAGATTGACACCCTCGCTGCCGAGTATCCGGCCCAGACCAACTACCTCTATCTGACGTATCAGGGCGTCGACCTCGTGCCAATGGTTTCTCCCACGGGCAGCGACATTGCCTACGAGAACGACCATAAAAGTGTCATCGTCCTCGGCTCTGGCGCTTATCGCATAGGCTCCAGCGTAGAGTTCGACTGGTGCGGCGTGCAGGCTCTTGACACCATTCGTCGTGAAGGTTGGCGCAGCGTGATGATCAACTATAACCCTGAGACTGTCAGCACCGACTACGACATGTGCGACCGTCTCTATTTCGACGAGCTGACCCTTGAACGTGTGCTCGACATCGTTGAACTGGAGCAGCCCCATGGTGTTATCGTCTCTACAGGTGGACAGATTCCCAATAACCTGGCTGTCTATCTGGACGAGGCAGGCATTCGCATCCTTGGTACGCAGGCCGACGATATTGACCATGCTGAAGACCGTGCCAAGTTCTCTCAGCTGCTCAACGACCTCGGCGTCAATCAGCCAGAGTGGAGCGCTCTTACCTCGATGGATGACATCAGCCGTTTTGTTGACCGTGTGGGCTACCCTGTGCTGGTGCGACCCAGCTATGTGCTCAGTGGTGCTGCCATGAACGTTTGCTCCAATCACGACGAGCTGGAACGTTTCCTGCAGCTGGCAGCCAATGTCTCAGAAGATCATCCAGTCGTAGTGTCGAAGTTCATTGAGCATGCCAAGGAGATAGAGATGGATGCCGTGGCCCGCGACGGCGAGATATTGGCCTACGCCATCAGCGAGCACATCGAGTTTGCCGGCGTGCATAGCGGCGACGCCACCATACAGTTCCCACCGCAGAAGCTCTATGTTGAGACCGTGCGCCGCATAAAGCGTATCTCACGACAGATAGCTCGTGCGCTGCACATCAACGGTCCGTTCAACATTCAGTATATGGCACGCGACAACGATATCCTCGTTATCGAGTGCAACCTGCGTGCCTCGCGTTCGTTCCCCTTTGTGTCTAAGGTGCTTAAGCTCAACCTCATCGACCTCGCCACACGCGTCATGCTCGGATTGCCAGTGGAGAAGCCTTCGAAGAATCTCTTCGATCTCGACTACGTGGGCATCAAGGCCAGCCAGTTCTCCTTCAACCGCTTGCAGAATGCCGACCCCGTACTGGGTGTCGACATGGCCAGCACGGGTGAGGTGGGCTGCATAGGCGACAACACCGATACGGCGTTGCTCAAGGCCATGCTCTCTGTAGGCCATCGCATACCACGTCGCATCGTGTCCAGTGGTCCTGCCGCAGGAACAACTGTTCCTGGGGCCATTCTCCTCAGCACTGGCGGTGCCAAGCAGAAGGCCGAGATGCTCGATGCAGCACGCATGTTGGCCGAGCATGGTTACGAGCTGTATGCCACGGCGGGAACTTCGAAGTATCTCACCGATAACGGCATCAGTAACACCCGTGTGCTGTGGCCCAGCGAGGGTGGGGGAGCCGATGACGGTGCACCCGCAGCCCTCGACCTGCTGCACGAGCACAAGATAGATCTGGTTGTCAACATCCCCAAGGACCTTACCACTCACGAACTGACTAACGGCTATAAGATTCGGCGAGCTGCCATCGACCTGAACGTGCCGCTCATCACCAACAGTCGTCTTGCCTCGGCTTTTGTCCATGCTTTTTGCCACGTGCCGCTAAGCGACATAGGCATTAAGTCGTGGGCTGAATACAAGTAGACGGAACACTAAACAAGAAAAGGGGTGACCGACCATTCGTTTCATGGTTTGTCACCCCTTTTGCTGTAGACTTGTTATTCAGTGTCCATCCACTTTATGCATAGCTGTGCATACCGCCAAGGAAGAAGTTCACGCCGAAGTAGGTCATCAGGATGGTGAGGAAGGCCAGCACCATGTAGAGATGGAACCACACGGGACGGCGCAGCCACGCCAGCGATGTGCGATGCAAGGCTATAGCATAAACCAAGAGCGTGATGAGCGCCCAGGTCTCCTTTGGGTCCCATGCCCAGTAGCGACCCCATGACTGGTTGGCCCAGACAGCACCGATGAAGATGCCGGCAGCCAGACAGAAGGTAGCAGGATAGAGCATGAGATGGCTGATGTGCGTCAGTTGTTCCAGCTGTTGCGGGTGCTTGCGCAGGAAGAGTGCGGTGATGCCATTGAGCATAGTGAAGGCCAGCAGTGTGTAGGCCACCATAATGACGCACACATGGATGCTGAGCAGTGGCGAGGCCAGCACAGGCATGAGCAGTGTTATCTGAGGGTTGGCCTCGCCCATCATGGCTACCAGCATGGTCATGCCGCCGAGCAGCAGGCCGAAGGGCATGGCCAGTTTGTAGCGCCGCTGGCTGAAGAGTGTGAGCAACAGTACGCAGAGCGACATGAACTGCATGGTTTCGTGGCCATTGCTCAGTGGCAGGTGACCGCTAACATAGCCTCGTAAGCCGATGACAAACAGCTGATAGGCAATCGTGGCCACGAGCACGGCGCCGAGTGTCCAGCGCAGCCAACGGCTGGGCTGGCGCCCCTTCAGCCAGGCGGCCAGGTAGAAACCGAAGGCCAACAGGCCAACTGTGAGCAGCAGCATGGCCAATGGGCGCGTGTAGTCAGCTTTGTTGTATACCAGCTCGGCTTGGAACAGCCTGTCGGAGGGCAGCAACTGTCCGCCCTCTTGCTGCTGATAGCGGCGTATCTTCTGCACCACCTGGTTCATCTGCGCGTAGTCCTGCGTCCAAGCCAGCTCGCCGATGTAGTCCATCGACTTGGTTACAAAGAGCCACTTGTCCTGCGGCATGTCTTGTGGCAGACGGTCTCCTTGCGAGAACCACTGCAGCTGCTGGTCGTGCTGATAAGGGTAGATGCGCACCAGATTGCCGTTGAAGAGCATAAGCAGTATGTTCAGCTTTTCGTCGGCCTCGTGTATGCTGCGGCTGGCAGGCGACGATTCTGAGAGGCGCGACTCCAGCTTGTACCCATTGGCATCATGGAACTGCTGGTAGCTGGCATAGCGTCCCTCACAGCCGATGATGTCGGCCACATCGCCCTTTACCTTGATGCACGGCTCTTCGGTCCACTCGGTGGGGAAGAGCATCCAGCCCATGAGCACTTGCTCGGCGGTGAGGCCTTTATAGGCAGACTTGCCGTAGAGCTTCATCGTGAAGTCCTTGGCAACGGTCTGCAGCGGACAGATGCGCCCATTGTGGTAGGCATAGAGCTGCCCAAACTGTGCGGCCACATCGCGTGGCAGTGTCTTGGGCGCGGCAGAGATTGGGATAGATAGTTGTGTAAAGACAAAGGCTAAAGTCACGACAGTGAGTTTGTGTCTATTCTCTTCGTTGCTGAGCAAACGCCGGAAACCTTCACCGGGCAACACCAACAGCAGGAGCATGGCAAGCAAGAGCAGTCCATAGCCCGTGTAGGTGATGCCTATGCCCCAAGGGTCGTGGCTTACGGAGAGTACCGTGCCCTGGCGGTCGTCATCGAAAGCCGACTGATAGAAGCGATAGCCCGCATGCTGGCCGATGTTGTTCATGGATATGTGCAGTGTGGCCTTGGTCTGACCGTTGTCAATGACATCGACCACCGACAGATAGTCCATAGGAGACGAAGTGCCGGGATAATTCTCTACCTGGAACTCCTTCAGTCGCAGCATGAAGGGAAAGCTTTGCTCAGTCTGCGTCTCACTGTCAAGGAAACGCTCCTGCGGTGCATCGAGGCGCAAATGGACTACACCCTGCACGCCGCAGACGTGGGTGACAAGGGCACCGGCCAGAATGAAGAGGAACGAGACGTGGAGCAGCAATGTGGCTGGGCGGCGATATATGCGTACACTGAAAAGCAACACTGCTGAGCTGACAGCCAGCAGTGCCCAGGTTGCGATAAACCACCATGTAGCGTAGAGCTGTGTGCCCGTGGCTTTCTCAACGAAAGATGCCGTCATCAACATGATGATGATGACGGCAAGGATTAGGAATGGTATGTGTCGTGGCTTCATGCGCGCATTTTACAGCGAGTTGATAAACTTCACCACAGCATCGCGGTCGTCTTTCGACAGCTTGCGGAAGTTCTCCACACTGCGGCGGGCATCGCTCTCGCTCGAACCATGCCACATGATGGCCTCTATGACGTTGCGGGCACGGCGGTCGTGCAGGCGATCCTGGTGGTTGGCCACCAGCATCGACAGACCGCGACCCCAAAGCGGGGTGGTGCGGCACCAGCCAGTGCGGATGTCGCTCTGCATGTGCAGCTTGTGCTGCACCATGTCGGTGTAGGGCCATATCTTCTGGTGCGGATAGCGAGGCATGTCACTGTCTTTGGTGAAGAAACCATTGGGATCCTGGATGTGGTCTTCGCCAGTGGTCCACGACGGACGGTGGCAGTAGGCGCAGCCCATCTCGCTGAACAGCTTCTTGCCGCGCTGGAACTCCTTGGTGTCTACGCCACGGGCGGCGGGAACAGCCAGACCACGGTGCCACACCATGAAGTTGCGATACTGCTCGTCGGACATCTCGACATTCTGATCGCGCGAGGTCAGATAGTTGTAGATGTCCTTCTCCACGTCGCCCGTCTTGTTCCATTCGGGGAAGTAGAAGTAGAAGTCCTTCTGCACGTCGGGGTCTTTCGACGAGGTCTCGGCATAGTACTTGCCTGCCAGGTCGAGGTAGTGGTAGCGGCGGTCGCTACGTGTCACGTTTGTAATGTTCCAGATAGCGTTGGCACCGGCAGCATCGAGCACCGGACCACGGCTCAGGGCATAGGTGAAGCGGCGTACCCACTTCTTCCCAGGCGACAGGGCGTTGGTGTACCAGCCCACATATTCGCCATTGGCATACATGGCGGGGTTCAGGTTGACGCCCGCCTTTGCCTCGGCCTCGTACTGGGCGATGATAGAGTCTTCAGGGATGGCATCAAGCAGGCCGGTGCCGTAGATGCCGATGGTCGACTCGAGCTTGACGCCAATCTCCGAAACGTCTACCTCAACGTCCTGGCCATTGCGGGCCACGACGATGGGCGAATAGAAACCGTCGGCTGGTATGGTGACGTCGGGATAGATAAGGCTGTAGCTCTCGCCGTCGGGGAACTTGTTGCCCCATTCGTCGGTGTACTCCACCCAGTTGATGTTGATCTTGTTCTCGTCGACTGGAGCCTTGAAGGGTGCAACGGCCAGTGTCTGCGGCATGCCTGCCACAGAACGGATGTATGCCTCGGTCTGCTTGTCGTAGATGACGAGCAGATAGCCGTTGCCCTGGTCGGTGGCGCGATAGCGGGTAGTGCGCTTGCCATAGCCATAGCTGGGGTGGCAGTAGAGACAGCCGTTGCGCACCATCACTGGGCCAAGACCAATGAAGGCGCCCGTCTTGTTCTGGTTGTAGTCGCGCTCAAACTGGTACTCACCCATCTGGAAGCTATAGTCGAACCCCTGCTGTTCAACAGCTGGCGCAGGCTGTTCAAAGGCCGATTTCGAGGCGTTGAAGGCAGTGCCGAGACGGCCGCCAGCATAGACCTCGTCAGGGTCGTAGGCTACTACTTCTTGGGTGGCACCATTGCCAGACGTGTTGTTGTCGGTGGTCTCGTCGTCGTGACAGCTGGTCAGCGAGAGCGTGATGCCTGCCAACAGTGCGAAACCGAATAGCTGATAATTGTTAGTCATAAATAGATAGGGTGTTATGTGTGCATTACTGTTATTAAACGGGAAAGCACCAGTAGCCGCACGAGTGGCCTACTGGTGTTCCCTGTGTGTGGGTTGATCGTTACTCCTGCTCGGCGTTAGGGTCGAGCTTCTGCTTCAGTGTGCTCAGCTTGTCGTCGAGGTCGTGCAGGGCATCGATGGCGGTGCCAGCAGTAGCATCAGTGTAGTTCAGGACGAAGGGACGCTTCATCTGGTTGATGGCGTTCAGTGCGTTCTCGAGCGATGCTATCACGTCATTGGCCTCAGTGGGATACTTCTGCAGACAGTAGGCCATGAGCGAGTTCTGTGCAGGTGTGGTGGCACTGATGGTGCTTAGTCCACCATAGAGAGCCTGCTTGCAGCCGCGGATATTGTCGTAGAAGTCCTGTACAGAGTTGTAGGCATGGGGCGACTCGATGTAGGTGACGTCATCACCAGTGTAGGCAGATGCAATCTTCGAGTCGGCCACCTCGCCGATGATGTCGATGCAGCCATCGATAATCTGAACACTGGCGTCTACAGGCGATGCCCAGCGCGAACCACGCTGACCAGCGGTGGTGAACTCGCGGCCGAAGTCATCCTCTGGCGTCAGCTCTTCCTCCTCCAGCAGGGCAATGCGCTCGGCCTTTGCTGCGCTGCCAGCCCATGCCACCTCAAGACGGCAGGCCGAAAGATATAGGTCGGCTGCTACAGCGCTGACGAAGAACTTCTCGTTGTCAGTCAGGTCGCTGATGTTACGGGGCTGACCTTTGCGGAAGATGACATATTCCATGGCGTGGAAGCCAGTAAAGTTCTGCGATGTGGCAATGGTGTGCTCCACAACCTCAGCGTCGGCCTCATCGGTAGCAGGGTTGAGTCTCGACATCAGGGTGAGGAACGATGCCTCGGCAAACGGCCATGTGTCGATGTGGGGGTCGATGCCATAGCCAGATGCTGCACCAAAGAGGAATGCCTCGCTAAGCTCCCAGTCCTGGCGAGCCACCTTCCACTGGTCGCAGAGAGCCTCGAGCTGCTGCTGGGTAGTAAGGTCTTCGGCCATGCCGAGCATGGTCTCGCAGTCATCGGCCAGCTTTTTGTAGGTAGTAATGATGGCCTTATCGACATACTCATTATTGATGACCGTGAGGATGGAGTCGCGAATCTGCTCCTCTGTCTTAGTCTGAGACGATGGGGTGGGGTTTGCGGGAGAGTCGTCATCATCACCACAGGCAGTCACACCCATGGAAAGAGTTGTTACGGCCATGAACATCATGGCATACTTGAACATTTTTTTCATACTTTTTCTCGTTTTTTATGTATTTAAACCAAATCTGTCCGGTGTTTAAAGGGCATTTAAAGAAGCCATCCGGAGAAGGCAACGCCCAGGTTGATGGCGGGCTCGTTGTTGTAGGGCGACTTGAACCCGCGGTGCGAATATTCGCCCTTCACCACAATCTGCTTATTGGGATAGTAGTTCAGACCAGCCGTCCATATCTTCTTCTGACACCACTCGTATGTTATCTTGTTGGCGCCTGCCTCCATCGGATTGTAGTATTCGTAGCGTCCGAAGACGTATAGCTTCTGGTCAGGGCGCTTGTCGTTTACAAACGACAGCACGTCGTAGCCAGCCTCGATGCCATAGGCCAGGGCATTGCTGCCAACAGGTTGGCGCTTAGAGGGCGAACCGTCCTGACTGCTGTGCTTGGGGAAGGAGTTGTTAAAGGTTGAGATGAGGGCAGCGTCGCTCAGGTGGGCATAGTCTATGTTGCCGCGTACAATGAGATTCCAGCGGTTCAGCATAAAGTCGAACGAACCAATGGCCAAGGCACCTTTGCAGTCCTTGTACTTGTCGGTATTGTGGCTGCGCATGGTATTGTTGAACGTATGTCCGTAGTAGCCGCTAAGGCTCAGTCGCAGTCCAGGAACGCTGTAGTTGTCTATTCGTGCAGCAGCGGCATAGCTGTTGGCCATTTTGAACTCGTAGATGCTGTTGGCCGCATAGTGTACGAAGCTCGATGCGCCGAAGCGCTCGCTGTCTAAGCCCGACAGGAACTGCACCTCGTAGCGCCAGTCTTTTAGTCGCCCCCATAGCGAGACACCCGTCTGATGCCATGTGCAGGGCAGTATGGTGTTTTCGCCTTCAGGACGATAGACAGTGAAGAACTCGGTAGGCATGTGATACTTGTTTGTGGCACCCACAGGCACCACAATCTCGCCCATGCGCAGATTGAGGGAACGAGAGAACGACTTCTGAATCCAGAACTGCTCGAGAGCCACCTCGCCGCCTTTTTCTACCTCGGCCTCATACTCGCCGCTCTCGTCGGCATCAACCTCGACGGCGCTCTCCGTGCCGCCATGTTCAAACTCCACCTCCATGCCCATAGTCCATCCGTGGCCGAAATCGTAGCCCATGTTTACGGTGACATGGGGCAGGTCGAAGCGACCGTGGGCGGGATCGTCCTTATATTTTTCGGGAAACTGGTAACGGTTGAAATGGTCGCTATAGAAGTTGCGACTCATCACGGCCTCGCCATAGGCACCCAACGAGAAGCGCTTTTTGCCTTCCTGCGTGCTGTCATCCTGCGCCATCGCTGTGGACATTGTGGTAGCCGTCAGCGTGGCCATGGCCAGATAAATCTTACTGAATCTTTTCATCTTGCTTGTCATTTTGCGGTGCAAAGGTATAGGTTTTCCGTGAGATGGGCAATACCCAAAATTGGTGAAATTAGCGGCCGCTTCTTGTATATTTCATCAGAAATGCTTACTTTTGCACGCAGTTATAATAATAAAATAGGTATGAAGAATCAGAAGATGTATGAGGCCGATGACAAGATGATAACGCTCATCCGCGATAATTACGATCTGCTGCAGATGCTGGGCAGCTTCGGTATCAGCCTCGGCTTCGGCGACAAGACGGTGCAGGAGACCTGCACAGACAATGGTGTTGACAGCTTCACGTTCCTCACGGTGGTCAACTTCACCATCAACGGCAATGCTGAAACGGTGAACGACAGCCAGATAAGCGTGCCCACACTGGTGCACTATCTTGAGGCCAGCCACGAGTGGTATCTCGGATTCCAGCTACCCTTCATCCGCCGCGAGCTACAGGAGTCGCTCAACCTCGACGACTCGCTGGCCCAACTCATCATGCGGTTTTACGATGAGTATGCACACGAGATCCGCCGCCACATGCAGTATGAGCAGAAGACGCTCTTCCCCTACGTGAACGCTCTGATAGAGTGTCAGGCCACGGGCGACTATAGCATAGAGACTTTCTCGCGCCATCATGGTGTGGCTGATAAAAAGCTGCGCGAGCTGAAGCTACTCATTATTAAGTATCTGCCCAATGACAGCTTCCACAACAACCAGCTCATGGCTGCGCTTCACGACATCTATGCCAACGAAGAGTGGCTGCACCAGCATGCCATGGTCGAGGACTACATCTTCGTGCCTGCCATCAGGCGTCTGGAGCAGTTGTCTAAGCAGAGCGACGTGACGCGCAACATCAGCGACATGGTGTTCAAAGGCGGCAATCAGAACACCGACGCGCTGTCAGAACGTGAGAAAGATGTGATTATTGCCGTGGTGCAGGGCATGGCCAATAAGGAAATTGCCGACCACCTGTGCATATCTACCAACACCGTCATCACCCACCGGCGCAACATTGCCCGCAAGCTGCAGATACATTCGCCTGCCGGTCTTACCATCTACGCCATTGTGAACGGGCTGGTAGATATATCGAGTGTGAAGCTGTAGGGGGTAAACGTGCTTTGAATACCTAAATCTTGTTGATGTCCACGTAGCCATGCATCACGGCATAGATGGTGAGTGCCGACACACTCTTCATGCCCAGTTTCTCCATGATGTTCTTGCGGTGGGTTACCACGGTCGACAGGCCAATGTTCAGCCGGTCGGCTATCTCCTTGTTGATGTAGCCTTGCACAATGAGCGCCATCACCTCTATCTCGCGGTCGCTCAGTATCTTTTGCTGTAGTATGCGGGGCAGGGGAGGGATGTTCTTGCCATTGGGGTGGGCATGCTGCTGCAACGTGAGCAGCGAGCGCACCAGCTGCTTCTCGGGCACGTTGATGCAGATGCTGTGGAACTCGCGCAGCTGGCTGCCACCGTCGAGCGAGAGTGTCAGCACAATGGTCTGACGGCGGTGCTCGGTGAAGAACTGGCGGTTCTCCAGTACAATGTTCATGGCTACGAAGTAGTGGACGTAATGCTCTGGATGGTTGGCCAGGAACTCGGCCATCGAGCCGAACGTATCTACCGTCATAATGGGCATCACGTTCTGTAGCAGCTGCTTCATGCCCAGCACGGCCAGTGTGTTGGGGTCGACGATAGCTATCTTCGGGCGTCCTTGTATGGTCGTCATCATTTTTCTGTGGTTTCAGCAATACACTCCATTTCCACGAGCCACTTGGGGCGGCACACTTCAGCCAGCGTCAGGATGTGTGGCGTCTGTGGGTGGCGCTCGTTGAGTATTGCCTCAACGTCCTGTGCATCAGCCATATCGCGCAAATAGACAATGAAATACTTTACGTTGTCCATCGTGGCGCCGCCATTGGCGAGCAGTGCCCCGATGTTTTCGAGCAAGCGTTCCGTCTGTCGCCGCACATCGCCCACGTAAACCACCTCACCGTGCTTGTCGATGCTGGCCGTGCCCGATATGAAGAGCTGCTGTCGGCCATCGGCAAAGCGCAGCTTGGTGCCTCGCTCGAAGGCTACTCCATATTCGTGTGTGGGGTTCAGGTGGTCGAGCGCCTTCAGATAGGTTTTCTGCTCTTCAACAATGCCAGGATAGGTCAGAAAGTCTATGGCCACCAGCACGTTGCGTTCACCCGTCCTGCCCCCAATGCCCGTCGAGGCAATGTAGTGGGTGTCGTGGGTCAGGCCGTGCTGGCGGAACACATCGTTGCGTGCCCTTACCACGCCGGCATAGTTGGCGTCGATGTCGCGAACGTATATCCATGTCCTCACGCAGTGAGTGCGCATGTCGGTACCCAGCTGTCGGGTGGCTTCCAGATATTTGTCGAAGAGCATCACGGTTTGCACGTAGCTGCTCTGGTGGGCAGCCTCGTCGTCGGTCAGGCGAATGGAGTGCAGCACAAAGGTAGCATCCGTGTCGCTGGTCTTCACCAGTAGGGCTATCTTGGCGCCGCCAACGGGTGCTTGCTGTATGATGGTGTAGGCAGCCTTAGCTAGTAGCTCGGTCATCAGGGCCGACTCCATCAGCTCTGGTTCCTGGTTGGCAGCGTCGCTGAGAAATATCTTTGTGTACTGTAGCCGACGGCCTTGGCCTTGTTCTTCGCTCAGATAGGTAGCCAGCTCAGAATGCAGCTGGGAAAGTCGAGCCTGGAATGTGCCTGTCAGTCGGTCGAAATATATCTTATAACGGTCCATTCTCTGCTATTTTTGTGCAAAGGTACAAAATAATTGATAAATAGTAAATGGTTAATGACAAATTTTTCGTATCTTTGTCGCAAAATACCTAACTATAATTAAAATCAATACTGCTACACATGCTAAAAGAAATCTTATTGTCACTTGTCTGCCTGGCATCGGTTGAAGCCTTGGCAGACACGAAACCGTACTGGATGGATCCTGCTGTCAATCAGGTGAACCGCGAGTCGCGCCGTGCCGCATTCTTCGCCTTCGAGGATGCCGACAAGGCCAAGGCAAACGACAAGTCGAAATCTTCTCGTTATCTCTCGATGGAGGGCAAGTGGCGCTTCAACTTCGTGAAGGACCACAACCTGGCACCGAAGGACTTCTTCGCCGTGAAGTTCGATGATTCGAAGTGGGTG
>ERZ842401.3635-NODE-3635-length-18907-cov-6.157013_pt1 | contig 18907 bp, 8 predicted proteins | sample MGYA00521270_ERZ842401 | MGnify/ENA primary metagenome ERZ842401 (study PRJEB31892, sample SAMEA3878208) | bioreactor metagenome | biome: Moose rumen | place: Sweden | collected 2011-10 | study: EMG produced TPA metagenomics assembly of the PRJEB12797 data set... | reverse complement strand
CACCCACTATCCGCTCATCTACTGGCAGATGTCGTGGGCCACAACTCATAAGGATTTGCCCGCCTACACCCACGTCTTCGTAGCCCTCTGCATCTTCTTCCTCGCCATCGGCATTGCCTACGCTTCGCTGAAACTCTACGATGAGCCTGCCCGTGAGTGGCTGAAACAGAAACTCTTTTCAAAGAAAGTTGTATGAGAAAGGAACATAAGTAATCAGCCGCATACATCACGCATGCAGCTGTTACAGAAAAAACTACTAACTAAAACTACTAACTAAAACTACTAACTAACCTATGAATTCTATTCTTTTTTGATTTCTATGATGTGGCTCACCAGTTCGTTGGCGGAGGTTACTTTCAGGCCGACCTTCATCAGGTAGTCGCCGGTGTACGTGCGGTCGTGACAGTCGAGCCTGCTCTGCTGACCAGGCATTAGGCAAATCTCGCGGACGCGATAGAGGACCTGCGCATCGAGACCGCGCAGAGGGGTGGGCAGCTGCACATCGTTGACTCGGGGATGGATGTCGTAGGCAAAGAGCAGGGCATGCGAACGGTCGTCGCTGACGCGCTCCATGACGCAGTGCTCACCGTCGTAGGGCGACTGTAGGCGGTAGAGGTTGGGCGAATAGATGATGGGCTTCAGCCGGTTGTACTCGCCGATAGCCTCACGGCAATATTGCTTGTCCTGTTCGGCCATGTCGGCCAGGGAGATGTCGAAGCCCAGCTTGCAGGTGAAGTCCACATCGAGGCGGAACTTTACGCTGGCCTGGCGGTTCCAGTTGGTGACGTGGGAACACATGGCCTTCGAAGGCATGAACTGCGAATAGCCCCACTGAATGTATAGGCGCGAGACTGGGTCGGTGTTGTCAGAACACCAGAACTCTGTGAAATACTTCAATCCCTCGTAGTCGCTGCGGCCACCACCTCCCGAGCACATCATCATGTATAGGTTGGGGTACTGCGTGTGGATGCGGTGGAGCACACTATACAGACCACGCACATAATCAACGTATAGGTTGCCTTGGTTCTCCTTCTCGTGGGGTGAATAGACGTTGGTGATGGGCGAGTTGCAGTCCCACTTCATGAACTTCAGCTGCGGGTTCTCCTTCATCAGACCGTCAACCACGCCATAAACGAAGTCCTGCACCTGTGGGTTGGTCAGGTCGAGCACCAGCTGATTGCGGAAGTAGTAGGTGTCGCGATTGGGCAGTCGCAGGATCCAGTCAGGATGCTGCTCGGCCAGCTGGCTCTGCGGATTCACCATCTCCGGTTCTATCCAGATGCCAAAGGCCACGCCCGTTTCATTAGCTTTCTTCACAAGATAGGGGATGCCGTTGGGCAGTTTCGACGCTGTCGGTTGCCAGTCGCCCAGCCCAGCATGGTCATCCTTGCGCGGATATTTGTTGCCAAACCAGCCATCGTCGAGCAGGAAGAGGTCTACCCCCAGGTCTTTCGCCTCAGCGAAGAGATGGCTCAGCTTCTGTTCGTCGAAGTCGAAGTAGGTGTTCTCCCAATTGTTCAGCAGCGTCATACGGTCCTCCTGTCCCTTGTTCAGTTGGTGGTTCAAGGCCCAGCGCTGGAAGCGGCGGCTCCCCTCGCCTGCTCCCTGCTGCGAGAGCGTGAAATAGAAGTCGGGTGTGCGGAACACCTCACCTTTCTTCAATAAATAGGTAGAGGCATCGGGGTTGATGCCGCTGATGACGCGCAGCTGCCGCTGGTGGTCCACCTCGAAGGTGAAACGAAAATTGCCCGTCCACCCGATGGTGCCCATGAGCACCGTGCCTTCCTCCTCGGCCACGGGGCGGCCGAGGCCCACCTCAAAGAAAGGTTGGGCAAACAGGGCGGCCCGCGTGCCAAGTCGGCTGTCCACAATCTTTTTACCAAAATGCAACTCTTGCGTCTTCATCTGCATCTCACGGATCCACTCGCTCGAAAATTCCGTCAGGAAGTAGCGTTCGGCCTCGAAATAGAGCATTGAGGAGGCATAGCGCGAGATGTACACCTTACCCTTTTCCTGATGACAGATTTCGCTCCACTGGCGGACGATGTCCTCTTCGGGGTAGACTACATAGTGGAGCACCACGGTGACGGGATAAAGCTCATCGCGAAGTGTAATGGTCGTTTCGCCCGCCTGCTGTGTGTGAGATACATATTTCAGTATGCTGGTCGGATTGCCATCGGCATGACGAATCTCAAAGGCAGGCTCGTAATAGTCCTCAGTGCCCATGACGGGATATACCTCATCGCCACGCGTCATGGTGCTGCTCGAACCTGCTGCACGGGGCATGTCGAGTGCGTCAGTTGGTGTTTCTTCAGAGAGTCGTGCTCCCAGATAGGTCTGATACAGGCGCCCGTCATTTTTTACTTGCAACACCAGTTGCGTATGATTCGTTGCAATGTTGATTGTTGCCTGTTCTGCTCTGACATTCAGTGCCGCCAAAAACACTGATAGGATGATGAGTTGTTTCATTGTTTCTTGATTTTACGTTTTATAGTTGCAAAAGTACATAGATTAAACGGTAGGGCCAAATAATTCCGTGCCGAAGAATCGCACTTTTAGAGAGAAAAACACTGTTTGCGACAAACGTGACAGTTTTTGGCACGTCTGTTTTTAATTTAAATGGTGCCGACAGCCATTTCTTTCGCTTTTTTTTTGTAATTTTGCACCCAAATCAGAATTACTAACGCTAATGAAAGTATTACTACGCGGAATTGTTATTTCTCTTATGGCTATTCTGGGTGTCCAGAATGTCTGGAGTATTGATGCCAACCTCGTTTACTATTTCACTCACCTGGACAACCGTAACGGGTTGTCGGAAAATTGTGTGAAAAGTATAACGCAAGACCGTTTGGGTTTTGTGTGGCTTGGCACCAAGAACGGACTGGATCGCTACGATGGCCGACTCTTGAAACACTACAATGTCCGCGACATCAATACAGGCCGCAGTAATCACAATATTTCGGCACTCTTGGAGGACACTGACGGACAACTCTGGGTAGGAACAGACAAGGGAGTATTTATGTTCGACATGAAGAAAGAAGCGTTTACTTCACTCGATGTCACCTCGCAGGACGATTTACAGATTCGCAACTGGATAGCACAGATAGCCCAAGACCAGGAGGGGCGCATCTGGATTATATCGCCAGGCGAAGGCGTGTTCCGCTATGACAAGAAGACACAAAGCCTGCAACGCTACGCTACCCGACGGACTACAGACGATGCCACTTACGACCCTCAGAGCTTGTGTATCCGCAATAATGGCGAGGTGTGGATAGGCACTGGCGGACAAGGCGTGTTCTTGCTGGACCAGGCTACGGGACGTATGAAACAAGTCTCTGAGGGATTGGAGGGGCAAGACATCTACACGATGGCCAACTATGGCGACTGGATACTGATAGGTGAGCATGAAGGGCAACTCAAGAAATTGAATCCACAGACGGGCGAGGTGAAACTGGTGGAGGCAACGAATGTTCACTACAAAGTAATTCGTGCCATCGACTATGACGGCGAAAACATCTTTGTAGCCACACAGGACGGGCTTTATATCGTCAACGAGCAACAGCACCTGGAACAGCGCGTGCATGAGGATGGCATCATACCCAACTCGCTGAGCGACAACATGCTCTACACACTCCACCGTGACCGTGAAGGCGGCCTGTGGATTGGCACCATGCAGAGTGGTGCCTGCTATATGCCTCCACACGGCCTGCATTTCTACAGCTATCTTCCCACTGGCCGCCCCGGCTCATTGAGCCATAAGCATATCCGCGAAATGCAATGCGACAGTGAAGGTAACATCTGGATTTCGACAGAAGTTGGCCACATCAATATATTCCATCCCGACGAGCAACGTTTCGAGGTCCTGAGTATACCACAATATAAGGGAGGCACCAACCGATTGGCTCTGATGATCGACGACGATCATGTGTGGTCCGGTCTGTTCAAGAACGGGCTCGACATCATCAGCGTGACGACCCATCACCTCACCCACTATTCGCCAGAGCAGTTGGGGCTGCAGGGCGAAGGGTCTGTCTATGCGCTCTTCAAGGATTGCGACGGCAATGTCTGGCTGGGCACGGGCAAGGGCATCTATATCCGCAGTGGAATGATGCACTTCAACAAAGTGACAGCTATCCCCGACGTCTTCGTGCAGGATATTGCCCAAGATGCCGAGGGCGACATCTGGGTGGCAACTATCGGCAGTGGGGTCTTTCGACACAACATGCGCTCTGGCCGTACAAAGCAATACGTGGCTGACAACGCCCAGACCATAAGCTCGAACGACGTGTCGAGCATCAGCATCGGCCACGACGGACGCCTCTGGTTCGCAACCGACCGTGGCGGCATCAGCAGCTACCTGCCGGCAACAGACAAGTGGCAGTCGTGGAGTCGTGCCGAAGGGTTGCCCGATGATGTGACCTACAAGATGCTGGAAGACTCGCTTCACCGCCTGTGGTTCGGTACTAACCACGGGCTGGTTTGTGGCTCTTTGAGCGAGCCGGTAGTACGTGTTTATCCCAACAGCGACGGACTGCCTGGCAACCAGTACAACTATAAGTCGGCTGTAGTTGGTGCCGACGGGACGTTCTATTTCGGAGGTACTCATGGACTGGTGGCCTTCAACCCCATGCTGGCAGGCAAGCTGGGGCGGCCAGGACGTGTGCTAATCACACATCTCCGCGTAGACAACCAGGACATTCTGCCTCAGGAAAACGGCATTTTGGAGAGCAACATCATTGAGACTGGCGAGATACACCTCCCCTACAATTTTTCCAGTCTGTCACTCAGTGTGTCTTCTCTCAACTACCGTGGCGTGGAAGGCGACGTCTACGAATATCAGCTGAGCGGTGTAGACGACAAGTGGATGCTGGCACCAGGCAATGATGAGTACATCAACTTTTCTCGACTTCAACCAGGCACTTACACCTTCCGCGTGCGTCAGGCCGGCAACGATGGCGAAACAACCGAACTGCGTATTGTGGTTGCACACCCATGGTGGTCGTCGCCTGCTATGATGGTGGTCTATCTTCTGCTGTTGGCCGTAGCATCATACGTCATTTTCCGCCTGATGCAACATCGTCAGCGTGAAAAAGAGAAGGAACGCCAGGCGCATTTCATTGAAGAGAAAGACAAGGAACTGCTACAGTCGAAAATCAATTTCTTTACCGACATTACTCATGAGATACGCACGCCTCTCACCCTGATCAACGGGTCGGTAGAGAACATCAACGAACAGCGGATAGAGAGTCCTGTATTACAAAAAAACATTGCCGCCATCGGCAAGAATACCAAGCGACTACTCAACTTGACCAACCAATTGCTTGACTTCCGCAAAGTGGAGTCGAACAGCGTTACGCTTTCGTTTGTCAACATCAACCTGAGCCAGCTCATTACCAGCATAGTGGAGCGTTTTGAACCGACCATCAACCACATGCAGAAGACGATAAGTCTGGATTTGGAGGATGACGACATTATGCTACAAGCGGATCAGGAAGCTGTCACCAAAATAATCAGCAACATGCTGAATAACGCCCGCAAGTATAGTGAGACATTTATTCAGGTGAAAGTATCGTCAGGTGAGCAAGTGAGCATAGTGGTTACTAACGATGGTCCCAAGATACCAGTCAATAAGGCAGAAGAGATATTCAAGCCTTTCACACAATTGGACAACACGCACTCTCAGCCGGGGTCTGGCTTAGGATTGCCCATGGCCCGCTCGCTGGCAGAGATGCATGGTGGGACATTAGTAGTCAACACACAGTCAGAATACAATGAGTTTATACTTAGCCTGCCGTCGCGGCAAAAAAATGTGATTGTCATGTATGAGCAGGTAACACAAATGGAATCACCCACAGAAACCGCTCTGGACAACCTGATTGAGGACAATATGACAACGACAGACAGCGGGCAGCAAAAGCAAACCATCCTTGTTGTAGAAGACAATGAAGAAGTGATGCAGCTGATCGTCGATGGGCTACAGGCCCACTATACAGTCGTCAAGGCCAAAAATGGCGTACAGGGACTGGTCAAGGTACACCGCGAACACGTAGACCTCGTGGTGAGCGACATCATGATGCCAGAGATGGACGGTCTCGAGATGTGCCGAAGGCTGAAAGAAGATATGGAGACAAGCCACATCCCTGTGGTGATGCTTACTGCCCGTCAGACGCTCGACAACCGCTTGGAAGGCCTGCGGGCCGGTGCCGATGCTTACATTGAGAAGCCGTTCTCGTTTGCCCACTTGCTGACGCAGATAGAGGCCCTGCTGCTGAACCGCCAGCGCGAGCGTGAGAGCTTCGTGAAGCGACCCTATCTGCCTGTACAGTCGAGCGGTATCTCGAAGGTCGAAGAGCAGTTTATCAGTAAGATTACCGAACTTATCACCAAGAATATTCGCCAGTCAGAGTTCAACGTCGAGCAGTTGGCTGCCGAGATGTGCATGAGCCGCAGTAGCTTGCACCGAAAAATAAAAGAGGTGAGCGACATGACTCCTATCGACTTCATTCGCCTCATCCGTCTGAAGAAGGCTGCAGAACTCATCCGCGAAAAGGGCTATCGTGCCAATGAGGTGTGCGAGATGGTGGGCATCAACTCGCCCAGCTATTTCATTAAGTTGTTCCAAAAGCAATTTGGCATGACGCCCAAGGAGTTTGCCATGAAAAAGGAGTGATTGCTACATTCCTTTCATATAATGGTGAGAATGTTGGCCGTGAGAATGTCTGGTTTTGTGTAACTTTGCACACGAAATCAGACATTCCCTTGTTTATGAAACATTCGCTCAAGAAAAAAAACGCTCGGCGCTGCCGTTTGCAACAAGCAAGGACTTTCCTGCTTGTCTGTTCGTGTCTGGCTTTGGCTGGATGCAGTGAAAAGACCAGCATCACTCAGGGTGAGTGGTCGCTTTCCTATCATAATGGCATTGATATCCGGCATGGAAAGGAAACCATAGCTTCCAACCTGACGGCAGAATATAGGCTGGGGGGCAGTCAGGTCATCAGTACCAAGGCTTACGAAAAACATTCCTTTACAGAGGAGCGCATTGCCGATGCGTTTGGCGAAGGTAAATTGTGGACCATTACCTACACCAGTCGTGACCTGCCTACACTGACGCATCGTTTCTACATCTATGATGATTGCCTGTTGACCAGCTTGCAGCTTGCTGCCGATAGTGGCGTCTGCACCAATTATATGGCTCCCATCGTGCTGGAGAATGTTCACTTTCCCATCCCTGATAATCAGCGGGCATTGTTCGTGCCGTATGACAACGATGCCTGGATACGCTTCACTTCGCGTGAGTTGAACGATGTCGACACCCTGCGATCCTACGAAGTTACCGCTATTTATAATGCACAAAGCCGGAAGGGACTCGTCGTCGGAGCTATCGACCACGACAACTGGAAAAATGCCGTCGACCTGACTGGCCATGCCAATAAGTTGCGGGCTTATAGCGGCGTGGCCGATACGCTGACGCGCGACTGTCTGCCACACGGCACTGTTCAGGGACGGCAGGTCAGCTCTGCCCGCATCATGATTGGCCTGTTCGACGACTGGCGCTTGGGGGTGGAGCGATTTGCCAGTGTGAATGCCACTGTTACTCCACCGCGCCATTGGGAGAAAGCAATGCCTGTTGGGTGGAACTCATGGGGTGCACTAGCCTTCAAGGTCAACCACGACAATGCCAGCCGCATCTCAGATTTCTTCATGGAGGAACTGCAAAGCCACTCGTTCGTCAACTCCGAAGGACTGCTTTATACCGGCCTCGACTCAGGTTGGAACAATTTTACGGAAGAAGAACTGAAGGACTTTGCCGACCGTTGCCACCGCAACCATCAGGTGCCCTGTATCTATTGGACTCCTTTCACCGACTGGGGGAAGAACCCAGAGCGCAGAGACTTGCTCTTAGCAGGTGGAAAACCACAGGAGCTGGATGGTGCTTTCGCTCTCGACCCCACACATCCTGCCGTCAGGCAGGCGATGGAACAGACGCATGACCTCTTCCGTCGTTGCGGATTCAAATATGTCAAGATGGACTTCATGACGCATGGGCGCTTGGAGGCTGACCGTTGGTATCGCAAGGACATCACTACGGGTACTCAGGCCTACAACTACGGCATGCACCTGCTCGACAGCATTTTTTCCGACATGTACCTAAACCTCTCCATCTCACCCATTTTCCCTGCCCAGTATGCGCAGAGCCGACGCATTGCCTGCGATGCATGGAACAAGATTAAAGATACGGAATACACGATGAACGCCCTCAGCTACGGGTGGTGGATTGATGGCGTCTACCAATACAACGATGCCGACCATGTGGTGCTGCGCGACGCCACCGAAGCCGAGAACCGTGCCCGTATCACTTCGAGCGTCATCACCGGTCTCTATATTACGGGTGATGACTTCTCGGCTGACACCACAGCCATCAGGCGCGCCCGCCAATTCCTGACCAATCCCGACATCAATCGTATAGCCACTGGTCGCTCCTTCCGCCCATTGGTAGGCGACAGTGAGCAGTCAGAGCACGTCTTTGTTCGAACTGAGGACGACGGCACGACATATCTTACCGTCTTCAACTACAGCGACGAGCCACTGCCTTTCAGTTTCGACCGCCAGTTGCTGCAGCTCCCCCCCAATACCCGTTATAATATTGAGGAACTTTGGAGCCACGAAACAATTGCAACGGAGGAAATGACCACCATACCCCCAAAAGATGTTATGCTATTTAGAATAAAGAAAAAATGAGAAAGTATCTATTATTGTTTGTCCTCGCTTTTTTCGTAAAAGGACACGCTGCAGACTTTATAAGTAAAAAATGGAATGTCGGCTACGATGAGCTATCGCGGAGACTGACCATCGGCTACGACGGACGGACACTGCTGACGGATGCTTACTGCGAAACGGCATTTGAAGGAAAGACACTTCGGTCGTATGACGCCGTGGCAGTCAGCACGGAGGAGCGCGAGGTAAACGACTGCTTCGGCACGGGGCGCGAGCTGCAGGTCAAATACACGATGGCTGGCGGGCAAACGCTCCTTCAGACGCTGGCAGTCTATGACGGCAGGCCCTACGCGGTGGTGCAGTTGGCACTGACAAAGGGCGACGGCCTGGCGGAGAGCAACTGTCTGGTGCCTCTGAAAAGCGACACGCAGAGCACAATGATGCCCACAGGACGGCAGAACCGAATGTTGTTCGTTCCATGGGACAACGACGGTTTCATCCGCTATGCCTCGACCACGCTGCGCAGCACGGTGAACTCCTACTCCGTGACGGCCATCTACAACAGCGAGAGCCGCGAGGGGATGGTATGCGGAGCCGTTGACCATGACCTGTGGAAGAATGCCGTGCACGTCGTCGGGGCCGACTACGACAAGGTGGAGCAGTTGGCGCTCATTTCAGGGTATACAGACGAACATTCGCACGACAGCATCCAGAGCGAGGGCTCAGTGATGCCCCACGGTGCTGTGGTGGCCGACACGGTGCGCTCGGCCCGCTTCATCATGGGCTGGTTTGACGACTGGCGCACGGGGCTGGAGACCTTCGGACAGGCTTGCACGCTAGTGGCTCCCCGCCGCGAGTGGGCTGGCGGGGCTCCCTACGGCTGGAGCTCGTGGGGCGTGCAGCAGACAAGCATTTCTTACCAGGGAGTCATCGACTGCGCCGACTTCATCCGCGACAACCTCATGACTCATGGATTCCATGATCGCGAGGGGCGTGTGGTGATGAGCCTCGATGCATGGTGGAACGACAACCTGTCGACCCAGCAGGTGAAGGACTTCGTAAGTTATTGCAAGGCAAACAATATGATTCCTGGCCTGTACTACGGCCCGTTCTGCCGCTTTGGCGACCTGCAGAGCTATGTGCCCGGCACGGGCAATAAATACCGTTTCCGCGATATCGCCCTGAAGCAGCACGGGCGCTACAAGGTGGTGGACGGGGCCTACTGCCTGGATCCCACGCACGTGGGCACCAAGCAATTCATGCTGAACGACATGCAGCGGTTCAAACAGTGGGGGGTGGAATACTTAAAGTGTGACTTTATGTCGAACGGAGCCATCGAGGCCGATGAGTGGTACAACAAGAACTGCCATACGGGCATTCAGGCTTACAACGAGGGCATGGCGGCGCTGATGCGCTATGCGGGCACGATGTATCTGGACTTGAGCATTGCACCGGCCTTCCCCTATCAGTACACCCACGGACGGCGCATCTCCTGCGACGCATGGGGAGCGATAGACCACACAAAGTATGTAATGAACAACACATCGTATGGATGGTGGCTGCGCGAAGTCTATGTGGCCAACGACCCCGACCACCTGGTGATGGCTCTGCGACAGGATGGCGGCGGAGTGCAGACAGAGGCAGCCAACCGCGCACGGCTGACCAGCGGTGTGGTGACTGGGGCTTTTATCACGGGTGATAACTTCAGCAAAAATGTGACGCTGTGGCGCGACAACGACCAGTCGAAAGGACAGCTGAACAACTATTGGGAGACCTCGCAGGAGCGTGCTCTGAAACTGCTCACCATCGACGAGATTAACGAGATTCCGCGCACATGCTCGTCGTTCCGTCCTGTCTATGGCAATGCCTCGACAAGCGTAGGAGCCGAGTTGTTCATGACATACGAGACCGACCGATACGTCTATGTGGCAGCCATCAATTATCAGACACTGATGCCCATTTCGGGACAGATTCCATTTGCCGACCTATGCATCGATGCTGCGGGCGTGAAAGGTATCAAAGAATTATGGACGGGCAGTACTGTCACCACAACGACCACGGCCTTGCCGTATAATGTGCCAGCCAGCGATGCCCGCATCTACCGCATTGAGAAAAACGAGACATCGGGCATCCGCAATGTTCAACATTCAACATCCAGTGTCCAACATCTTTATGACCTTCAAGGCCGACGTCTCCTGACTGCTCCTGCCCGTGGCCTTTATATTAAGAACGGAAAGAAATACTTAGCACAATGAAACGAATATTGCTTCTGTTAGCCATTATCAATTGTCAATTCTCAATTGTCAATTCAAAAATCACGCTGTCGCCCTTGTTCTCTGACAACATGGTGCTACAACAAGAGAGCGATGCACCCATCTGGGGCACGGCAAAGCCTGGCCGACGGGTGACAATCAGCTGCTCATGGACGAAAGACATCACGTCAACTCATGCCGATGCCGATGGTCGGTGGCACGCTGTCATCCGCACGCCCAAGGCTGGCGGGCCACATACCATCACCGTCAGCGATGGGAAGAAACTGATGCTCAGTAACGTGATGACAGGTGAGGTGTGGCTCTGCTCTGGCCAGTCGAACATGGAGTATCCCGTAAAGGGCTGGACATCTGTACAGAACGTTGACGAGGAACTGGCGCACAGCGACCACCCGAACATCCGTCTGCTGCAGATTCATAAAACGGCCAGCGTCAAGCCAAGCCGCGATGTGGTGGCCAACAGCGAGACGTGGCTGCCGTGCAATGCTCAGTCAGTGAGCGAATTCTCGGCCATTGCCTATTTCTTTGCCCGCGACCTTCGCGAGCGTCTGGGCGACGTGCCCGTGGGCGTTATCGATGCTACCTGGGGCGGTTCCAACATCGAGTCGTGGATCTCTGCCAAGACATTGGGGGAGGTGCCAGAGTTCCGCGATAGTATTGCCCGCACCGACTATGTGCCTTGGCGCAACTCACAGACGGCTCTTTACAACGGTATGATTTATCCCCTCATACCGATGGCTCTGCGCGGTGTGCTGTGGTATCAGGGTGAACAAAACGAGTTGCGCGGTTGGCAATACCGTGACCTCTTCACGCTGCTCATCAGAGACTGGAGGCAGCAGTGGCAACACGTATTGCCCTTCTACTATGTGCAGCTTGCCAACTTCCATGAGCATCACTCCGAACCAGTGGAGGCTCTATGGGCAGAACTGCGCGAGGCTCAGACAATGGCACTGCACTTGCCGCAAACAGGAATGGCATCTGCCATTGACGTAGGGCTAGGACACGACGTGCATTACCCCAACAAACAGGAAGTGGCCCGCCGATTGGCACTCATCGCACTCGCTAAAACCTACGGGCAGCGCACGGAGTATAGTGGTCCGCAATACAAAGACCACACCATTGACGGGCATAAAATAGTAGTATCCTTCGCACATGCCGACGGCCTGACTGCCAAAGACAGCCTGTTGTGTGAGTTCTGCATCGCAGGTGCTGACCACGTATGGCATAATGCCCAAGCCCGTATCGTAAATCAAAACAAGGTTGAAGTATGGTCAGACGAGGTAAGATACCCCGTTGCTGTGCGCTATCTGTGGCAGGATAATCCGGAAGCCACGCTTTACAATGCTGCAGGACTCCCGGCGAATCCTTTCCGCACGGACGACTGGCCTCTGCTTTCACAAGATAAGACTCGTGGCAATTCTGATTATTAATACCCATGAAGAGACTCCTTTCCATCACCGCCTCGCTGCTTGTCGTGTTCAACATGCAAGCAGGCGTATACACTAAGTATGTGAATCCTTTCATCGGCACGGGAGCTGTGGAGCATTCGCTCTCAGGCAATTGCTATCCAGGTGCCACGATGCCCTTCGGCATGGTGCAGCTCAGCCCCGACACACAGGCCTCGCCCGACTGGGACAAGGCATCTGGCTATGACTATAACGACTCACACCTGTGCGGCTTCAGCCACACCCGACTGAGCGGCACTGGTGCCTGCGACCTCATAGACCTGCTGCTGATGCCCACAACAACGGCGGGCAATACACGGTCGGCCCTTGACCACGAGAAAGAAAAAGCCCACCCCGGCTACTACGCCATCACGCTCGAAGATGGCATCAAGGCTGAACTGACGGCAACGACACGTACAGGCCTCCACCGCTACACCTATCCAAAAGGAAAGCCTCAGCACTTGCTTATTGACTTGGATCACTCGGCGCCGAAGGGCTCTTGGGACCGTCGCATCATTCAGTCGCAATTGCGCATCGTCAATCCGACCGTTATCGAAGGCTACCGCATTATCACGGGGTGGGCAAAGCTGCGCCGTGTTTACTTCCACATCGAACTGTCGCAGCCCATCGACTCCTACGACATCTCCGACGGCGACCACAGCTACGGACAGACCAGCGTGGTCAATGGAAAGGCGCTGAAGGCAATGATAACCCTGGCCCCCCTCTCGTCCCCCCTTGGGGGGAAGACTGATAGTCTTGCTAACCTTTCCTTCCCCAAGGGGGAGGCTGGGAGGGGGCTCCTCATCAAGGTTTCCCTTTCCACCACCAGCCTTGAGAATGCCCGCCTGAATATGCAGGCAGAAGCCCCCTCGTGGGACTTCGATCAGTACGTGCGCCAGGCCGACGAGCAGTGGGAGCGTCTGCTCAGCCGCATTGAGGTGGAGGGTGAGCACGACGACACGGTGAAGTTCTACACCGCCCTCTACCACGCCTTCATACAGCCTAACACCATGAGCGACGCCAACGGCGACTACACCGCCACCGACTACAGCACGCGCCGCATGCCCAAGGGACAAACGTACTACAGCACCTTCTCGCTGTGGGACACCTACCGCGCCGCCCATCCGCTCTACACCATCATTGCTCCTGAGCAGAATATGCAGTTCGTCAACTCCATGCTCACTCACTACGATGCCTACGGCTACCTGCCCATCTGGGACCTCTGGGGACAGGACAACTACTGTATGATAGGCAACCACGCCATACCTGTGGTGGTAGATGCTGTGATGAAGATTGATAATTCAAAATTGAAAATGGAAAATTGCCAGCTCGATAAATCTTCAATCTTCAATCTTCAATCTTCCATATTACAGGCTTGCCTCGCCTCTTCTACCCTCAGCCACCCCGGCTCGCCCTTCGAGCTGTGGGAGCAGTATGGCTATATGCCCGAAGACAGGCAGAGCCAGTCGGTGAGCATCACACTGGAGCAGGCCTTCGACGACTGGTGCGTGGCTCAGTTGGCCAAGCAGTTAGGTCGGGAAGACATCTATGAGCGCTTTATGCAGCGTTCGCAGAACTTCCGCCACCTCTTCAACCCCGACAACGGCTTCTTCCAGGCTCGCACCAGCGACGGTCAGTGGCTCACGCCCTTCGACCCGCTGCGCTATGGCGCCAACGGGGGCAACCCCTACACCGAGGGCAACGCCTGGCAGTGGTCGTGGTACGTGCCGCACGACATCGATGCCCTCATCGCCCTGCACGGCGGAGCGAAGCAGTTCTGCCAGCGGCTCGACCAGTTCTTCACCCTCACCGACCAGAGCGGCGAGAAAAACGACAATGCCTCGGGCTTCATCGGGCAGTACGTCCACGGCAATGAGCCCAGCCACCACGTGGCCTATCTCTACGACTATGCCGGGCAGCCCCGCAAGACGCAGCAGCTGGTTCACCAGATATGCACCGAGTTCTACAACACCTCCAGCAGCGGCTATGCCGGCAATGACGATTGCGGCGAGATGTCCTCGTGGTTCGTCTTCTCGTCGATGGGCTTCTACCCCGTCTGCCCTGTTGACGGCGAGTATGCCATCGGCACACCGCTGTTCAGCCGCGTCACCATCCACCTGCCCAGTGGCAAGGACTTCACCATCAACGCGCACAAAAAGAATCCTGCCGACTTCTACATTCGGTCGATGCAGCTGAACGGCAGCCCCCACAAGCAATACACCCTGCAACACGCCGACATCGCGGCAGGTGGCACGCTCGATGTGTTTATGTAAGTTTCTTCCGGAAATAATCAATGATATGATCCAGCCCCTCATCAAGAGACACTTTGGGTTCCCATCCCAATTCACGTTTTGCCTTTTTGATATCGGGGCGACGCATCTTTGGATCATCGCTGGGCAAGGGTTGGAAAACAATGCGGCTCTTACCGCCAACCTTGCTCAGCACTTTCTCGGCTAATTCCAACATCGTGAATTCGCCTGGGTTACCCAAATTGACCGGACCTGTAAAAGAATCATCCGTCTGCATGACGCGCAACATCCCTTCAATCAGGTCGCTCACATACTGGAAAGAGCGGGTTTGCTGACCATTGCCATAAATGGTCTGATCTTCCCCCCGCAGAGCCTGCACCACAAAGTTACTGACCACTCGTCCATCGTTGATAGCCATGCGCGGCCCATACGTATTGAAGATGCGGATGACCTTGGTTCGCACCCCATGCAGGCGGTGATAGTCGAAAAACAACGTCTCTGCACAGCGCTTCCCTTCATCATAGCACGACCGCAGCCCAATAGGGTTCACATTGCCCCAGTAGCTCTCCGGCTGAGGATGAACCGATGGGTCGCCATAAACCTCGCTTGTCAAACTCAGCAATATCTTTGCTTTTGTACGCCGTGCCAGCCCCAGCATGTGATAGGCCCCAAACACACTTGTCTTCGTCGTCTGAATGGGATCATTTTGATAGTAGATAGGTGAGGCCGGACAAGCCAGGTTGTAAATCTCGTCTACCTCAGCCCAATACGGATTGATGACATCATGGCGTACCAGCTCAAAATGGGGGATCCCTATCAAATGCCAAACGTTCTCCTTCGTTCCACTATAGAAATAGTCAAGGCAGATGACATCATGCCCGTCGTTAACCAGCCGCTCGCACAGGTGAGAACCAATGAAACCTGCACCGCCTGTTACTAAAATTCGCTTCATCACTTAGTATGGTTTATTTGAACAGAGAATACTCAGGCACCTCCCATGCCAGGGCACTGGCACCAAGGACATCACGCTCACGGTTGTCCAGTTTGGAAATCATCATTTTCACCTTGCCGCGCATATTGGGGAAGACATGGCTTTCAAACGAATCGAAGGCCGGGTCCAACAGCCAGTGGCCTGCTTGCGAGATGCCCCCTGTCAGAATAATTATCTCAGGATCGATCAGAGAGGCGTAGGCAGCCAAGCCACGTCCCAGCAGATAGCCTGTACGACGATATACCTCTATGGCCATTTCGTCGCCCTCATCACAGAGACGGGCGATGATGCTGGGGCTCAGCTTTTCTTCCTGCCTCATCTTCGACGGCGCATTGCTCTCTGCCATCAGCTCCTGAGCCGTCAATACGATGCCGCGTGCTGCAGTATAAGCCTCCAGACAGCCGTCAAGCCCACACCCGCAATGGCGTCCGTGGTCAACGATGCATGTATGACCAATCTCTCCTGCATAGCCATGAGCGCCGTGATGCTCATGCCCATTGGAAAAGAAACAACTGCCAAACCCCACGCCGAGGTTAATGACCAGAAAGTTCTTCATGCCATGGGCCGAGCCAAACATTTTCTCGCCCAGTGCAGAGGCATGACAGTCGTTGCCCACCGCCACAGCCTGCCCTAAGCGGTCGCGCATGATAGCGGCCAGGGGAACAACGCCTTTCCACGGCAGATTGGCAGCATTCTCAATGCTCCCAGAAGTAAATGTAGCACTGGGGCAGCTGATGCCTACCGAACGGATGGTGTCGTAGCCCCCATTTTCCTCGGCAAGTGTCAAAATGGCTTCAGAGAGTTTACCCACATACTGGTGAATGTCTGGATAGTCGCTCGTCGTGAACGAGTCACAGGCAATAATGTTGCCACGTACATCGACAATGGCATAGGTGGTAGTGGCGTTACTGATGTCTACGCCAATCACCCTGTTCTTAATTACAGCTTCTTTCATAGGTTTAAAATGTAGTTGTCTACAAAGTTAGGCAAATTCTTTCACCTTAGAGGCCCAAAAACTTTTCATTTCATCGCAATCTCCTCGCAATGCTACATTTTTTGCAGATTTTGCGACAATTGATCATCACTTACTTTGTTGTGGCAAGATTTGTGCTTATGGGACATTTACCTTATAGCTGGTGAACTTATTGATATGTTCAACCCTTGCAGGAGAAATTTCCTATGACGTAAATCTGTTATTTTGCAAACTTTGGGGCTACGAGTAGGCGCGTCAGCGGGAATAAAGAAGGCACAGATAGACCTTATCATCAAATGTGCCGACAAGGTCATCAATGTCTGTGAAATGAAATTCTATAACGGCGATTATGTGATGAAGAAGAAAGACCATGACGATATTGAGCGCAGGGTACGGGCTTTCCGTGCGACAAATGAAATACGTCAGGCAATTCATCCTGTACTTGCGCCCACATATGGACTAGCGAACAACCACTATAGCCGCATATTCCAGGATGTAGTAACACTGAAAGATTTGTTCAAGTAGACATCTGCCCACCAAATGAGGCAGCTGTCTATTGTCCTCTCTTGAGTCTGTATCTCGGTGCAAACATAGTTTTTGCCATCTGATGGCATCGTCTGGCAAAGGCCAGTTCATCCTCGTCGTCTTTCTTCTTGGGCAATTCGTTGTTACCACCACCGCCATCACAAGTCTCAGCAACGTTTGTTGCAGCATCAAGGTATCCGAAGAACAGACAGGCGGTGGCCGCAGCCATATCATCCACGTATTCGGCCACACCCTCGGTCATGTCAAGGCCAAGCCGCTTCAGATATTCCACGCCCGATTCTGCGCCAATCTCCCAAACCTCAGTCTCTGTCTCGGACTTAATTTCGCGGATGCTGCCCACCATCTTCAGCAGCCAGCCGGTCTCTTTCAGCCGTTCCAAAGGGTTCTGACTGAGGGCCTTTCTAACGGTATCCTTTTTGTTTTCGTTCATCGTGTATTCGTCCAGTCTCGGATCGGAAATTACCTCGACAGCCTCCCACGCCCCTTTCCACATCGCGTTCACCACGCTCCGCGCCTTGTCAAACTTGTCGGCCTTCTCCTTCGCCTTGTCGTATGATTCCACGCTGATACCCTTCTTGACCATCTCGTCGTACAACTGGATTTTTCGGATGGCGATGGCATTGCTGCGTCGCTCCTGCTTGACGATGGCACGGCTCCTTTGCGCCAGTTCTTTGGCATGGATGCTGGCAAAGTGACGGAGGATGGACTGCATGTCGGTCATGATGCTTCGGATGTCATCAGCCTGTTTCTTCCTGAATTCCTCTGAGTTCCCAAATAGCCCCACGCGGCGGGCCTTCACCTTGTCCATTTCCTCAAAAGCGGCACGGATAACGTCCATCATCGAGGCTTTCGCCTTGCCTTTCGCTTTCAAATTCGCAATGATGGCTCCGTCGCTGTCAGGATTGTACGAAAAGACCATTCTGTCAAAACTGACCACATCCGCAACCTCGTTCGGATTGCCGACGGCCTCGGCCAGTTCCTTCACCTTCCGCTCCAAGTCTGACTTCTCATGCTGGACTTCAATTTTCTTCCGGGTGGTTTCCTCTGCAATCTTTGCTGCTTCCTCGGCTTCTTTCTTAGCCACCTCCGCCAGTTCAAGAGCCTGCAACCGCTCGCGTTCCAACTGTCGCTTACTCTTCTTCCGATGCTCCTTCCGCTCCTCGGCAGTCATTAGCGAGGTGTCCTCTCCACGCTGCAGCCCCCACTTCTTGCCGACTTCCTCAAACAGCATCGTGTGCCACTGCTTGTACGACTGCCGTGCTGAAAACTTGGTCTCGCCGAAATAATACGAGTAGCTGACCGACGGCACAAACTTCTTTTCCGCTGGCTGATACATCTTCTGCTCATCCTCAGTCAGACGGGTGAACTGCCTTGTAGTGATCTGCTCTGGGCGCTCCTTACCAGCCCTCTTTGCGTCAGGCGTTAGCTCGTATCCACCGACGCGTCCACGCTTCGTCCTCATGGCAACGGGAACGACAAGCGCGTGGAGATGGGGAGTCGTCTCGTCAAGATGACATTCAAGCCCGATGACATTCTCCTCACCGAAATGACGGCAGAGGAATTCATAGTAGTCCAGTGCCATCGTCTCAATCTGCTTTCGTCCCGGGTGGTATGGGTCATCGGCCAAAGTAACTGCACTGTTGTCTTTCTGCCAGTCGAAATCCATCGGCTTGCCAAAGGCAATCTCGGTCATGCGGTCATGGTCGCCGCTGAACACG
>ERZ842401.3634-NODE-3634-length-18909-cov-4.786942_pt1 | contig 18909 bp, 21 predicted proteins | sample MGYA00521270_ERZ842401 | MGnify/ENA primary metagenome ERZ842401 (study PRJEB31892, sample SAMEA3878208) | bioreactor metagenome | biome: Moose rumen | place: Sweden | collected 2011-10 | study: EMG produced TPA metagenomics assembly of the PRJEB12797 data set... | reverse complement strand
GCAAGATGGTGATAAAACCACCGTTTTTCAATCCATTTCGGTCTCCTCGAACTGACTGTCGTACAGGTCCTGATAGAATCCGCCCTTGGCGAGCAGTTCCTCATGCGTTCCCTGCTCGATGATGTTACCGTTCTTCATCACGAGGATCAGGTCGGAGTTCTTGATGGTCGAGAGCCTGTGGGCGATAACGAAGGACGTCCTGTTGTGCGCCAGACGGTCCATCGCCTCCTGGATTATGATCTCGGTCCTGGTATCGACGGAGCTCGTGGCCTCATCCAGGATCAGCATCGGAGAGGTATCCAACATCGCACGGGCGATCGTCAGCTGCTGCCTCTGACCGGCGGACAGGGTGTCGTTGTCCGTCAGAACGGTGTCGTATCCGTCGGGAAGGGTCATGATGAAGTGGTGGATGCCCACCGCCTTGCACACCTCCTCGAGCTTCTCGTCGGAGATGCCCTCCCTGCTGAACACCAGGTTCTCCCTTATCGTGCCTTCGAACAGCCATGCGTCCTGGAGGACCATGCAGAACTGATCGTGGATGTTCTTCCTCGTCAGGTCCTTGACGGAGACGCCGTCGATGAGGATGTCACCGCTGTCGACCTCGTAGAACCTCATGAGGAGGTTGACCATCGTGGTCTTTCCGGCACCGGTGGGACCGACTATTGCCACCTTCTGTCCCGGCTTGACGTCTGCGGAGAATCCGTGGATGACCTCCTTGCCCTCGATGTACGAGAAGTGCACGTCCCTGAACTCCACATGACCCTTCGCTTCGATTGTCTGGATCTTATGGGATTCGTCCTCGTATTCGTCCTCGTCGAGGAACCCGAAGATCCTCTCGGCGGCCGCTGCGACGGACTGCATTACTGTGAGTCCCTGCGACATCTGCTGAAGAGGGTTGGTGAACAGCCTGATGTAGATCATGAATGCGACTATGGTACCGATAGTGATCGATTCGTCAAGTACCATCATCGCACCGACTATGCAGACCATGACGTATCCGAAGTTACCGATGAAATTCATCAGGGGCATCATCGTGCCGGCCATAAACATGGCCATGAATCCGCTGTGCTGGAGGTCGTCGTTGATCTTGTCGAACTCCTGCTTGGCCCTCTTGTCACCGTTGTAGGATATGACGATACTGTGGTTGTTGTACGTCTCGGTGATATGACCGTTCATCGCACCCAGGTGGTTCTGCTGCGCGTTGAAGTACTTCTGGGACTTCGACATGATGAAGATCATCATCACGAATCCGAGGATGGTCGAACCGACGGCGACACCGGCCATCGTGAGGTCGGTGTAGAGCATCATTACCAACGAACCAAGGAACTGGGTGATGGCGACTATCATCGTGCTGACCGCACGGTTCGTGTCCTGCCCGAGCGAATCCGCATCGTTTGTGACACGGCTCATCAGGTCCCCGGACTTCGCGCTGTCGAAGTATCTCAGGGGGACACGGTCGATCTTCCTCGAGATGTCGTTACGCAGGTTACCTGCGGTCTTCTGAGAGATGGATGCCATGATCAGTCCCTGGACCAAGGAGATCACTGCGCTGATTCCGTAGATGACGAGCAGCCATACGACGATGGCCATGATGCCCTCCATGTCCACATCTCCGAAGATCAGACCGTCCTTGATGATGTCGGTCATGTCGCTGAGCATGTTCGGTCCGAGCAGCGTGAGCGCCGTTCCGACCACTGCGAAGATCAGAGCGATGATGAACAGTATCTTGTAGCTGCCCATGTACTGGAAGAGCCTGCTCCATGCCTGCTTGAAGTCCTTGGGCTTCTCCACGGGCATTCCCGGACCGCGCCTCGGTCCCCTTCTCCTCTCGGATATCTGGCTCATCTTACCAACTCCTCCTCCGAGAGCTGGGATCTTGCGATCTGATAGTAGACCTCGCAATCCCTCAGCAGATCCTGATGCTTACCCATGCCGACTATCCTTCCCTCGTCGAGGACGATGATCTTGTCGGCATCCTTGATGGTACCTATCCTCTGGGCCACGATCAGTGTGGTGACCCCTGCGGTCTCCTTCTTCAGCTGGGACCTGAGCACGCGGTCCGTCTTGTAATCCAAGGCGGAGAACGAATCGTCGAAGATATAGAACTCCGGTCTCCTGCATATCGCACGGGCGATGGAGATGCGCTGCTTCTGTCCTCCTGAGAGGTTCGTTCCTCCCTCGGCCACCTTACCCTGATATTGGCCTTCCGTGCTCTCCACGAACTGGGTGGCCTGGGCTATCTCGATGGCCTTCTTCACGTCCTCCTCCGTGCGGTCCTTCTCGGAATCGCCGTAGTTGACGTTGGAGTAGATTGTTCCGTTGAACATTATGGCCTTCTGGGGGACGTATCCGATCTTCCTGTGAAGAGCTTCCAAAGTGTAATCCTTCACATCGATGCCATCTATGGTTACTGATCCGCTGTCCACATCGTAGAAACGGGGAATCAGCTTGACCAGTGTGCTCTTTCCAGAACCGGTGGAACCGATGATTGCCACGGTCTCCCCCTTGTCCACATCGAACGAGATGTCCGAGATGGCGTCCTGGGATGCTCCGGGGTATCTGAATGATACGTTACGGAACGATATCTTACCATCCTGTCCCTCGGGAGAGTCGGTGACGTCTCCGTCGAGAACGGTGGGTTCGGTCTTGATGACCTCGTCGATACGCTTGGCTGCGACCATCGCACGTGGCAGGATCATGAAGACGATGATCAGCATCATGAATGCGGCGATGACCTGCATCGCATAGGATGAGAACACTATCATGTCAGAGAAGTCCATCAGCCTCTCCTCGATGCTGCCGGCCTCAGAGATTATGATTGCACCCATCCAATAGATACCGAGACCTAGCATGCTCATGATTGTGGTCATCACGGGCTGCAGGAACGCCATAGCACGGGTGACAGAGATATGGGTGCCAGTCAGAATGCCGTTGGCCTCCTGGAACTTCTCTTCCTGGTATGATTCCGCATTGTAGGCGTGGACCACACGGATACCGCTGAGACTCTCCTTGGTTATACGGTTGACATCGTCGTTCATCCACTGAATCCTCTTGAAACGCGGGAACGTGAACCACAGGATCACACCGATGCAGACGATCATGACCAGTACGCAGAAGATCGTGATCTCGACCCAACCGATGTTCTTGGTGGAGATCTTCATGATGGCCATCACTGCCATGATGGGCGCCCTGATCATCACCATAAGTCCGAGGATGAACGCCATCTGGACCTGGTTGACGTCGTTGGTGGAACGCGTGATCAGACTGTAGATGGAGAACTTGTTGATCTCCGCAGCGGAGTACTTCTCGACCTGGTTGAACTGCCTCGCACGCATGGTCTTTCCCATGTTGGTACCGATGTATGCGATGATCAGACCGACGAAGACAGATATTATGAGACTGCCGAATGCACAGCCCAGCATAGGGATGCCTTCGTCCAATACCTCTCCTTCCACGGCATGCGTCATAATGTTGGTGATGGCGGACATGTATCCCGGGATCTCGAGCTCCAGCCATACCTGAATGAAAACTAACACTATGGTTACTATGAGCAGGAACGCATCGATCTTCCTGAAGTAATCCAATATCATTGGACCTCCTCCTTGATGACCTTGGATATCTTCCTGAAAATCTCCTCCAGGGTCTCCTTCTCCTCTTCGGTCAGGTCCCTGAACATGCTCTTCCATGCCTCTCCGAATATGACACTGGCCGCCTCGGCCTTCTCCCTTCCCTCATCGGTGAGGTACAGGGAATACTCATGACCGCTGGCCCTGTTCTCGACCAGACCGGCATCGATCAGCTTGGAGACCACACGCGTGGTGTGGGCCTTGTCCACCATCAATTGCTCGGTCAGACCTCTGAGCGACAGTCCCTCGTTGCTGCTTATCTCAACGAGGAAAGGTGCGTTGGAGTATGTGATGCCCAGCTCCTCGAGTCTCGGTCCCGCAACCTTTTCAAGATAGGCCTTCACGACCCGAGGGCTGATGCAGCGTTCGTTCTCATTCTACATGAAGCGGTTGACTAATCAACTACTATATAACAATGATTAACCTAATCCCGAAATCACTGGGACGTCTTCCTTGCGAAGATCAGATATCCAGTATGACCCAGCATCTCGAATGACGGCCTTACTCCGCCGGGATGGACCTCGAGTCCGCGCTGCATGTTCTCCAAGGCGTAGACAGAAGAATAACCATGTTCACGGAGAGCGTTGACTATGGACTCCGCCTGGTTCATGTTGGGGACGTAGGCGCAGAGCCTTCCTCCCGAACGGAGATGCTTCTCCAGGTTATCCAGAGCGAGCCACGGATCGGGCATGTCCATTGTGAGGGCGTCGGCCTGCCAGTCCACATCCACCGACATATCTCTGGCATCGCCGATCTGATAGCTCCAGTACTTGTCGAGACCGACCCTGGAGACGTTCTTCTTCGCACGAATGGCATTTTCCTCCTTGAATTCCAGCGTCAGGACCTGTCCGGTAGGGGCTACGGCATGCAGGAGGGCCGTTGTGAGCCCTCCCGAGCCTGCGCCGACCTCAATGACCCTGTCGCCTGCCTTGATGTCGCAATGCATCAGGATCGTAGCAGCATCCTTGGCGGATATGATTTGTGCCCCTCTGTCGAGGGATTCCATGAGTTCGAGCACACCAGGTCTGAAAACCCTGTAGTCACGGCCGACGATGGTTACCTTGTCACCCTCGTCGAGGTCCTTGAACCTGGTGCCGTCTATGGCGCCCAGGGACTGGACCTTCATCATACCGTAGACCACCTTGAGCCAGATCCTCTTTCCCGAGGTATCCTCGAGGTAGATGAACTCGTTCTCCTGGAATGCCATGGGATCACATCGTGTGGGCCGCGTATGCGGGAGTGTCGGTCTCCTTTCCGCAGACAATGCACTTGCCCTTGAACTCCTCTTTGTGGTAGGGTCTTCCGAGGATCTTGAATCCGGTCGTGTCCTCGAACTTGTGACCGCACTCGTCGCATCCGCACCATCCGAACCTGAGGATCTTGTCCTCGGGGATGTTCTCCATGGAATCGATGTCCACGGTGCGCTGCTTCTGGATCTCGTTCGCCCTGTTGAACATGGTGTCGGAAATGTCGTCGAGGAGCATCTGGACTCCCGGGATCAGGTTCGCCACATCGATGGTTCCCTTCTCCGCGGTGTCCCTCCTGAAGAAGGATACGACCTTGTTCTCTATGTCACGTCCTCCTAGCTCGAGCCTGAGGGGCACACCCTTCATCTCCCACTCGTAGTACTTCGCACCGGGACGGTCGTCACGGTCGTCGAACTTGACCCTGAATCCTGCGTTCTTGAGAACGGTCTCCATCTCTTTCGCAGCGGCCATGACGGCCTCCTGGTTGTCCTTTTTGAAGATGGGGATTAGCACGATCTGGAAGGGGGCGATTCCGGGAGGCATGATAAGTCCCTGGTCGTCTCCGTGAACTCCGATGAGCGCTCCGACCAGCCTCTCGGACATTCCGTAGGTGGTCTGGTGGACGAACTTGTGCTCCCCGTCCTTGTCCTCGTAGGTGATCTCGTAGGGCTCGGAGAAGTTTGTCTTGTAGTGGTGGATCGAACCCATCTGGAGTGTCCTTCCGTTGGGCATGGATGTGTCGATACCGACCGTATAGTACGCTCCGGGGAACTTGTCCCAATCGGTACGTACGAGGAGTGTGTAGGGCAGACAGATCTTCTTGGCGATCCTGGCGAGGATCTCGATGTCCTCCTCGATCTGCTTCTGGGCATCGTCGTAATCCGTGTGGCAGGTGTGGGATTCGAAGAAGTGGATCTCACGTACCCTTATGAAGGGCCTGGTCTGCTTGGTCTCGTAACGGAATGTGTTGACGATCTGATATGTCTTGAGGGGAAGGTCCTGGTGGGATCTAATCCACAGGGCGAACATGGGATACATGGCGGTCTCGGATGTGGGCCTGACGACGAGCCTCTCGTCAAGCTCGTCCAGTCCTGCATGGGTGACCCAGTAGACCTCGCTGTCAAATCCCTTGATGTGCTCCTTCTCCTTGGCGAACTGACTCTCGGGGATGAGCAGGGGGAAGTTGACCTCGTCGTGGTTTGTGGCGTCGAACTCCTCGCGTATATAGGAGTCAATCTGCCTCATGATCCTCCATCCGTAGGGCGTCCATACGTTCATTCCCTTGATGGGGTATCTCTTGTCTGACAATCCGGCCTTCTCGACGATGTCGAGGTACCACTCTGCGAAGTTATCCTCTTTGTTGGACATGTTTCATCCCTTCCTTATTGCGTCGGCCACGAGCTTGGCAACTGAAATCTCGGACTGGGAGCTCTCCAGCGTGTTGCAGCAGAGGACCTTGTCCAGTGCGCTGTGGGTGAGCTTCTCGATGGCGTTGTTCACGAAGACACCGTGGGTACAGGCGACGGAGACGCTCTTGGCGCCGGCATCCCTGAGGGCCTGTGCGGCGGTCATGATGGTACCGCCGGTGGAGATCATGTCGTCGACTATCAGGATGTTCTTGTCCTTGCAGTCCATGGTGGCGGGTGCGATCTTGACCTCCGTACCGGAAAGACGGGTCTTGTTGAGGTGGTCGTAGTCCTTGCCCATCCTCTCTCCGACATCCTTGGCACGGTTGGCCGCACCGATGTCGGGGGACAGGACCAGGTCGATTCCCTTGTCCTTGAAGTAGTCGGCGATGACGGGTGCCGCCTTGAGGTCGGTGTGCTTGCATGTGAATGCGTCGAGCACGGCCTCTTTGTGGATGTCGATGGTGATGACGTGGTCGCATCCTACTGAATCCAGGAGCTTGCACATCAGGATGGCCGATGCAGGTTCTCCAGGGTTGAACAGCCTGTCCTGCCTGGCGTATCCGAAGTAGGGGATGACCAGGGTGACCTTCTTGGCCTTGAGTCCTTTCACGATATCCTGGAGAAGGAACATCTCCACCAGTTTGTCGTCGGGGAACGTGTTCTGCACGATGACTACATCGTCGTTGAAATCTTCGCTCTCGACCCTGGTGTAAACCTCCCCGTCGGGGAACTTCCTTGTGCCTGCCTGAATGTATCTGCACCCGAGCTCATCGGCGATCTGCTTCGCCAGGACCTCGGATGTGGACCCGCCAATGACTATCATAGGGATTCGATAACCGCTCCCTCTTATTAAGATAACGGGCGCGCGGGTATGCCTAAGTATTAATTCGGCACCGTATATGCAACGATGATGAAGAACGACATCGTATCGGAGCGCATGATCAACGCATGCCTGGACATCTTCGACGGCTCGAAGAAGGACGTAACGGTCATTCCGCCGGAAGGATCCATGCTCAGACCTTTGGTCGATAGCGGACTGGAGATGGTCGAGTGCTACCGTGCGGATGCCGCCAATTTCACCAAGGACGGGGACCTCGTCACGGCATTCGCCGCCATCAACTACGCCCATGCATGGATCGGATGCTTCCAGAAGCTGGGGCTCTTCGGAGGGGAATCGGAGGAAGAACTGTTCCTCCAGCTCCCGGAATCGGATGACGAGGGGAAGAAGATCACAGATGAGAAGATGGCCAAGTACCTTGACATCACCACCCGCGCCAGGAAGAAGATAAGGATAGCTTCTCCGGTCAGGTCGTTCGACCGCAGACTGGCACTTACGTTCTTAGATACTTCAGAATCCTATTTCAAGAGGGCCGTCGACTACCGCAACGACGGGGATTTCGTCAGAGCCTTCGCAGCCGTGAACTATTCCCACGCATGGCTCGATGGCGGTGCAAGGATCGGGCTTTTCGATGTGGACGGCGACGATGTCCTGTTCACCCTCTATGAGTGACATTCACCGATTCGGCGTATGATGAGGCCGAGAACACGCTGGCCTTTTTGAACAGCCTCTTAGCCGCATCCTCCGGAAGGTCCGTGTAGATGCTGTTACCGAGCATGCACATCCCCGCATGATACCCTTCGTCGCTGATATTGGATAGCGCTTTGCGGATATCATCGGATTCTATCCCGATGGATTGGGAGAAGCGGTTGGATACCGAGAACAGACCGCCGACTGTGGGGTTCTCCGCGAATTCCTTCATCGCCTCGTCCCCTACATCGGATATTCTCTTCATCATGTTCACATCACTAAGCACGGATTCCGTCCTCAGGGGCTCATCGAAGACTATCAGGGTCAGTTCCCTGAACCTCAGCCCGGAATCGGAGACCTTACCGTCCAGACCGGGAGATTCACGTACAGGTACTCCGAATCCGGAGTCGATCGCCATCAGATCGCCCAATCCGCCTCCCAATGTGCATTCTGCCCTATGTGTGGCCATGAGAGCGGATCTCCTGTCCATTCCTTTTATGGAGGCCACGCACAGCGCCGCACCAAAGGTACCCGATGCACTCGTACCGAAACCCTGCTCAAGAGGAAGTGAATGGTCGAGGTCGATCTCAAGTCCGACATCCGGTGCCATGTATTCCACTGCGGAACGCGTTATCTCCGCATCCGACTCCTTGCCGTTGATACGGATGACCAGATCCTTGTCGTCCCTGGTCCTGACCTTCACCTGACATCCCAGGTTCAGCCTGATTCCCAATCCGATGGAACCTGTCTTCGCTATATCGGGATCCCTGACGGGTCTGAACACGCACGAAATGTGCCCGGGAACGAACACCTCAGCCTTCATTGTCCACCGAATAGCCTGTCCAGGATCAGTTCCGAGTTGTGAGCCTTGGTGCCGGAGATGTCGATCACATCCTTCTCGGTCACAAGTATCACCGACGAATCGGTCTTGCCTGCGGAACTGGTGTCGTTGGCGATCACCGCTTCGAGGTCGTATTCCTCCAAGCGTTCGCGCGCCTTCTCGATCAGCTTTTCCTTGGACAGTCCTGCCTCGGCCTTGAATCCTATAACGGTATCGCATCTCTTCCTGATCAGCGGGAGCACCTTCTGCACCGGGATCAGCTCCAGATTGAACCCCTCGGCACTAGTGATCTTACCGTGGTCCATCTCCCCCGGTCTGAAGTCGGAAAGGGCCGCTGGTACTATGACTATGTCGTGATCGATGTCGTCCAGCATCTTGATCAGGTCGGATACACTTGAAAAGCGTTTGACGTCGATGTATCCGGGGAGCTGCACGCTGCATCCTCCCATCCAAAGGTCCACGTCCGCGCCTCTCCTGAAGGCGGCCTCCGCCAGTTTGACGGCCATAAGACCGGAGGACCTGTTGGTGATGACCCTCATCGAATCTATGGGTTCTTCGCTGCGCCCTCCGATGATGAGGGCCTTCTTGCCTGCAAGGTAATCGTCGCCTATGATCTTCTCCACGGTGTTGACTATCTCCTCGGTGGAGGCCACCTTGGCCCTCACACCGTCCAGCCTGGGGCCGATGAAGTGGATACCCCATGATTTCAGCCTCTCCAGGTTCTCGCTCACAGCAGGGTTGTCGTACATGGCCTGATGCATGGCAGGCGCTATGGCGACAGGTATTCCATTGCCGATAGCTACAGTTGCCATCGAGGTGACCGTTGTATCGTCGATGCCGTTGGCTATCTTCGATATGGTGTTCGCCGTTGCGGGATAGATCAGCAGGAGATCAGCGGATTCCGTGTCTCCAAGGAGGGTTATGTGCTCCGTGAGACCGGTGAGCTCCGTGATGGGCTGGTTGCCTGATGCGAAGTAGAGGGCATCGGATGTCACTAACTTTTGGGCATCCTTCGTCAGAACGGGGATAACATCCGCTCCGCGCCTGACAAGCTCCCTGATCGTACCGAAACATTCGACGGCCGCTATGCTGCCGCAAATGCCCATGACTATGGTCCTTCCCATCAATGAATCCCCTTTCTCGCAGTATATCTCGTCGACCGGATGTGTCATCCTATCACCTTACCGATTATCTCCATCGCCTGAGCGTACACGTCATCCTGTGACTGAGACGCATCTATCACATCGAAACCGTACTCCTCCGCCAGACGGAGGTAGTTGGCACGCACCTGGTTCTGGAAATCCAGCCTCTCGAACTTGCTGATCTCCTCTCCGCGTGTGCCCACACGTCCCATACCCACCTGAGGGTCGATGTCCAACAGGATGGTTGCGTCGGGTTCGTCTATGAATTGACTGTTTATTCCGATGAGCCAGTCCCTGTCCGAGGCATCCCCGTCAAGCTTGGCTGACTGGTATGCGACCGTGGATGCGAAGTACCTGTCGCACAGGACGACCTTCCCCTCCGAGACCATCCTCCTGATGTTCTCGGTGTGATCGTTCCTGTCCGCCACGAACAAGAGTGCCTCCGTCCTCTGGGAGATGTTCCCCGCATCGCCGCTACGTATGAATGCACCAATACCCTCATGGGTGGGCTCTGCGGTCAGGACCACCGATATGCCTTTCGCTGAAAGCTCGTCGGCTATCCTCCTGCAAAGGGACGATTTGCCTGCACCGTCCGCTCCTTCGAAGACTATGAATGCTCCGCTCATCGTTACTGGATTGAACTATACCGATAAGAAACATCGGTCCGCATCGGCCCGACATGATATGAATTACCTTTCAAAGGTCCTTCTTCATCATGATCATGGGGTACAGTGCGTAGCACCAGATCATCAGCAGGATACCGCCGATGAAGGTTCCGACTTCGGGGACCGCCAGATGGGGCACTGCGAGGAGCACGGCGGCGACCAGGATACCTATGAGGTACGCCTTGACCTTCTGACCTTTGGTCCTCTCCTTGATGGTATAACCGACATATCTGTGCTCGATCAGCCTTCCGATCATGAGTCCATAGAAGAATCCGCTCGTCTGAAGGATCTCCTTCAGTTCCGCCTCGGTGTAGAAACAGGCATATAGCACCGCTATTGTGAACAATACTATGTATGCCGCGCTAACCGTGTAGTAAGCACGCTCGCTCCTCTTACCGATCTCCACGGCCTTGATGGCTATCAGCACCATCACAATGGCGGTGATGATACCGGTGATGATGTCCAAAGGCGTGTGAACGCACAGCATGAGCCTTGCGACCATTATGAGGATTGCGGCGACGACAAGGATGATGGCCAGAATGATCTTGTTCCTGTAATACCAGGCCATCGGGAGATAAGTGGATGCCGACAATGTTGTGTGGCCGCTGGGAAGAGAATAACCGTCCGCATGGGCCCCGGGTACCCTTTCCAATGTGGGATCAAGGATCCAAGGTCTGGGCTGGGCCACGATCAGCTTGATTATCGAGGATGTGAACGTAGCCGATAGACATCCGAGAGTTATGATCTCACCCTTCTCCCTGTCGAACAGCCAATAGATGGCAACGACCATCATTATAGGAATGATCATGTAGAATATCCTTGATGATATCGTCAGGAAGAAATCCTCCAGAAAGGGGAAATCCATCCTGATGTCCTGCAGGATGTGTAAGAGCTCGATCCCAGTCCACATGACCTCTGAATCGACTATATCTTATTTGAACAATCTTAGATTAAGCGACGAATCTCAGACCTCCTCAGCACGGTCGTTCAACAGGACCATTATAGAATCCAGTGATTCCACGTCCTTGGAGTACATCCTCGTGAGGAAGGCGAGATCCGAACGGACTGAATCGTCATATCCGACCCCTAGCGACCTGAGGTTCTCGCGCAGCTGACGCGCCAGACTTCTTCCCCTGTCATCCCAATCGGTCAGGATTATGGCCTCCTTGCCGGATCTCCACACGTACTCTGCGGCCTTCACCGGTCCGCCTCCGCTCTGTACGCAGAATATATCTCCCGAGATGCCCAGATTGGAAAGGGCAGATACATCCTTGTTGCCTTCGACCAGGATCACATGGTCCGAGGATAGTTCTTCTAGCCTGTCGAGGACCTCGCCGAACTTCTCCAGGCGTTCCTCGTCGTTCATTGAATCGCCTTCTCCAACGCCACAATGATGGCATCGGGATCGCCCGTGATGGTGACGGTCTTCTGATGGCTGGTCATCCCTGCGGTCACAGAAGATTTACAGCCTGTGATGTCCTTGAAGTAGGATTCGACCTCCTTGTTGGCCCTGCCGTCGAGAGGAGGGGATTTCACCCTGAGTATCGCTCTCTTCCTCCACTCGTCGAAACCCTCGAGACCGGAACGGTTCGACCTGGGAGAGACCATTATGTCCAATTCCAACCGACCCTCCTTCCTCCTCGAGACATCCGCAACTCTCATGGTATCCCGATACGCGACAAATGACTTAATACGTACTCGGATATTGCCTTACGATGAGTCCTGTCCTTCAGCCTATGACATACGAGGAGCTCTCCCAAATCTACAGGGAGGAGAAGAACGGCAAGGCCTTGATGCCCTGCCGCCAAGACCTCTACAGGGCATTCGCTGACCTTCTGACAAGACTCCGTCAGGACTATGACAGGGAGATCGCCAAAGATCCCGATTCCATCATGGCCGAAGGTGCCAACCAGAAACGGAAGAAGGCGGAGACCCAGATCAAGTTCATCACCAGCCTCAGGGCGAGGAAGATCTGCAACAAGGCCGTATTATCGGCTGATGGCAACATCGAAGAGCTCAGTGCGCTGACCCCTGAGGAGCGCGACTACTACGAACAGCTAGTTTCGCTATCTAAGGCACAGCTGACCCTTGTGGACGGTTATCGCGGAAAGAGGACGGTCAACACGCTGATCGACGAACCTCACCGCACCCCTGCGCCGGAGATTCCCGTCAAGGAGCCCGAGCCCATGCCGGAACCCTCGGAAGCCATCGCCAGCGGTGTTGAGGACGAGTTCCCTCCCACATCAGACGAGGCGGAGCTCATGGACAGCGCCATGGAGGATGAATTCTACGATAGCGAGCCCGATGACATAGTCCAGCAGCCTGCAGAACCGGAGATTGTGTCCGCGGAGGAGACACCTGTGCCGGAAGCGGATACGATGGTCATCCGTGTCCTAGAGGATCTGCCGCCGTTCGCGGGTCCCGACAGGGATTATGAACTGCACAAGGAGGATATCGTGACCCTGCCGAAAGCGATGGCATTGATCCTTGTGAATTCTCAGAAGGCTGCGGCGGTCACTCCCTCACTTTGAGGGTGCGAGTATCGCCGGGGAATTCTAGACAGTCGATCTTGAGCCTCTTTATACCGGTCACATCGGAGACGGACTGCCTCGCGATATCGGGAGTGTTGTTGGTCTTGCTGAGATGTGCCAGGAAGATCTGCCTGTTGGTGTTCTGACCCTCGGTGCGCCTGATAGCGCGTGCTGTGTCGAGGTTGTTCATATGACCACGCTCGCTACCTATCAGGGACTTGAGACTGGGCGGATACGGTCCGTTGACCAACATATCGAGATCGTAATTCGCCTCGATGACGGCCACGTCGGCAAGCCCGAGGGCATGTTCGATCTGCTGACTGAACTTACCGGTATCCGTGGCGACCAGGACCTTCTTATCGTTGTCCACCTCGGTGAAGTAGCAGTTGGGCTCGACGGCGTTGTGCGATGTCGCCAGCGGCGTGACGTGGAACTGACCGATGTCGATGCATGAATTGGATTTGTACACCCAATGCTGGACATTCCCAAGATTGGAAACGTCGAACGTGGCCATGTTGGCGACTATAGGGATATCGAGCTTCCTGGCCGTGGCCCCGGCACCGGACACGTGGTCGGAATGCTCATGAGTGATGAGGATGGCCTTCACCATGTCCTTGTCGACGCCTTCGCGTTCCATCAGAGAAAGGATGCGCCTGCAGCTGATGCCGGCGTCTATCATTATGGCTTCGCCGTCGTTCTCGATGACAGTGCAATTGCCATCGCTCCCGCTGGCGAGTACATGGACCTCCATGGTCCTCAGGCCTTTTTCTTGTAGAGTGCGAAGATGATGTCACTCCTGGATATGACACCGACCAATACCCCCTTCTCAAGGACGGGTATACGGTTGATGCTGAGCCTGAGCATGAGCCTGAGCACCTCGATGATGGGCGCATCAGGCGTCGTGGTCATTACGGAACGGATCATGATATCCGAGACAACGGTGTTCGAGATTTCATCGGAGACCTGCTTCAGGTTGTCGTCGGTGGATATGGTGGAGTCCATGGAATAATCGAGAAGTCTGTCCACTCCATCCTCCTTATCCAGCTTCGTTTGGCTTTTCATGATCAGATTAAGGATGTCGATCTCGCTCAAGAAGCCCAGAAGGTGATACTTGGCATCAACGATGGGTGCACCAGACATGTTGTCCAATGCGAGCTTGATAGCAGCCTTCTTGATCGTGTCATCTGGATGCAGGGTGAGAACCTCTGTCGTCATCAAATCCCTAACCTTGAGTTTCGTCATCATATCGGTTATCCTTAGGGAACGATATAAACGTATGCGCGCGTGTCGGGTGTTTGTTAGGATGCCGTGAGTGCACCCGGGAGGACCTCTTCCCGGTCATCCCCGGATGCACTGGCACTTTGGATAATGATATCAGTGTTTCTTCTGGATCTTGCCGTCCTTCTTCTGACGGATGACGCTCGAATCCTGGTTCTTCGCGACGGTCTTGGCGTACTTCTCGGCCTCGGCCTTCGTGTCGAATCTCTTCAACGCCTTCTTGGCCTTTGCCTTCTTGACCTGCCATCCTCCGTCGGGGTGAGGGGATACGAAATATGCTCCGTTCTTGTCGGATGATTCCTCTTCCGAGATGTCCTCGTCCTTCTTCACGGGCTCTTCCTTCTTCTCCTTCGGAGGATTGACCACTACAGGCTCCTCTTTTGGCTTCTTCTGCTTCTTTTCATCCTCTACCGGGGGGTTCTCCGACTTCTTCTCTTTCTTCTTGAGGAATCCGAACATACCGAGAGTATCCGTTTCCGATTTGATATAATGTCGGTTCTTAGAACAATAGGGTTTAATCGTTGAAAGTATGCCTCGTGTTCAATGAAGGACCTGATCAACAGCGGGAATGCGAAGGTCATGATGATCATCGCCATGTCCCTGTTCGGAACGCTCGGTGTGTTCACCTATTTCATAGACCTGCCTGCCAGCCTGATAGTGGTAGGTCGTGGCCTCATAGGTGCATCGTTCCTGCTGCTAATGATCTACATGGGCGGATCCCGCCTGTCCAAGGACGACATCTACGGGAACATGTTCACCCTGATCTGTTCAGGGGTCTGCCTCGGATTGAACTGGCTCTTCCTGTTCGAGGCGTACAAATCCATCGAGATATCCGTGGCCACCGTCCTCAACTACATGACACCTGCCCTTGTGATCTTGATATCCCCGATAGTGTTCAAGACGAAACTGACACTGACCAAGCTGGGATGTGCATTGCTGGCTCTGCTGGGATTGGTCCTTGTCACAGGTATAATCGAGGACGGGATCGAGAACATCAACAGCTACGGTATAATCTGCGGAGTCATGGCCGCGGTGTTCTACACCGGACTCGTTGTCTTCAACAAGAAGCTGAAGAGCATCGGCTCCTACGACAGGACATTCGTCCAGCTGCTGATCGCTGGCATAGTGATCGCCGTATACTGTCTGTTCACCATCGACTTCGGTACTCTGAAGATAGACGCGATGTCCATCGTGCTCGTGGTCATAATCGCTTTGTTCCAAACAGCGATCGCCTTCACGCTCTACTTCGGATCGCTTGCGTTCCTCGATGCTACCGATGCGGTGATGTACGGATACATAGAACCGGTCCTGAGCCTCTTCCTCAGTGTTGTCATACTGCATGAGGACCTCGGATGGATTGGATGGACAGGTGCGGCGTTGATCCTCGGATCGACATTCCTTTCCGAGATAGTCAGCAGAAAGAAGATGCACTCTACTGCGGAATGATATCAATAAAGATCCGGCCGGATGACCGGTAATGGATTTTAAGACAGAACTCAGAACTTCTTTCCGAGCTCTTTGGCCTGGGCGATGACGTCCGCGTTCTTCTCCGCGTACTTCCTGTCGTTGCCCGTGGTCATGGCGATCTTTCCGATGGGTTCCATCTTGAAGAAGCCCTTCATCACATTGAGCATCTTGTCAGCGAGCTCGTCCGCTCCTGCGGAACCGGCTGCGACGACAGCTGCAACCTTCTTGCCTGCATCGAAGCTGGCACTGAAGTCAGCCTTGAGGAATCCATACATCCTGTCCTCGAGGAGCCTGTATTGGGCACATGCCTCTCCGAAGTATACGGGTGCTGAGATGATGAGTCCCTCTGCGCCCTTGATGGCCTCCAGCACGGGGGTGAGGTCATCCTTGACGACGCAGGTTCCGCCGTTCCTCTTACATCCGTCGCATCCTTGGCAGCCCTTACGATCAGCCATGGGGTTGATGTTGAAGACCTTGACTTCCTTTCCGTTCTCCTCTGCACTCTTTGCAATCGTGTTGACCACGAAGTCTGTATTCGCTCCTTTCTGGGGGGACGAAACTATAGCGATTATAGACATGTTGGATTGGAGAATGTCATCCCCTTTTATAATTAGGGTCTGTTCTATTTGACAATCAATGACAGTGAATTCGGACCCATTGTTTCGAAGGATATCTTTATTTATAAGAAGTCACTAACGTGGATTCACTCAGTGGGCCTGTAGCTCAGCTAGGTGGAGCACTCGACTCTTAATCGAGGTGCCAAGGGTTCGAATCCCTTCAGGCCCGCCACTTGTCTAGCCAGATCTTCTCAAAAAATTCTATTGTTTCGGACTTTTACTACCCTCGGCGCTCCATGTCGAGTGAGCTTGCACCCGAAACCATTGATGTTTCGGGTGCGATATACTCACTCGGGTTCCTCCTTCGAATCCCAATATCTCTGCATATCGCGAGCTGCTTCGTGCTCGTCCTTGTCGCAATAATCCTTCTGAGTGGTCGCCATTGTCGAATGACCCATGACAAGGGAAACGTCATGCATGCTCTGCCCTTCGTTTATGGCCCTCTGACCGAATGTACGCCTGCACTTCCTGAGATCGAACTTGAATCCGACATCCTCTTCGACGAAGCTCTTGAGCGTGCGGATCCTCCCGTATGAGAGATAGCCGCCTTCATGCTTCAACGGAGGGAAGAGAGCATCCTCCTTCTTGCCCGACCTCTCCAATCTCAATGTCCTTGCTTCGAGATATCTCTTGAAGCTCTCGACCCCGTCGGGGTGCATGGTTACGTAACGAGCGTTCCCATAGGAACCTTCTCCTTTGACATGTTCGGCATAGATCTCGACACCGGACTCGGTCACAGTCACGTTGCTGATCGAGAGCATACGGAGCTCCTTCGGCCTGAACCCGGTACAGATGGCAAGGGAAACGAGACCGTATGCTTCCATGAGCTCCCAATTTGCGATATTGATGCTCTTGGCCCTATCAAGAATCGCTTGGACCTTCTCCTCTTCCAACGAAGCTCCACGCTTCTTGTACCTCTTCGGATAATGTGAAGGATACTTGATTTCGAACCTGGAGACAATGTCGTTGTCGAAGTAGATGAACATCTTCTTCAGATTGCCCAGATCCTTGTTGACAGTAGCGGCCATCACTCCGTTCTTACGTCTGAAACCAACGAAGACATCGATGTCTTCAGGCTTCATCTTCTTGGGATTGTCAGAGGAGATCTTACCCTCCTCCTTCAACTGATGCATGATGCCTGCGATCTGCCTAAGACGCCTTTCGAGACTTTTCATGGTCTCCGGCGCTATGTGCCCTTCCTCCGAGGGCAGGTATTCGTTTACACATTCCATGAACGGATATCTTCCCATGTTTATTCCTCTGATAGTCCGGTTTTCGAGCATCTTGACTGCGTTTGCTGGACGCAATCATTGCCCACCTCCCCGGAAGCGGTTTGTTCGTCTGCTAGTAGCTCTGTGGATTCATGCCTATGGAGCTGGAGCCAGAGCCTGTACTCCCACTCGTCCATGTAGACCATACTTCTCAACCTCCTTGGTTTTGTAATGGTTCCATTACATTTTAAACTATATAATGGTTTTTTCACCACGAATTTATTTTAAAGTTGATTTTCACTTACTAATTTAGGGTAGATAGTTTGGGAATACTCTCAAAAGATACCGGAGAGAGAAAAAATGCTAGCATAATGGTGAGGATGCCTAGCAATCTGGCGCTTCTGATCGACGATTGTGTTGGTATCACCCACTCATCCAGACCGGATTTTGTTACTGACGGCATAAGATCGTTCATCCATTACATCAGCATGGAAGAAAAGCTTGTAATGGATTATCTCAAAGAGAAAGAAGATGCTTCCAGAGAAGTAAAGCTCCAATTCTATTACGAGAGCATGAAGACTAAAACGGAAGCTTTCCGCAAAGCGGTGGTTAGCGCAGCAGAGAAATCCAATAAGAAAGACGTGGATATTCTTCTGAGCCTCCCCAGAGGCCTTGCGTCACAAATTGAACGTGTAGTTGAACGTACGAAATGCTTCCGCAACCATCAGGAATTGGTCAAAGCGGCTACTGTGTATCTGACCTTCCAGATGGGAACTGATAACACCAACGAATTGACTGTACTAAACTACTTGGAAAGCAACCAGGCAACTAAAGATCTGCAGGAACAGATCGAGAAAATGAGGAAGGAGATGGAGGGTTCACAGTGAAAAATACAGATCTTAACAACGCTAACAAAGCAAAAAAAGATGAATTCTATACGCAGATAGAAGACATTGAAAAAGAGATGAAGTACTACAAAGATTTCTTCAGGGACAAAATTGTTTTCTGCAACTGTGACGACCCATATGAAAGCAACTTCTTCAAATATTTCGCAATGAATTTTAATCATCTTGGTCTTAAAAAACTCATAGCAACATGCTATGTTAAGTCCACCGTTGCAAGAAAACAACTAACGCTCGAAGACATTTTTTCTAAAAGATCCGAACAACCTTCGGATGAAGAAAGAAAACATCCGTACAAAATAGAAATAAACGAAGTCAAAGATCTAGATGGCGATGGCGCTGTCGGACTTTCGGATGTTGAATTACTCATAAAAAACTCAGAAAACACACTATCATTCATGAAAGGGGACGGGGATTTTAAGTCAACAGAATCCATTGAAATACT
>ERZ842401.3633-NODE-3633-length-18912-cov-3.712468_pt1 | contig 18912 bp, 12 predicted proteins | sample MGYA00521270_ERZ842401 | MGnify/ENA primary metagenome ERZ842401 (study PRJEB31892, sample SAMEA3878208) | bioreactor metagenome | biome: Moose rumen | place: Sweden | collected 2011-10 | study: EMG produced TPA metagenomics assembly of the PRJEB12797 data set... | reverse complement strand
AATAGACGAAGATTTACCAAACTATACAGGAGGAAAAAATGGAAAAAATGATCCATACTATGATGGAAGCAACGTTGTAAAAAATGGAGATAAAGAATATTATCCAGGACAAGAAGATGATGATGATTTTGAAAAAGTAGTAGTAATGCAAAAGGAATTTGACTTAGCATTAAGAAAATTTATTACAAAAATAAGTAAAGATGGAAAATTTGCAGATGAAAACACAACAACAATTTTAAACAATTACAGCAAAGTAATTCTTTCCGGTAATTATGATGATGATGTTCTGCATAATAAAATAAGTCAGTCGGCTTTGTGGTACTCGGGAACTATTTCCTTCATGATGGCAATCATTGGAAGAATGTCAACCTTGCGGGCAAGATCCTCCAGCTGCTCAACGGTGGCCCTGGCATAGCCGTAGCTGTAGTTCCGGACCTTGGCAATGCGGATGCGTTCGTGGAAAGAAGGTACCGTATTTTCCTCATTGGCAAGCACTTCCTCGTAGAGCTTCTCTCCCGGGCGGAGACCTGTGTAGGTAATCTTGATGTCCTTGTCCGGAGTAAAGCCGGCCAAAGAAACCATACGGCGGGCAAGCTGGTCAATCTTTACGGGCTCTCCCATGTCAAACACAAAAATCTGGTTGCCGGTACTCATGGTAGCAGCCTCCATTACCAGGCGGCAGGCCTCCGGAATGGTCATGAAGAAACGGGTGATGTCCTTGTGGGTAACGGTCACCGGACCTCCCTTGGCAATCTGCTGACGGAACCTCGGAATTACGGAGCCGTTGGAACCCAGCACGTTGCCGAAGCGGGTGGTTACAAACTGAGTAACGGGCTTTTTGTCCGGAGCAGGCTGTTCAGACTGGTTTTCGGCAGAATTACCGTTAGTAGAAAGACCCAGAGACTGAACATATATCTCAGCGATTCGCTTAGTGCAACCCATTACGTTAGTGGGGTTTACGGCCTTGTCCGTAGATATCATCACCATCTTTTCCACGCCGTATTCCATACATTTGTCGGCCACGTTTCTGGTTCCGAATACATTTACCAGAACTGCCTCGCAAGGGTTCTCCTCCATCAACGGAACATGCTTGTAGGCAGCGGCATGGAAGACCACCTGCGGATGGAACTTGCGGAAGGCAAAGTCCAGCCTTGCGGGCTGGCGGACATCGCCGATGACAGGCACAAAATCAAGGCTCTTGAACTTATCCTCAAGCTCAAGGCGGAGGTTGTGCATCGGAGTTTCAGCATTGTCAAACAGAACCAGCTTCTTAACTCCAAAGCCTGCAAGCTGGCGGACAAGTTCGCTGCCAATGCTGCCGGCGGCTCCGGTAACCATCACAACACGGTTATTGAAGTAAGCCTTGATTTCGTCAAGAGAAATCATAATCTCCTGTCGGCCAAGCAAATCCTCAACCTTCACCGGCCTTGGCCTGAACAGCGACTGGTCGGCCGTAACCTCATCAACATCGGGGACTATCAGCGTCTTTATCTTTTTCTTAAGGCAATATTCAATCAGACCGTCGGACTCATTGCGGGCATCGGTATCCCTTGCAAACAGTATGGAATCTACATTGTACTCAGAAATAATATTTTCCAAATCCTTGTCAGAGTCAAAGTTGAAGACCGGATGCTGGTCCAGGAGCATCTTGGCCTTGCGGTCCGAACGCTCCAGAAAGCCTATGATGTTGTAATGCGTAGAAGCCTGAAGACGTTTGATGATGGCAACGCTCTTGTTGCTGGTTCCATAGATTAGAACCTTCTGGAGTTTGTTCTGGCGGCTCTGCCTCTGGCTTATGGCGCTGTAAACCATAATCATCAGCACCCTGATTCCAACAAGCAGGAAGAATGTCAGCAGAAAGTCAAGCACGCCAACAAAAAGCAGCCAGTTATGATATCCGTCTATGAGTGCCAGAGCGGCAAATACCAGCAACCCCTTGATTCCCGAGCAGTAGGCAAAAGGAATCATGTCTCTGGCCCCGAAGTGGCGGATTATGATCTTGAAGGTCCTGAAAAGCAGGAACAGCAAGAAGGACGCAGAAAGAGCCGCCAGAAAATATACCAGAACAGAAAAGTACTGGAACAGATCAGGAAGCACCAACTCAAATCCAAGTATCACTATGCCAGAAGCGGCCAAAGAAAGAATCATGTCCAGGGCAAAGATGAACTCTTCCCTTACGAACGATTCCTTGAACCGGTTTATGTTGATTCTATCCGATAGCATGATAAAATGTTTAGTATCCGATTATGTGAATTTATGCAGTTTAGTCGCGTTTGAAGATATCTCTTGTATAAACTTTGTAAGAAACATCGTCCAGGGCCGAGTCGTAGCGGTTGGCTATGATGGCCTGGCTGCGGCGCTTGAACTCCGCAAGGTTGTTTACAATCAGGCTTCCGAAGAATGTGGTTCCGTCTTCCAGAGTAGGCTCATAAACAATGACTTTGGCGCCCTTGGCCTTAATGCGCTTCATGATTCCCTGAATTGCGCTCTGGCGGAAGTTGTCCGAGTTAGACTTCATGGTCAGGCGGAATACCCCTACTGTAACTTCCTTTTCCTTAGCCGTATCAAATGTACTGTTTGCGCTGTAGTAGCCGGCCCTTTCAAGCACGCGGTCTGCAATGTAGTCTTTACGGGTGCGGTTACTGTCAACAATGGCTTTGATGAGGTTCTCCGGCACATCGTTGAAGTTGGCCAGCAGCTGCTTGGTGTCTTTTGGCAGGCAGTAGCCGCCGTAGCCGAAGCTCGGATTGTTGTAGTGGCTGCCTATACGGGGGTCCAGGCAGATACCGTCTATGATAGACTGGGTGTTGAGCCCCTTCATTTCCGCATAGGTGTCAAGTTCGTTAAAGTAGCTGACTCTCAGGGCCAGATAAGTGTTGGCAAAAAGCTTTACGGCCTCAGCCTCAGTGCTTCCCATGAACAGTACGGGCACATCTTCCTTAATTGCCCCCTCCTTGATTATCTCGGCAAATTTATGGGCCGCATCTTTCAGGCTATACTCAGCGATATCGTCATAGCCGACTATAATCCTGGATGGATAGAGGTTGTCGTACAGGGCCTGAGATTCTCTCAGAAACTCCGGAGCAAAGATTATCCTTGGAACAACAACCTTCATAGATCCGTCGGCCTGCCGCTCACGGTAGGAGAACCTTTCCCTTACATGTTTGGTGTAACCCACAGGAACGGTGCTCTTTATGACCATTACCGCATCGGGGTTCACCTCCAGGACAAGGTCTATGACCTCCTCCACATGGCTGGTATCAAAGAAGTTCTTCTTTGGATCATAGTTGGTTGGAGCGGCAATTACCACAAATTCAGCGTCTTTGTAGGCATCTTTGCCGTCCAGGGTTGCAACCAGGTCCAGGGGCTTTTCAGCCAGATACTTTTCTATGTACTCGTCCTGGATGGGAGAAACACGTCTGTTAATTTTATCTACCTTTTCGGGAATGACATCAACAGCCTTAACGCTGTGATGCTGAGCCAATAGCGTTGCTATGCTCATTCCCACATATCCGGTTCCTGCTACTGCTATTTTCATATTCTGTGTATATATTCTTTAACCTTTGTATCTCTTTTCCAGCACCTTCCAGTTGATGATGCTCCACAGGGCTTTCAGATAGTCTGCTCGCCTATTCTGATAATCAAGATAATATGCATGTTCCCACACATCAAAAGTGAGTATGGGCTTCATGCCGCGGGCAACCGGATTGCCGGCCCCTGCTTCCTGAGTGATAACCAGCATGCCGGGCCTGTGCTCTGCCTTGGATTTGCCATGTGGGCTATCGGTCATGGAAAGCCATACCCAGCCGCTGCCAAACAGCTGTGCTCCCTTGGCCGTAAACTCGTCCCGAAAAGCCTGAAGGCTCCCCCATTGGGCTGTTATGGCGGCACTTAGCTTTGGAGCTTCCTCAGCAATGAGGGCGTCTGTGTTGGCCGTCTTTGGAGATCTGAACTGAGCAAAGTAGAGCGAGTGGTTTAGAACCTGACCGGCGTTGTTGAATATGGCACCCTCTGAAAACTTTACTATGGTCTCCAGCGGATACTGCTCGTAGTTTGTGCCGGAAGTCAGATTGTTGAGGTTGTCTATATAGCCCCTCAGATGCTTTCCGTAGTGGAACTCAACGGTCTTTTGGCTGATGACCGGCTCCAGTACGGCCGTTCCGTAGGGCAGTTCATTGATTTGTATCATACGTTCCTGTGTATTAATCCTTCTCAGGTAATTCAACCCTTGGGTTTATCCTCAGGAAATTCAACCTTTGGGTTTATCCTCAGGAAATTCAACCTTTGGGTTTATCCTCAGGAATTACTTCTTTGGGGTTTATCTTCTGGAGTAACTTTGTTGGGTTCAACCCTCCGGAGCATCTTGTGATTTACCGTATTTATCATGAATACAGCCGCATTGCCTATGACAATCAAGAACTTACGGTCTTTCTTGATGCGTTTGACATAGCCCCGGCGGCCCATCAGAGGGCCTTCCATCACCTCAACCATATCGCCGAGCTTAATGTCCTGCGGCTCTCCCAGGTAGGTTACGCGGCCGTCCTCTTTGGTAAGAAAGATGAATGCCTGCATCTGGTCGTCGGGTATCTTTGCCGCAACCTTGCGCAGAACCTTGGAGGCCTTTCCGTCCTGCGGAGCATAGGCTTCCGGGTAGGCATCCTCCCAGCGGGTATAGTATGAAAAGTCAGATATGTAAGTGTTTTTCAGGCTATTCAGGAAGGGTTCCGTGCAGCGTATGAACATCAGCGATGCCACCAGAGGACGCATGATCTTGACCTGCCGCTTTGGTTTTTCAGACTCTCGGATGATGGCTTTCTTGCTCAGTGGCAAAACCGTAAGGCGGTTACCGCTGTAAGAGATTTTGCTCTCGGCCTTATGGGCAGACCTTGCGGTTACCGTACGCTTGACCTGAGTCATAGGGATATAGGTCTCAACCTCATCGTTTCCGCCTTGGCGGGCCTCCTGCTCAATCACTCTACGGAACTTGAGAACTTTGTTCCCGAACACCCGCAGCGCATACCAGGATATGTCTGACTGTTTCATATCTGTCTTTCCAAAAATTTTAGTTGCCGTTACTTTAGCACTCCTGGCACAAGAGTGCAGTTCTCCCTCTCTGCTTAATTTACGCAAGCAGACACATCCCGGAGTTTGTCAGCATTTCTCCTCTGACCGTGGCGAGGCTCCTATCCAAGAGCTCCTTCCAAAACCCCTGAAACCCTAACTTACTCTATATCAAAGAGTTATCCCCCCCCCGATTTCTCTTTTTCGCTTCCGTAATAGCCGTAATGGCCGTAATGGTAGCCGTACTTGTAGCCGTAGCGGTAGCCATAACGTCCGTTGGAAGCCATTTCGGTACCGTTGAGTATGACTGCAAGATTGTGGTACTTGCCGCTCTTGTAGCTGTCTTCCAGTTCGCTGAGCATGCTCTTGTCAAGCAGGCCGGCCCTTACAAGGAATACTGTCATATCCACAGACTTGTCTATTATCATTGTATCTGCCACAATATCAACAGGCGGGCAGTCTATAAGAACATAGTCAAACTTTCCTCTGAGCTCAGCAATAGCCTGCGTAAACCTGGCATCGGCAATCAGTTCCGTAGGGTTAGGCGGAATAGGGCCTACCGGAATGTATGCAAGCGTAGGATATTTGGGACTCTTGAGTATCAGGCTGTCCAGATCGTCGGTCCGCTTGCTGAGGTAGTTGCTAATACCGGTGTTAGGCGTTCCGAAGAAGGAGCTCATAGATGCGTGACGGAGGTCGCCGTCAATAATCAGAACCTTCTTGTCTTTGATTGCAAGTGCAACGGCCAGATTGACCGTAGTAAAGCTCTTGCCGCTGCCGGGGTTGAACGATGTAACGGCAATGACTTTCTTATCGCCTCCGGTCATGAACTCCAGATTGGTCCTCAGCACACGGAATGCCTCGTTAATCACATTACGGTTGCCGGGTTTAACTACAATCGGGTCGTTTTCCTCTTCCTTCTTGCCTATGATCTTGTGCCACATGCGGGTACCCCAGCTAGGGCGGTCGAAGGCGTATGGAATTTCGCCGAGGAACGGAGCCGAAACAGACTTGAGGTCGTCCTTGCCCCTGACTTTGTTGTAGAAGGTTTCTATCAGGTAGATAATTGCCAGAGGTATCAGGATTCCGAGCATCAAAGCCACAAGCATTATCATGTTCCGCTTTGGTGCCACAGGGTTGAACACTCCGCTCGGGGTGTCAATCACACGGGTATTGTAGGCCGTAAATGCCTGGTTGAGTTCATTCTCCTCTCTCTTTTGCAGAAGGAACAGGTAGATAGACTGCTTAACGGCCTGCTTCCTTTCTACGCTGAGCAGATACTTGGCCTGCTGCGGGTTGGCGGATATTCTGGCGGACGTCTGCGCCCCTGCCCTTTGGAGAGTACCCATCTGGGTGTTCAGGTTGGTTATCTGGTTATCCACAGAAGAAACTATGGAACTTCTCATGCCGCTCAGCTGGGCGTCCATTTCCTTTACCAGAGGGTTTTCGGGGCTGGTGGAATTGGCCAGGTTGTTTCTGTAGAGCAGGGCTTCGTTGTACTCCTTAATCTGGTTCTCCAGTCCGGTGCCCTTGCCGCCGAGGCTGGCCGGCAGCACCTTTGTCTGGCTGTCGTCGTTGGTCAGGTAGTTACGGATGTATTTTGCCATATACAGCTCGTTCCCAAGCTCTTGCTGCTGGTTGCGGATCTGGTTGCTCTGCTGCATGTACATAGTACCGGCGGCTGCAACGTCCGGAATCATCTGCTGGCTCTTGTAGCTCGACACATCGCTGTCAACGCTGGAAAGCTCGTCTTCTATGACATTGAGCCTGTCGTTGATAAAGAGCGATGTGCTCCGGGCTATCTGGTTCTTGTCCTTAACCCAGTTTTCGTTGTAAACGCCTATGAGTGTGTTCAGTATGTCCTCAGCCCTGGCAATGGAACGGTCTGTTACCGTAAGGGTTATTACGCGGCTCTGCTTGTCGGCCAATGCCGTAGAAAGCTCCGCACGGTAGCGCGAAACGGCAGCGTAGAGCGAACTCTTCCTCACGTAAATCTGCTTAACATCGGCATTGCCGCTGCGCGAACGGTTCAAGACTATCTTTCCTACGGGGCTGTCCAGAATCAGCGTATCGCCCTCTGTAAGAACCCCTTCTACCTTGCCTTGCAGCTTGTCTTTCTTGAGCATGAAATTGCTGAGTTCTACTTTATCGTCGTCCAGAAGGTTAATCTGGAACGATGCGCTCTGCATATCGGTAAGGTCCGGAAGCTGAACGGTCAGCGGAAGGGCGTTTGCGTAAAGGACGGCCTCGCGGAAGCGTACCGGCATAGAATAGTCTATATCCAAATGCAGGCGGCGTACAACCTCCTGCATTGTGCTTCTGGAACCAAAGGCCCGTATTTCGTCATATACGCTGGACTTGTTTTGGAAGAGGCTGAAGTCTGTCATTCCTTCCAAGCTGGACGACACGCTTCTGCGCTGGTTGTCTTCCTTAATCTGCACCTCGGCGGTGCGGGAATACAGCGGCTGGTAGCGCACGATGTAGGCTATAGCAATGAAAAGACAGATGGCTACGCTGAGCACAAACCACTTCCATCTTCTCAGACATGCAAAGACCAGATCTTTGATGTTCAGGCTGTTTTCTTGTTCGTTATTGTTCTGTGCCATAATATGTAAATTTCTAATGCCTTATGAAGAACAGGGTTATGGTTGTAAGCAGCGATGCTACGGAAATCCAGAATGATGAACTTCTGACATTGTTTCCGTTTACGGTACTCTGGCGCATCTTTACTTCGTTGGGCTCAACATAGATGATGTCGTTCTGCTTAAGGAAGTAAACCGGCGAGTTGAGAGTGCTCTCGGCGCTGGTAAGATCCAGATTGTAGGTCCGCTGAACATCGCCCTCGGTACGGATTACCCGCACATTCTCGCGGTTGCCGTAGATGGTGAGGTCTCCGGCCATGCTCAGAGCGTCCAGAATGTTGAGATTGTCTTTGTTCAGGGCAAAGTGGCCCGGACGTGCAACCTCTCCCATGATAGAAATTCCAAGGTTCATGAACTCCACGGTAACAACCGGGTTGAAGTCCGTTGTAGCATAATGAGCATCCAGAACCCTCTGCTTTACCGTAGCGGCAGCCTCGCTCCTTGTAAGACCTGCAAGGTGGATAGTTCCGAGCATCGGAAAATCTATGTTGCCGTCGGGGTCAAGGGTGTAGCCGCTCATCTGCTGGTTTGAGTAAGAGCCTTCTCTGGAAGAAGCTCCCAACCTGTTTGTAATGTAAGGCAGGTTGAGGATGGAGGCAGACTGTGCATCCTTGGTGTTGACAATGATGGATATCATGTCACCCGGCTGTAGCTTGATTGTGGATTGGGTAAGATTGATGGTGGTGTCGCGCCCGGCCGTATCCTGAAAATACGCAACCTTTGTAGGCGTTGCACACGAAGCCATGACAATTGCAGCAAACAGAGCCAAGGCTCCGTTTCTAAACTGCCTGCGACGGACGAATAGTCCCCTCAGTTGGTTCATAAAATTGTTCTCCATATCTGATAATTTTCAAATTTATTTTCAAGCGTTCCCCGAAAGTTGATAATAACTTCCAAATATACGATTTTTTTTTCTAAAGAAAAAAGCCTGAAAATCAATTCGACAAAACTTGCCTGTCGCAAAAAATTTTGCGACCGCAAAAATACGAAAAACAATCTTAGAATCCCCCAGAAATATTATAACTATCTGAGGTACAATATATTATAATGTAACAATGGTGTTACTTTTTTAATCCGTAAGCAATTTGTTCTTGACGAGGGGTTTTGCCCAGAAGGATATGAAGAAAATGTAGGCCAGAAAAACAAAGATCAGGCACATTCCAATCCTCAGCGATGAAGCCGCATCGCTGAGCATACTTACTGCCAGAGGACCTATTGCTCCTCCTACGATTGCGCTGCACATGATGCCCGCAAAACTTCCGTGATGCTTGGTTACGGAATTCAGGGCAAGCGACATGATTATGGGGAACATCAGGCTCATTGCAAAGCCTACGCCCGGAAGTGCAAATCTTGCAACATCGGCCGGGCAGGTAAGGCCCATTGCCAGAAGTATCATTGCCAGCGGGCAGCAGAACTTGAGCAGGGTCTTGGAATCTACCAGCTTCAGAAGCAGAAGGCCTATTACACAGCCAATGAGCATACTGCCCCAGAACCAGGATACGCAACTTGCGCCAACGGTGTGAGGATCAAGCCCGTGGTAGCGTTCCAGAAAGAGGCTGATGTTGTTGCTCATCCCCTGCTCTGTAGCCGTATAGAATAACATAGCCAGAGCATAAAGCCAGACCTTGCGCATGCCAAAAAGTTCCAGAAAGGACGATTTGTCGCCACTCTTTTCGTCGCTCTTGAGCTCAATCTTCGGAAACCTTACAACAAGCACCACAACCAGCATTGAAACAAGTATGAATCCGAACAGGTAATAGAGCGAAATCCATGGCATACCCTCCGGCGCAAAGCTCATGGGGTTCTGCACATAGTAGCTGTAAACCAGCGGACTGAGGAACGATGCCCCGCTGAAGACCACCTGGCTGCAGTCAGATACAAAGGCGTAGTTTTCCTCTCCGCCAACAGGCCGCTGAAGCGGGTTCATGACCGTCTGAAGCATGGCCATACCAAGGCCTATGATGAAGCAGCTCAGAAGCAGAACCGGATAGTTGTGGAAACTGGCAAAAAGCATGGCACCAACAAGGTCCATAGCAAAGCCTATGAACAAGACAACCTTCTCCCCCACCTTTTCTATGAGGATTCCGGACGGTATGCTCATAATTGCGTATGCTACAAAAAAAGACATCGGAATAAATCCGGCCAGAGTCAGTTTTTCCAGGCTGAAACTGTTGATTATGTCCGGAATCAGCGGACCCAGGATGTTGGTTATGAACGAAATCACAAACCAAAATACCATGATGATGGCCAGCAGGCCTATTCTGTTGAACTTGTTCTTCATATTCTTTCCAAACGCTTTATGTTGTTCCCAGTATCATTCCACTGCAAACTGGGCGTCTATGGCGGCGGCTTTGGCTGCAACATCCTGGCCCGGATTGCAACGGAGGTTGAAGTAGAACTTGATCTTTGGCTCTGTGCCAGAAGGCCTTAATGATACAACCGTACCATCCTCGGCGATATACTGGAGGACGTTGCTCTTTGCAAGCTTGACGTCCGTAGCGGCCCGGTCAAACAAAGTTCCGGAACCGGCACCTGCGCTGCAAGTATCTGATGCAGAAGCAAAATAGTCTTCGTTAAGGTAATCGCGGTACTCCTTGATTGGGCTGCCTGCTATGTCCTTGGGCGGGTTCTGGCGGTAATGCTCCACAAGGGAATCAATCTTCTTCTTGCCCTCGATACCTGGGAACGTATAGCTCCGCAGCCAGTCTTTCCGCTGTCCGAACAGCTCGTAGATATGCTGCAAAAGTTCCCACAGTGTAATTCCGCTGTCTTTGCACCAGGCAGCGCATTCGCATATCAATGAAACTGTTATGGGGGAGTCTTTATCGCGGACAAACTCCCCTACCGCAAAGCCGAAGCTCTCTTCGCCGCCGCAGACATATATACCCTTTCCTTCATTCTTATATATTACCTCAGCGATGTTCTTGAAGCCGGTCAGCACATTATACCATCTGACCCCGAAGTACTCGGCTATATCGCTCATGATGTTGGATGTAACTATGGTCTTGATGATGTACGGGAAGCGTCCTCCGGTGTATGTTGAACCTGAGGCTTTTCCATCAATAGCATCGCCGAGTCGGCCAAGGTCTTTCCACCTGCGGAGCATATAGTATGTCAGGATGCAGTTCATCTGGTTGCCGTTCAGGAGTACCAGCTTGCCGGCAGCATCTCTAATGGCTATGCCGCAGCGGTCTGCATCAGGGTCCGAGGCACAGACTACCTCCGCCCCTACCTTGTCTGCAAGGTCAAGGGCCATCTTCATAGCCGTAGGTTCCTCTGGATTAGGGCTTTGTACGGTTGGAAAATCGCCGCTGTTGACGCACTGCTCTTCTACCAGATGCACGTTGGTAAAGCCCATTTGGCGCAAGGCTCTGGGAACAATCTTTACGCCGCAGCCGTGCAACGGAGTGTAAACTATTCCGATGTCGTGATGGCGTTTTACGCTCTCAGGACTAAGATGCAGGGTTGCTATGTCCTTAAGGTACGCTTCGTCCAACTCCTCCCCAACCATTTCTATACATCCAAGCCCCCTCAGCTCAGCAATCTCTGCATTGCTAAGCCCCTGAAACTCTGCACTTCCGGCATTACCGCTGCACTGCTGCCCTGCTACATTGTTGCAGCTCTGCTGCTCTGCGGCATTGCTGCTGCACTGCTGCCCTGCTTTTCCTGCATCGCTGAGTATTGTTTTGTGCCACTTGACTTGGGAGATGTCGGTAATCTTGTTGACCTCCGCTATGATGTTCACATCGTGAGGTGCAATGACCTGTGCCCCGTCTGCCCAGTAAGCCTTGTAGCCATTGTAAATCTTTGGGTTATGCGATGCCGTAACCATGACTCCGCCCTGGCATCCGTAGTAGCGGATTGCGTAGCTGAGTTCCGGCGTCGGCCTGAGTTCTTTGGTCAGATATACATGGAATCCGTTTGCCTCAAAAATCTCCGCCACTATCCTGGAGAAAACGTCAGAGTTGTTCCGGCAGTCGTGTGTGATGGCAACCTTGATCTGGCGCAGCTGTCCAAAGCACTTCTTGAGGTAGTTGGCAAAGCCCTGAGTGGCCATACCTACGGTGTAGCGGTTCATGCGGTTTGTTCCGGCACCCATGATTCCCCTAAGACCGCCGGTTCCAAACTCCAGCGTCTTGTAAAAGGCGTCTTCGAGGCCCTTAGGGTCATTGTCTATGAGGCTCTGTACCTCTGCTCTTGTCTGAGGGTCAAACTCATTGCCCAGCCATTGCTTTGCTGCGTCCAATATCTTCTGTTCCATATATTTATAAACTTTTATCTTTCTTAATTACCCAACCTTTCAACAGCTCTTAATTGCCGCAGGTTGCCTCTCTAATTGTTGCAGTTTCCTTCCTATAATTAAAGCAGTATGCCCCGTTAATTACAGTAGTCTGCCTCTCTAATTGTTGCAGTTTCCTTCCTACAATTATAGCAGTTTACTCTCTTAATTGCTGCAACTCGCTTTCTTCGGTTGCTGCGTTTTGCAACGTTTGACAGTAGCAGTCAGGATTGTTTAACCGCTGCAGCTTGTTCTTTCATTGCTTTAACCTGCTGCGTTTTCCTTCCTTATGTTACAGCAGTCTGCTGCCTGAAATTGCTACAATCTGCAATTTACGGAGTTTTTTGTAATTCCGCAAAATTAACTCTGGGGATTCGGGTTGCGGGCTTGAATTTTTGTATTACATTTGGGCCGTGGATCTTCATACAAACCTGTAAACTTCATGAGCGATCAGATCAAACACGAATGTGGCGTGGTACTCATCCGCCTGCTTAAACCCCTATCCTACTACAAAGAAAAATACGGCTCGGCAATGTACGGGCTTTCAAAGCTTTACCTCTTGATGGAAAAGCAGCACAACCGCGGTCAGGAGGGCGCAGGACTTGCCTGCGTGAGCATCAACGCTCCGGCAGGGCAGGAGTACATCTTCCGCCAGAGGGCACTGGGGAACACCGCAATCGCTGAGTGCTATGATAATGTATATACGGAAATAGAAAGGGCGCGGAAAGACTTCCTGGCAAACGATTCGGGCTGCTCGGACAATGACCTGGAATTCAGGCTGCCGTACATAGGAGAGGTATATATAGGGCATCTGAGGTACTCCACCACCGGAAGGAGCGGCATGAGTTACGTCCACCCGTTCTTAAGACGCAACAACTGGCGCAACCGCAACCTTTGCCTGGCAGGTAACTTCAACATAACCAACGAAAAAGAGTTGTTTGAAACCATGGTTCAGGGTCAGGGCCAGCATCCCAGGAGCGATGCCGACACCTTCCTGATTCTGGAATAGATGGGAGCTCTGCTGGACGAGAACCACTCCGACCTCTACCGCCGGTTCAAGAAAGAAGGCCTGAGGGGAGAGGAACTTAACGCAAAGATAGAAGACAACATAGATATTGAGGGCATAATATCCGATGCCTCAAGGACTTGGGACGGAGGTTTCTGCATAGTGGGAGCAACCGGCAGCGGAGAGAGTTTTGTCTTCCGCGACAGATGGGGCATACGTCCTTGTTTCTACTACATTGATGACGAGATAGTTGTAGCCGCTTCCGAAAGGGCCGCCATACAGACCGCCATGAATGTCAAATACAGTCAGGTCAAGATTCTGCAACCCGGAGAGGCAATAACAATCCACAAAGATGGCAAGTACAACATCAGCTGCCTTGTCAAGCCCGAAAACCCCAGGCCCTGCTCCTTTGAACGGATATATTTTTCAAGGGGAAGCGATGCCGACATATATCAGGAAAGAAAGATGCTGGGACGTCTGCTTACTCCGCAGATTCTCAAGGCCTGCCCGGATCTTGACCACACGGTATTCTCCTTCATTCCCAACACCGCCGAGGTTGCCTTTTACGGCATGGTGGAAGGCCTGAACGATTATCTTGATATGCTCAAGTTCAAGAAGATAAAAGAGTTGCTGAATGGCTCGGGCAACGCAGCCATGGAGGAGGAATTTGAAATCCTCAACCGCACAGACCTGCTTGAAGGAGAAACGGCCGAAGAGCAAATCAAGAAGGTTCTGGCCCATAAAATCAGGACGGAAAAGCTGGCTATCAAGGACATAAAGATGCGCACCTTCATAGCCGAAGGCAGCACCCGAAACGACATGGCCGCCCATGTGTATGACATCACCTACAACAGCATAACTCCGGGCGTAGATTCCATAGCCGTCATAGACGACAGCATAGTGCGCGGAACCACCCTCCGCCAAAGCATCATAAAGATACTCTCAAGGCTTGAGCCTAAGGAAATTGTAATCATATCATCATCGCCCCAAATCAGATATCCGGACTGTTACGGCATAGACATGAGCCGCATGGGAGAATTCATTGCCTTCAATGCGGCTGTGGAACTCCTCAAGGAAAGAGGCATGACTGATATCCTCAGCGATGTGTACCGCAAATGCAAGGCGGCTGAAAATCTTCCGCTCGAATCCTTCAGCTGCACCTCGGCCCCAGATATCGCTGAGAATTATGTAAAGGAAGTTTACGCTCCGTTTACAGACGACGAGATTTCCGACAAGATTGCCCGGTTGGTTACCCCCGAAGGTCTGGGCTGCAAGGTCAAGGTCATATTCCAAAGTATAGACAATCTTCACAGGGCTTGCCCCCACAATCAGGGCGACTGGTACTTCAGCGGCAACTACCCCACTCCGGGAGGCACCAGAACCGCCATTCAGGCCTACATAAACTACTTTGAAGGCAATCCGTACAAGAGAGGATACAGCAGATAATCATTATTAAAACAGACACTCTTTTGTCTGATTTATTTGCTTTTAGGGAAAAATTCTTATCTTTGTATAGATTTTTAAACGAATTTTTCTATGAATATTTTTGTTTCCAGTCTAAGCTTCAGAGCAAGAAGAGAAGACTTAGAAGAGCTTTTCGCCCCATTCGGGGAAGTGTCATCAGCACGTATTATTACCGATAGAAGACTCCACAGATCCAAGGGTTACGGTTTTGTCGAAATGAAGGATGAGGACGGTATGAAAGCCATAGAGGCTCTCAACGGTACCGAACACATGGGCAGAACCATCAATGTAGCTGTTGCAACATCAGCAAGGATATCTCGTCCTCATGCAACACCGGAAGCCGGAAACAATACAACTGCTGAATAACACAAGATATAAAAAAGCAAAACGGGCAGCCACAAGGCCGCCCGTTTTTTTATGCTCATGTATGAGGATTATTCTGCCGCAGTGTTGTCGTCTATGAATTTCTTGTACTTTTCATAGTTGGCCATGTAGGAAGGATCCTCATCGCGGAAACGGAAGAATATCTGCTTCAGATACTCGGCGCAACCCTTCTTTATTTCAACATCTTCGGTTATTGAGAAAGCTCTCTCGAAAGGTTCGATGGCCTTCTTCAGGCAGTCATTGAGCTGGTTATTCAGGACTGTCCACTTTGCGTCGTCGGCCTCTGCGTTTGCCTGCTCCTGAAGGTCAAGGGCCATAGAATAATATGCATCGCCCTCATTGAAAGGAGCATATACATATGTAGGGTCAATTTCTGCAGCCTTGCGGTACAGTCCGATTGCCTTGTCGAAGTCCTTCATGTTCCTGTAAAGGTTGCCCTCTACATAAACCAGAGAAGCGTTTGTAGGCTCGTTCTCCTGTGCCTTGTGAATAACCTCTATGAGCTTCTGCGGATCATCGTTGGTATCCAGGTAAACATTAATCAGAGATACCAGAATGCCCTGGTTTGTAGGGAATTTCTCAAAGCCTTCTGCAAGAATGGACTTGCACTTGGCGGTATCGCCAGTCATCTTGTAGCTGTCTGCCAGATTTGCATAGATGTCTCCGTCTGCAACTCCGGGTATGGCGCGGCACTGCTCAAAGAGTTCTATTGCCCTGCTCGGGTCTTTGCCCAAAACAGAAGAAATACCTGCATAGATGATTGCATTGGTATCAATCTCGTTTATAGGCTCGGACTTGGTAATTTCAAAGCACTTAAAGAAACTGTTGGAAGCTTCCTTGAATTCGCCAAGGTTATAGGCGCAGATTGCATTGGTCCAATGCCTGCGTGCCAGAGACTGCATTACAGGGAGCAGGTCCTTGACAGATACGTTAGCAAAGCTCTTTGCCTTTTCAAAGGCCTCAAGGCTCTTTGCAAGTTCATCTTCCTGAGTTACAGGCCTTAGAATCTTATAGGCACTCAGCGATCCGTTAGACGCCAGATAGAGTTCCTTGTCTGAGTACTTGTCAACTATGAACTGCTTTCCGTTGATTTCTCTCTGCTCGCTTCCGAGCTTTATCTGCCCTTTGGTAAGAACCTGAAGGCTGACTGGATCCATACCGGTAGCCAGTCCGTTGACCGGAGCTTCGAATGCATAAAGATATGCTGTTCCAAGCTTAATCCACGAAGAGGCATCATTCTTCTTGCTGACAGCTTCCTTGGCCTTGTTGAGATCCTTCAATGCCTTGGCAGCGTCTTTTGATTGTGCATTGACCATAGGAACTATCATCAACGCAACAGCCAGAGTGATAAAAAATCTTTTCATATCGGTAATAATTTAGTTTGTTTGTTCTTCTGTTTCAGCAGCTTCCTGTGCTTTAAGGTCTTCGCTCTTAGGTACTGCACATACGGCTGCAATGCTGTCTGTATCCTTAATGTTAATAAGTTTCACTCCCTGAGTGTTCCTTCCGGCAGTCTTTATCGCCGAGGCATCTACTCTTATGACTATTCCGGAGCGGTTGATTATCATAAGGTCGTTCTCGTCTGATACGGACTTGAGAGCTATCAGGTCTCCGGTCTTCTCCGTAATGTTTATGGTCTTTACACCCTTGCATCCGCGGCTGGTTATGCGGTAGTCGTCCAGAGGACTGCGTTTGCCGAATCCGTGCTCGCTCACAACCAGAATGGAATGCTCCTTGTCTTCAGGATTTACACAAATCATACCGACAACCTCGTTGCTGCCCTCAATTTCAATTCCGCGGACTCCGGTGCCGGTTCTTCCTATGGCCCTAACGCCTGATTCATCGAACCTTACACACTTACCTTCCTTTGCGGCCAGCATGATTTGGCTCTTGCCGTCCGTAAGAATTGCTTCAAGGAGTTCGTCGCCCTCCCTGATATTTACGGCTATTACACCGTTGGCTCTTGGACGGGAGTAAGCTTCCAGAGTGGTCTTCTTTACAACTCCCTTCTTGGTGGCCAGAACTATGTAGTGGTTGTTGATGTAATCCTCGTCTTTGAGGGTAGGTACGTTCAGGTATGCGCAGATGCTTTCGCCCTGGGCTATGCTCAGCACGTTCTGGATTGCGCGGCCCTTGTTGGTCTTGTTGCCTTCCGGTATCTGGTAAACCTTGAGCCAGAAGCACTTACCCGTATTGGTAAAGAAGAGCATCGTGGAGTGCATATTGGCAACATAGATATGTTCTATGAAGTCTTCGTCTCTGGTTGCGCTGCCTTTGCTTCCTTTTCCTCCGCGATTCTGGAGGCGGTATTCGGTCAGCGGGGTGCGCTTGATGTAACCCATGTGCGATATGGTAATTACCATGTCGTCATCGGCTATGATGTCTTCGTAGTTGAACTCGCTTTCGTCCGGCCTGATCTGGGTGCGGCGTTCATCGCCGAACTTCTTCTTAACCTCCAGCAGTTCGTCCTTTATGATGCCCATCTGAAGGCTTACGTCTGCAAGTATGGTGTTTATCTTTTCTATGAGAGCCTTCAGTTCTGCAAGCTCGTCCTCAAGCTTGAGCTTCTCCATTCTGGCCAGCTGGCGCAGACGGATTTCCACTATCGCTGAGGCCTGAAGGTCTGTAAGTCCGAAACGCGAGCAGAGTGTAGCCTTTGCCTGCTCTACGGTGTCGCTCTCGCGGATGATCTTTATAACTTCTTCCACATGGTCAAGGGCTATTATCAGTCCTTCAAGTATGTGAGCGCGGTCCAAAGCCTTCTTCAGGTCAAACTTCAGACGGCGTACTACTACCTCGTGCCTGTGGCGTACATAATATTTAATAAGGTCTCTGAGTGTGAGCTGCCTCGGCCTTCCATCTACAAGTGCAACGTTGTTTACGGCAAAGCTGCTCTGGAGTTCGGTATGCTTGTACAGGTTGTTCAGAACCACCTGACTTACGGCTCCTACCTTGAGCTTTACTACCAGCCTCATTCCGCTTCGGCGGTCGCTTTCGTCGTTGATATAGACTATGTCCTCCAGCTTTTTGCTCTCTACCAGCGTGGATATCTGCTTGAGCAGCTCGTTCTTGTTGACCATGTATGGTATTTCCTTTATCACGATGGTCTCGCGGCCGCTCTTTTCGTTGACCTCAATGTCTGTTGTTCCGCGGATTATGATTCTGCCCTTGCCTGTAGAATATGCGTCCTTGATGCCCTGCAGGCCCATGATAGTGCCGCCCGTAGGAAAATCCGGGCCCTTGATGTACTGCATCAGGCCATCGGTATCTATGTCCGGGTTGTCTATGTAGGCAATTATGCCGTCGCATACTTCGTTCAGGTTGTGGGGCGGCATCATCGTAGCCATGCCCACGGCAATACCGTTGGTTCCGTTCAGCAGCAACAGCGGAAGTTTTGCCGGCAGAACGGTGGGCTCCAGATGCTCTCCGTCAAAGTTCGGTATGAAATCTACGGTGTCCTTCTCCAGGTCCTTCAGCACCTCCTCTCCGTAAGGCGTAAGTTTAACCTCGGTATATCGCTGGGCAGCAGGCGGGTCTCCACCTACTGAGCCAAAGTTTCCCTGCCCGAACACCAGCATGTAGCGCATGTTCCAGCTCTGTGCCATACGCACCATGGCATCGTAAACGCTGCTGTCGCCGTGCGGATGGAACTTACCGAGCACATCGCCCACAACTCTCGCACTCTTTTTGGTCTGACCTCCGGAGGTGATGTTCAACTCCCTGCCCATATCGTAGAGAATTCTGCGGTGTACGGGCTTCAGACCGTCTCTTACATCAGGGAGCGCACGCGATACAATCACACTCATAGAGTAGTCTATGTAGGCAGACTTCATCTGATCCTCTATGTTTATCCTCTGGATAATGCCGTGGTTGTAACCTGCGTCCCCGTCCGGCACCGGTGTGCCATTCAACTCATTAATCTCGTCCATTTATTCCTCCTTAATTTTAACCTTCAAATTTAAGCTTTTCCGACGTCTTTTCTAAATATTTTCCGTCCATTTTTCACACCCGAATTTTAGCCAGAACTGAAATTTGGGGCATTTACGGCCCAAACAGAGCCAGTTGGCGCACCAACG
>ERZ842401.3632-NODE-3632-length-18920-cov-5.290697_pt1 | contig 18920 bp, 15 predicted proteins | sample MGYA00521270_ERZ842401 | MGnify/ENA primary metagenome ERZ842401 (study PRJEB31892, sample SAMEA3878208) | bioreactor metagenome | biome: Moose rumen | place: Sweden | collected 2011-10 | study: EMG produced TPA metagenomics assembly of the PRJEB12797 data set... | reverse complement strand
CCCCTATGGCCATCGCTCTTGCAAAAGAAGGAGGCATAGGGGTTCTTCATAAGAACATGCCGGCAGAAAGACAGGCAGAAGAGGTGGCGAAAACCAAAGCTGCAGGATTCAAAGTGGCTGCCGGAGTCGGCATCACCACGGATGCAGTCGACCGTACTGCAAAACTCATTGATGCGGGTGTCGATGCAATCGTGCTTGACTCCGCGCACGGGCACAGCAAGGGCGTCGTGAACGCACTCAAGAAAATCAAGAAACAATTCAATGGCATTGACGTGGTGGTAGGCAATGTTGCCACTGCAGAGGGTACCCGCACTTTGATTGAGGCCGGAGCCGATGCAGTCAAGGTGGGGATAGGCCCCGGCTCTATCTGCACCACACGCATAGTAGCCGGAGTGGGCGTTCCCCAGCTTACCGCAATCTACGATGCTGCCGAAACTGCAAAACCTTATGGGATTCCGATTATAGCCGACGGCGGTTTGCGCTACAGCGGCGATATCGTGAAGGCCCTGGCGGCAGGAGCATCCTCCGTAATGTGCGGATCCATCCTCGCCGGTGCCGATGAAACGCCCGGAGATGTGATCGAAGACTTCAAGAACGGAAAGAAGTTCAAGGTTTATCGCGGAATGGGTTCCATCGACGCCATGGAAGCAGGATCACGCGACCGTTACTTCCAGACAGGTGCAATGAAACTCGTACCCGAAGGCATCGTGGGAAAAGTACCCTACAAAGGCCCTGTTTCCGATATAATATATCAGCTTTTGGGCGGTCTGCGCTCCGGTATGGGTTATTGCGGCGCCCGGACCATTCCCGACCTCTGGAACGCCCGCTTCGTGCGCATCACTTCGAACGGCGTCATCGAAAACCATCCTCACGACCTTATAATCGCCAAACCTGCACCCAATTATTACAAGTAAATGGAGAGAATACTCATACTGGACTTCGGATCTCAATATACCATGCTCATCGCGCGCCGCATACGCGAGATGAACGTTTATTGCGAGATAGTCCCTTTCAATAAAGTACCTGCATTCGATACCGGGATCAAAGGAATTATCCTTTCCGGAAGCCCGTCCAGCGTACGGGCCGAAAACGCACCTCAACCCGATCTTGGAGGCATTCCAGGCGAATTGCCTATACTCGGCATATGCTACGGAGCCCAGTGGCTCGCATGGCACGCCGGCGGCGACGTCGCCCCGACCGGAGGTCGTGAATACGGGCGGGCCACGCTCAGCGTAAAGGATTCCCTGGATCCGCTGTTGCTCGGTCTGCCGGAAAACAGCCAGGTTTGGATGAGTCACGGAGACACAATCACGGCCCTGCCCGGAGGCTACAAGGTGATCGCATCGACTGCCCAGGTAGAAAATGCCGCCTTCAGGGTGGAAGGAAAACCGGTCTGGGGCATACAGTTCCATGCGGAAGTCCAGCACAGCGAATATGGAGAGGACTTGCTCAGGAACTTCGTGACAGGTATTTGCGGCTGTTTTCCAAATTGGACCCCCGACAGTTTCATCGAGAGCACTGTCAGCACTCTCAAGAATCAGCTCGGCAGCGACAAGGTCGTCCTCGGTCTTTCCGGCGGAGTTGATTCATCCGTCACCGCCCTCCTTCTGCACAGGGCCATAGGCGACAGGCTCCACTGCATTTTCGTAAACAGCGGACTGCTTCGCAAAGACGAATTCTCAAGCGTGCTGGCATCATACAAGAACATGGGCCTGAACGTTTTGGGAGTGGATGCTTCCGCCAAATTCTTCCACGACCTTGCAGGAGTGACAGACCCCGAACAGAAGCGCAAAACCATCGGCAAGGCATTCGTAGATGTTTTCAATTCCGAAGCCGAGAAGATTAAAGACGTGCGCTGGCTGGCACAAGGGACCATCTACCCCGACGTAATCGAGAGTTCAGCCGTCCCCGGTGCTTCCCAGACCATAAAGAGCCACCACAACGTAGGCGGTCTTCCCAAGGACATGAAACTGAAGGTTGTCGAGCCGCTGCGTCTGCTTTTCAAAGATGAAGTCCGCCGTGTAGGAAGGGCTCTCGGGCTGGATCCCAATATACTCGGAAGGCATCCCTTCCCCGGCCCGGGGCTCGGCATCCGCGTAATAGGAGAAATCACTGCCGAAAAGATAGCGATAGTCCAGGATGCCGACAAGATATTTGTCGATGCACTCAAGCGATGGAACCTCTACGACAAGGTCTGGCAGGCAGGAGCCATACTTCTCCCTATCAAGAGTGTAGGCGTGATGGGCGATGAACGCAGCTATGAGAACACTATAGCCCTGCGGGCTGTGAATTCGGTAGATGGCATGACCGCGGACTGGGTGCATCTCCCCCATGACTTCCTCGCAGAAGTTTCTGATTCCATCATCCGCGGAGTGCGCGGGGTGAACAGGGTGGTCTATGATATCAGTTCCAAGCCGCCGGCAACAATAGAATGGGAATAAAACTATTCAAACATATGGCAAAAGTTCAAACAGAAGGCATCTATGATGCTCGCGCACTAGGACGCGGAAAAATGCTGACGCTCGGACTCCAGCACATGTTCGCCATGTTCGGAGCCACGGTTCTCGTACCGGTCATCACCGGACTCTCCATGTCGGCCACTCTGCTGTTTGCAGGTCTCGGCACGCTCATTTTCCACCTCTGCACTAAACTGAAGGTCCCCGCATTCCTCGGATCTTCCTTTGCCTTCCTGGGCGGATACGCAACGGTAGTGCAGATGGGTATGGCCGGAGGTCTCACCCAGACGCAGGCGCTCCCCTATGCATGCGTCGGTGTGTTCTGCGCAGGACTCATATATTTCATCCTTGCGGGTCTGTTCGCAGCCTTCGGGGCGAAGAAAGTAATGCGTTTCTTCCCCCCGATCGTTACTGGGCCCATCATCATCGCCATCGGCCTCATCCTCTCCGGATCGGCAATCAACAATTGTAACCAGAACTGGTGGATTGCCCTGCTTGCCATCGCAATCATCATTGTATGCAATATCTGGGGCAAGGGCATGATCAAGATAATCCCTATCCTGCTTGGAGTGCTTGGATCCTATATAGTTGCCGCATGCTTCGGCCTTTGCGATTTCAGCGCAGTAAAAGACGCCGCGTGGATAGGGCTCCCCGTCAAGTGGGAGAATACGGCAGTTTCCGTTTTCTCAAACCCCAACTGGAGTTTGATAATCGCAGCCATCATCGCCATCATCCCCATCTCGCTTGCAACAATGATGGAGCATATCGGCGACATGTGCGCAATCTCCTCTACCACCGGCATCAACTATCTCGAGGATCCCGGTCTGCACCGCACTCTGATGGGAGACGGCCTTGCAACCGCACTCGCTTCACTTTTCGGCGCTCCCGCAAATACCACTTACGGAGAGAATACGGGGGTGCTCAACCTCACAAAGGTTTACGATCCTGCCGTTATCCGGATCGCAGCTTGTTTTGCCATCATCCTGTCGTTCTGCCCCAAGTTCTCCGCCCTTATCGGAGCAATGCCCGCAGCCACCATAGGAGGTGTCTCCCTCGTGCTCTACGGTATGATCTCCGCAGTCGGCGTACGCAATGTGGTTGAAAACCAGGTGGACTTCAAGTCATCGCGTAACGTTCTCATCATGGCTCTCATCCTCGTGCTCTCCATCGGTATCTCCTACAGCCAGGCAGGCAGCCTCGACCTCGGATTCACCAAACTCTCCGGCCTTGCAGTGGGGGCCCTCGTAGGCATCATTCTCAACGCCATACTTCCCGGCAAAGACTACGAATTCGGCAGCAACGATATTGGCGACATGGCCGTGGACTTCGAAATAAACCCCTCTTTAAGGAAGAAAAAATGACTGACCAACAACTGATTGAGTCCATCCGTATAGTGCCGGATTTTCCCGTTAAAGGAATCCAGTTCTTCGATGTGACCACATTATTCAAAAATCCGGAAGCCTTCACCGAAGTGCTGGACAGGCTGGCGGATCTATACAAAGACAAGGGTATTACTAAAGTGGCAGGAATAGAATCCCGAGGATTCATCGCGGTAGCAGCCCTCGCAGCCCGTCTGGGCGCCGGTTTCGTGCCTGTAAGAAAACCCGGCAAACTACCGGCCAAGACAGTATCGGAGAGTTATGAAAAGGAATACGGCACCGACACCGTGGAGATCCACGCCGATGCGATCTGCTCCGACGACGTGGTGCTGATCCACGACGATATCTACGCCACGGGCGGAACCGCCTCGGCTGCCGTGCGTCTTGTGAAGCAGTTTTCGCCCAAGGCGTTATATGCCAATTTCATAATCGACATCGCCGACTGCCCCAAGACAACACCTATTCCGCAGGATATCGAAGTCACTGCCCTTCTTACCCTTACTGAGAATTAACCCATTATTCATTATATTCTGTTCATAAATTACATTTTATGTCCAAAAAAATCTTTTTTGCCGTTGCATTTGCAGCGCTGGTCTTCGCTCAAGGAGCCAAGGCCCAGAATGTTCAACTGTTCTACGATTTCGGCGACGGCCGTAATTATGCAACAACGACCTTTGAAATGTTCAAAGGCGACAAGTTCGGTGACACCTTCTTCTTCATCGATCACTATTACAACAGCACCGACGACAACTACAAGGCTCCCGGTGTAAGCAGTGCAATCAATGGCAGCTATTTCGAAATAGAGCGTGGCATCAATTTCTGGCAGGACACCAACCTCAAAGACCTCAGTGCCCATATCGAGTATGACGGCAGTACCTGGGGCGCAGGGATCTGGTGCTTCGGCGCAAAGTATTTCCTGCACAATTCCGATTTCTCAAACACCTTCACCCTGGCTCTCATGTATGACCTTCACAGGGGCATAGGAGAAGCTGACATTCCCATCAAGTTCTCCGGTGTCTGGGGCATGAATGACATCTTCGATGTAAAAGGATTGGTATTCAAGGGATTCATTGATATCTGGGGACTCAACAGCACTTTCGCAAACGGGAACACAGCAAAATTCTCCATCCTCACCGAACCTCAGGTCTGGTTCAACCTCGGAGGCGCTTTCGACAACCATCTTGACATTGGTACCGAAATCGAGCTCTCATACAACTTCGCCGGCCATGAAGGATTCATGTGCAATCCCTGTGCAGGTCTTCGCTGGACATTCTAAACTGATCTGACCTATGGCAAACTTTCTTGAAAAGGCCTTTGGATTCAAGGCCGGTGAACATAATGTTCGTACTGAGATCCTCGCAGGTCTGACTACCTTCCTTACGATGGCCTACATCCTGGCCGTCAACCCCGGCATCTTCAGCGCCCTCGACATGCCCGGCGGAGCAGTCTTTACCGCCACTGCACTCGCAGCCATCGTAGGTACTCTCGTGATGGCACTCTACGCCAAGAAACCTTTCGCCCTTGCTCCAGGCATGGGCCTGAACGCATTCTTCGTGTTCACCGTATGCCTCGGAATGGGACACACCTGGCAATTCGCGCTCACTGCAGTGCTCCTTGAAGGCGTCATCTTTGTGATACTCACCGTTACCAAGGTCCGCACATGGCTCATCAATGCCATTCCCGGTACGCTCAAGAAGGCCATCGGCGCCGGTATCGGACTGTTCATCGCCTTCATCGGCCTGCAGAACGCCGGTATCATCGTGAACAACGACGCCACTCTCGTGAGCCTCGGCCACATTACTGAAGGCAAGGCTCTCGTAGGTCTGATCGGTCTCTTCATCACTGCCGGTCTCGTAATGGCCAAGATCCGCGGAGGCATCCTCTGGGGCATCCTCATCACCGCCGTCATCGGTATCTTCATCAAGGATCCCGCGACAGGCGCTGCCATTACCACCCTGCCCACCAAGGTGGTGTCCCTGCCCGACAGCATCTCCCCCATCTTCTGCAAGTTCGAGTGGGGCCAGATCCTCAGCTGGGACATGCTCGCGGTAGTGTTCACCTTCCTCTTCATCGATATGTTCGACACCATGGGCACCATCATCGGCGTGCATCAGGGTGCCGGCCTTATCAAGAAGGGTAGTGACGAAATCGAGGGCGTGGAGAAGATGTTCCTTGCAGACTCCATCGCCACCATCTGCGGCGCCTGCTTCGGAACCTCCACCACTACCACCTATGTCGAGAGCGCATCCGGCGTCGGAGAAGGCGGCCGTACCGGCCTAACGGCCTTCTCGGTTGCCGTGTTCTTCGCACTTGCACTTTTCCTGAGCCCTATCTTCCTCGCGATCCCCGGCGCAGCCACCGCTCCCGCCCTGATCATAGTCGGTGTGATGATGATGCCTTCCATCAAGACCATCCACTGGGAAGACTACTGCAAGGCCATCCCTGCATTCATCACCATCATCATGATGCCCCTTGCATACAGCATTTCCGACGGAATCCTCCTCGGTGTGATTTCCTATGTCCTCTGCCACGCTGTAGCAGGCAAGTTCAAGGAGATTTCGCTTACGATGTGGATACTCGCAGCGCTGTTCGTCTGCAAATATATCTTCATCTAGAGCCCCCTGATTATCAGGCAGTTGCTTATAATCGTCTGGTGCAAATGTACCAGACGATTTTGCGTAATGTGCTGAAAATCAACACTGCTAAACACGTCCATTTTTATTATCTTTGCAGTATGAAATTCCACCTGAACTCGCAGTACCAGCCTTCGGGCGATCAGCCGGAAGCGATACGCCAGTTGACAGACGCCTTGAGCAATAATGTGCGCGACATCTGCCTGCTCGGCGTGACCGGTTCCGGAAAAACTTTTACCATGGCGAATGTGATACAGAACCTGCAGCGCCCGGCACTTATCCTGAGCCACAACAAGACTCTGGCCGCGCAGCTCTACGGCGAATTCAAGGCCTTCTTCCCCGAGAATGCGGTGGAATACTTCGTGTCGTACTACGACTACTATCAGCCGGAAGCATATCTGCCCACGACTGACACCTATATAGAGAAAGACCTCAGCATCAACGACCAGATAGAGAAACTGCGCCTGAGCGCCGCCAGCGCCCTGATGTCCGGCAGACGCGACGTCGTTGTCATTTCCTCCGTATCCTGCCTCTACGGCATAGGCAACCCGGACGACTGGCGCAGCCAGACCATTCATATGCGCAGGGGAGATACCGTCAGTATGACAACCTTCCTTTATCAACTGGTAGAATGCCTGTATTCCCGCTCCGAGACCGACTTCCAGCGCGGGACCTTCCGAGTGCGGGGTGACACTGTGGATGTTTTCCTCGGCGGTGCCGACGAGGCCGTGCGCATAGAGTTCTTCGGCGACGAGATAGACGCCATCAGCTTGATCGACCCCGTGACCGGCGCCCGAATCGAGGCGTTGGAGGATGTAGACGTGTACCCCGCCAACAACTTCGTGACCAACCGCGAACGCACCATCGCCGCGGTATCCGAAATACAGGACGATCTGGTGAAGCAGATGGCATATTTCGAGGAGATAGGCAAGCCCATCGAGGCCAAGCGCCTTCAACAGCGCGTGGAAAACGACCTGGAGATGATAAAGGAAATGGGGTACTGCCCGGGCATAGAGAACTACTCCCGTTACTTCGACGGGCGCAAACCCGGTCAGAGGCCATTCTGCCTGATAGACTACTTTCCCAAGGACTTCATAACCTTCATCGACGAGAGCCACGTGACCCTGCCGCAGATTCGCGGGATGTACGGAGGCGACCATTCCCGCAAGAGCGTGCTTGTGGAATACGGATTCCGCCTGCCGGCAGCAGCCGACAACCGTCCCTGCACCTTCGAGGAATTCGAGGCCATCACCGGCCAGAAAGTATATGTGAGCGCCACCCCGGCAGACTACGAACTGGAGAAATCCGAAGGACTCGTGGCCGAGCAGGTCGTGCGGCCCACAGGCCTGCTGGATCCTCCGATCGAGGTTCGGCCCATCGAGCATCAGGTGGATGATCTGGTGGAAGAAATACGCAAACGGGCGGAAGTGGACGAACGCGTGCTGGTGACCACCCTTACGAAACGCATGGCGGAGGAACTCGACGAGTATCTCCGGAGGATAGGAATAAGGGTGAGATACATACACTCCGACGTTGATACCGGGGAGCGCGTGGAGATCATCGAGGACTTCAAGAACGGACTGTTCGACGTGCTGGTGGGAGTGAACCTGCTGCGCGAGGGGCTGGACCTTCCGAGCGTGTCGCTGGTGGCGATACTCGATGCCGACAAGGAGGGGTTCCTGCGCACCACCCGCGCCCTTACCCAGACCGCAGGACGCGCCGCCCGCAACGTGAACGGACTGGTGATAATGTATGCCGACAAGATCACGCCCTCGATGGAAGAGACCATACGAGAGACCAACCGCAGGCGGACCAAGCAGATGGAATACAACAAGTTGCACGGCATCACCCCTAAGCAGATCGAAACCCACAGCAACATACTTGCAAGCGAGCTCACCTCCATAGGCGGAGGCAAGGCGATGAACCCGCGCGTGGCGAACGGAACTACCGGAAGAGTGAGCGCCGCAAATTCATACGACGATCCCACCTACATTCCCAATCCTTCCGACCTGGGTTCAGGCGTCGTGAGCGTAGGATTCGGACACGATTCCAAGCGCGAACCCGGCTCCGCCTTCGTAGACGGATACGTCAAGGCAGACTTGGCCGCTCTTCTGCAGGATCCGGTTATCCGTTCCATGAGCCGCGAGCAGATAGAGAAGATGATAGAAGAAGACAGGCACCGTATGCAGAAGTCGGCAGCAGACCTGGAATTCGCGGAGGCCGCCCGCTACCGCGACGAGATGTGGGCCCTTCAGCAGTATCTCAAAGTCTGGAAGAGTTGAGAGCATCCTGCATATACGCACGGACGTAATCCCGGAGTTCATCCCCCTCGAGAATCTCCACCTCCTGTGCAAGGCCGGTGATAAACCTTCCGGCTCCTTGAAGCGCGTGGATATAGCCGTCGAACACCCACTCCCCTTTCACTTTATGGACGGATTTTTCCGCAAGGGGATACTCTTCGAGAAGAAGGTTCTTGGCCCGCTGGCTGAGTTTCAGCCGGATATGAAGCGACTTGTTGCCATGGATGCGGAAGACGTCCGACGGAAGCAGACGGTGTTTGTCTTCCTCCGTCCAGGCCCTGGGGAGAATTTCGACTTCTCCCATTCGGGAAATCTTGAAAATCTTGTTGCGCCCGTCTTCAAGATCGAAGCACCAGGCATCCACATAATTGGTAGTGAATGCAAACGGTTCGACGAGGCGGTCGCGTACCTGCCCGGAATTGGAAGACTCGTAAGCACGGAGTATCACCTGCCGCTTGCCCTTGATGGCGTCCGACAGTGCCTGCACATTGGCGGTATTCGACCTTCTGCCTACGAAGGAAGCGATCGAGGTGCTGTCATAAACGGCGGCCAACTTGCGCTTCAGCCCAGTCTTGAGGGCATTTGTGTTATCCAGACCGTCTATCATATTGTTCACTATCGCCGCTTCTTCGTCGGAGAAATATACCAGTTTGCTCAGATCCAGCGTATCGTCGTTAAGGCTGGTGAGACGGTAGATATTCCCATAGAGCTTCTCCACGGCAAAACCGGCGGCCTTGAAGGTGTCGATATAACGGTAGATCGTACGCTCCGACATTTCGAGCTTGTCGGCAAGTTCGTCGATGCTGTAGGTCACGTTGCCGCTGAGCAGACGCATCAGCCGCAACAATCTCTCAAATTTCGGTTGATCCATACTGCAAATTTACGTAAAAATTTCTAGAATTGTCAAAAATTGACAATTTGGGGACGTACCTTTGTATCGTTGAACAGAAAGAACAACGATATGAACGCAAATGATCTTAAAATCTTTTTCGAGAACAGCGAAGTGGCCGCCCTTATTGCAGATCTTGGTCTGGAAGTGAAATAAATTATTTCAAAGCATCAAGGAGCTGATACGTATCCCTCAGGGTCACGAGGTCGGAAACGGCTTCTGCGCTTTTCCCCTCTGCGCGAAGGACGAAATCGCGGATTTCGTCGAAGAAGCCCTGAATGTAGACCTGATTCTCGGCAAGCACGGGAGAGAAAGGATTGTGGGAGTACAGCACACGGTGTACGGTCTTGCCTATACCGGCTTTCTCCAGAGGGAATCCAGCGATTACTCCGGCACGCAGGTCCAAGGTAAGTTCCTCCATCCTGTCCAAGGTATAAAGTCCGGAGAGGGTATTGACCTTCAGCAGCTCGCAGGCATCTTTCCACGAATATGCCGTAGAGAGCTCCAGAGTGCCCGTAACGTCCTTGTGCTTTAGCATCAGCACATAGGAATTGGAGCCCGCCGGGCTGCAGGCGAGAATCTCCGCCTTTCCGAACAGATAGCAGACAAGGTCTATCGGATGGATATAAAGGTCCAGCAAAGCATCCCCTTCCGGATAAGACCCTGTGCAGTAATGAAGGTCGTAGCTGAGAAGCTTCTCCCTGCCAAGTTTCGATTTGAGGAGCTTTACCGCAGGGGCATAGCGCTTCTGCAGGCCGGCGACAGCGACGCCTTGGTTGGCACTGATGAGATTCTCAAGTTCGGCGGTGTTGCTTACTGGAGGTTTCTCAACAAAAAGATTCTTCCCGCTTTCGAGCACCTTCTTCGCAATGGCGAAATGGGCTTTTGGCGATGCAGCGACAAAAACTCCCTTTATTTCAGGGTCGGCAAGAACGGCATACAGATCGGTGGTGCCTCTCACGCCCTGGAACTTCTTTTCAATCAATTCCGCCTTCTTTTCTGAAGTCACGCAGATGTATTTCAGGGGAATCTGCAGATAATGGATAACAGGGTACAGGTTGGCAAGGCTGTGATTTCCAAGGCCCACAAAAGCATAGCGGCCGGTGTATGTTTCGTTCAGATAGCGTTCCGAACGTATCCGCTTATATCTGTCGATCAGGTTCATAGAGGCTGTTTGAAATAGTGTTTATACGTAATGCGTTTGTCGGAAGTCCACTGATAGCGGCCGTAGAACCACTCAATGACACGCTTGGGAAGGAACTTCTCGAAATTGCGAAGCAGAATGATGTCGTATTTGCGATGGAAGTTGATCCAGCAGCCGTTGCACTGCTTGGAATAACTGCACTGAGTCTTATGGGCCGCTTTGCCGTTGAATATCTCATCGAGGGTGTTCTCACGGATATTGCCGAGATTTACACCCAGATTCTGGCAGATGGGAACGTCGCCGTTACTGTGGATGACGAGGCTGCTGAAAATGCTCTGGCAGCGGAGTTTCAGCCGGCCTTTGCGCCATTCGTCGTAAAGGGCCACGAAATCATAGTTTTCGTCGGTATCGTGGACACTTGCCGGAATCTTGGAGCGATAGTCCTTGACGTCAAGCAGCTCCGCCTTGGTATCGAAGAAATCCATTGTGCCGTATATGCCTATGCGGACGTCTATGCCGTATTTCTTCGCAATGCCTATAACGTAATCCATGTCTTTGAAGCCGTTCCAAGGAGTGAGGCAGAACATCAAGGAAATGGGAATCTCATCCTTCAGAGTCTCTATCAGTTCTATCACCTTGTCGTGGCCGTCAACCCCCCTTACGGCGGGATAGCTTTCCTTGTCGCCGTCAAGAGAGATATATAGTCGGACCGGCTTGTACCGCCTCACCGCATCAACTACCTTGGCAGGAGCCAGGCCATTGGTGAGCAAGGTATAGTAGGGATGATTCTCGCAAAGCCACTGCATAATCTCCCTGTACTGCGGATGCAGCACGAATTCTCCTCCTTCCAGACCGACAACAGTTTTTGGAGTTACGCATTTGCTGCCGACGATCGCCTTGATCTCGTCGAGAGTAAGGCTCTCATGCGGTTTCTGCCAGATGGAACAGTGCCTGCAACGGGACTGGCAGATGGTAGTGGCATAAATCATCAGCTGGCTCAGCTTCTTGTGCCGGGGCCTTGCCATATTGTTCAGATACAGCAGTCCGTTATGTATGTAATCCCCTATCCTGTACATTTAGATGCAGGTATAGCCTCCGTCCACTGCGATGTTCTGGCCGTTCACGTAGGTGCTGGCAGGGGATGCCAGGAAGAGGGCGCAGGTGTCGAGTTCGCCCTGCTTGCCATAGCGGCCGAGAGGGATGTTGTTCTTGGCTATGGCCTGGAAGTAATCGGAATCGAGGGTGGCGGTGGTGAGGTCTGTGTAGAAGTAGCCGGGGCAGATGCTGTTCACGGTGATACCGTACTTGCCCCATTCGGCGGCCAGAGCACGGGTGAGGTTCACTACGCCGCCCTTGGCTGCATGATAGGGAGCACTGCCGACAATCAGATTTCCCACAAGACCGTACATGGATGCGATATTGATGACACGACCGAAACCGGCTTTGATCATCTCTTTTCCAAACTCGCGCGCGCATATGAAGGTGCCGTAAAGGTCGATGCTCATCTCGTGCTTGAATTGTTCGTCCGTGATTTCTTCGGCGGGCCCTACCGCTCCGGTGCCGGCATTGTTCATGAGGATATCAACACGTCCGAATTTATCGATTGTGGCGGCCACTGCAGCCTTGACACGCTCCGTGTCGGTGATGTCACATGCAAAGGGCAACACTTCGACTCCGAATTCTTCTGTAATCGCTTTGGCATTCTCTTCAAGAAGATTCTGCCTGCGTGCAAGAAGAACCAGATTTGCGCCCTGGCTTGCGAAAGCCTTGGCCATCTGCAGGCCAAGTCCGGTAGAGGCGCCGGTAACCACAGCTACACGGCCGGAAAGATCAAAGTAATTTTTCATAAAAACTATTGGAATTTAAAAAGATTCAATCCTGTTTCTACGTCAAACCCGCGCCCTATTTCCGCACCGGGAAAACTCTCGACATACAGTTCGCAGGCGCCGTTGATGCGGGCGCTCAACAAATGTCCGCCCACACAACTGTAATCCCTGCGTCCGCAGGTCACATGGACATGCAGGTAAGGGGCATCATCCTTGACCGAGATATTTCCCGTGAGATTGGTTATTTCCATCTGTTCGACAAAACTTTTATCGACATACTTCTTCGTGGCCGGATCCAGGAAACGGAACGTGGCTTCGCTCACAGCGCCGAGGCCGGTGACCAGGCCGGCGGCGATGCTCTTTTCTTTGCAGAAGGCGGTCAGGGCCTCCACTATCTCGACATGATTGTCGAGACTCAGCACATAAGAGTTCTCCTTGACAGAAATATATTTGTACATATCAGGAACGTTTAACTTTGAGTATCGTCTTGAGATTTGAAATCTGGGAAATAATCTTGTCGAGCTCGGCATTTGACGGCACCAGCAGACGGACCGAAATATCGTAGGTTCCCCCGCGGGCATTCTCGTTGACGTTGAAAGACCGCAGCGAGGCCTTGAACTGGTTGATGACCTCCATTATCGAAGATATGGCGGATTGCTCCTTCTCGGCCGATATGTTCAACGTGCACTGGAAATCTCCGGATGTGGCGCTCTCCTGCCATACCACTTTCTGGATACGGTAAGGGTACTTTTCTATCAGCTGAGCAGCGTTAGGGCAGCCCATACGATGAATCTTGATGCCGTCGGTGCGTGTCACGAATCCGAAGACATCGTCGCCGAATACCGGATTGCAGCATTTGGCGAGCTTATAATCAAGCCCACGGACGTTCTTGGCATTTATGACCAGGATCTCATCCGAACCGGAACTGTAGTTCAGCACCCTTTCTTTCGGGTTCTGCTCCAGCTGACGTTCAGGACCCTCATCATATTTGAGAATATACGACTTTATGTCGTTCACATCCACGACCTCGCGGCCGATATCGGCCATGAAGGCGATCACGGAAGTGTATTTGTGCGCCTTCATGTATTCCTGCTGCATGTCATCCGGCCATTCGAGTTTCCAATTCTTGAGCCTGCGCTCCAGCAATTCCCTGCCGTTCGCCGCAAGCTTGCGCTCTTCCGCATCCAGTTCCTGCTTGATCTTGGTGCGCGCCTTGGAGGTGACCACGTAATTCAGCCAGTCCCGGTTGGGCCGCTGATTCTTGCTGGTGATGATTTCGACAGTGTCGCCGGTATGAAGTTTCTCGCGGATGGAAACAGCCTTTCCGCCTATGCGCCCTCCGGTGCACCGGATTCCCACGTTCGTATGGATATTGAAAGCAAAATCCAGCACAGAGGCACCTGCAGACAGAATCCTGAGCTCTCCCGTAGGAGTAAAAACGAATATCTCTTTTGAGGGAGGCTGGGGAAGGTCTTCGGGTTTGGATTCGGAAGGATGCTCCAGGGCGTAACGGACCGATTTGAGCCAGCGGTCCATATTCACCTCATGCTGCACCCCTTTGTAGGCCCAGTGGGCCGCCTGCCCGTTCTCGGCTTCGTAATCCATGCGCTTTGTGCGGATCTGGACCTCCAAGGCATTGCCCTGCCGGTTTTTAACAGTGATATGCAGACTTTCGTATCCGTTGGGACGCGGAGTTGTGAGCCAGTCACGCAGACGCCTGGTATCAGGCTCGTACTCTTCCGTCACGTAAGAATACACCTTCCAGCAAAGTTCCTTTTCGAGTTTGGGATCCTGTTCACAGTCGATGATGAAGCGTATTGCGAACACGTCATATACTCCTTCGAACGGGACCTTCTGAACCTGCATTTTCCGGTAGATGGAATAGGCCGTCTTTGTGCGTATCTTTAGCTTGTACTCGATCCCGGCTTCGTGAAGTTTCTGCTTGAGAGGTTCGATGAACTCCGCCATCAGCCGCTCCCTGTCCCGTTCGGTGGCCTTCAGTTTATTGGTGATGGCGCGGTATTGTTCGGGATCGGCATAGCGGAAGTAGATATTCTCAAGTTCGCTCTTGATGTTGTAGAGGCCCAGCTGATGGGCAAGCGGGATATACAGCATAAGCGTTTCCAGTATCTTCTGGTCGCGGGAGCTCTTGGGGAAGATGGCGAGCTTGCGCATCACCTCAAGGCGGTCCGCTATCTTGAGAACGGTCACCCGGGGGTCAGTTGAATACTGGACTATGAGTTTCTTATAATTCTCGGCCTCCAGACGGGTATCCTTCGGTTTGATTGTGGATATCTTGTTCAGGCCGTCGACCATTGTGAGCACATCGGAAGGAAAAGCGCTTATATCCACATCGGGATGTGTGCGCGTGGCTTCGTGAAGATACACCGCAGCGCTGCATTCGGGCGGAAGCCCGAGTTCGTCGCGAGCTATGGCCGCGACCGCGTCGGGATGCCCGATAAAAGGGCTCCCGTCGAAGCGCTGCTCATTCTCAAGAGCATGGGCGGCAACGGCCCTGGCTTTTGCTACTATATCCTCCATATTCCTTTACAAACCTAACAAAATAATGGCATTCTTCCAAGTGGAAGTTCATCTACCACGATTATTAAGCGCTTTTTGGAAGGCGCGGGCATTCTTCAGATGCTCGGAATATGTGCGGGCGAAACGGTGGGTTCCGTCGAAAGAAGGATCCGCACAGAAAAACATATATCCGTCCTTTGTGTCCGGATTCAAAACCGCATTCAGATATTCCTTTCCCGGAACATTGATAGGCCCGGGAGGAAGGCCTGCATACATATATGTATTGTATGGAGAATCTATTTTAAGGTCCTTTTTTAAGATACGGTTGCTCTCGTAATTCAGAAGATATGCCACCGTGGGATCCGCCTGCAGTTTCATGCCCTTGTGCAGGCGGTTCAGGTAAACACCTGCGATCCGGGCATAGTCCGACGGCACATTGCTCTCTCCCTTCACGATGGAGGCCAGTATCGAAACCTGCAACTTGCTCAGTCCCTGCTTCCTGGCCTTGGCCACATTGTCATCCGTCCAGAATGCATCCCATGCCTTTTTCTGCCTCTCGAAAATCTCATCGATGCTTGCCGTCCAGTACATCTCGTAAGTGTCGGGAATGAACATGGAGAAAGCGGTGGAAGGCTTGAATCCGTATCTTTCCAGAAGTTCCCTGTTTTCGAGGGCGTCGGCGACGGTGGCGGAATCCACCATCATCTGCGAAGAAATCCATTTGGCAAGCGACCCTTTGAGGCGCACCGAAGGGATACGCAGCTGCACAGGTGTCTGCCAGCAATTGTTGAGCATACGGGCGATATATACGCTGGTCTGCCCCTTTTCGACAAGATAATGACCCGGTTGCAGATATTCTGCCACTTTATGATCGGCAAAAGCGCGTTTCAGGCTTTTCGGGCGGGCCAGGCAACTGTCGAGAGCCGCCAGTACTTCGTCGGGAGAAGTATCCGGATAAACAAAAAGTTCAGCGGGCTTACGGACATTGGCGATTTTGTTGTCGGAAAGATAAAACCAAGCCTTGCCCCCTCCGAAAATCATGAAGATCCCGAGCAAGTATATTAAAAACTTCTTTTTCATTTGATCTTCTTAAGATAAATGACATCCCCTTCAACCGGACGGTAATCGGCCGTCAGTCCAGGATTCCACTTGAGCAGATATTTCATACGAAGCCCGAAACGCTGTGAAATCTCCCACAAGCCCAGGGGGTTATCATCAGCCACATACATGGGAAGGCCGTAAGGAGCCTGCTTCTTTTTCATCTTCAGATAAACCACCTCCCCTATCTTGAGAGGCCTGGTCTGCGAAATATCGTTATAGCGCAGTATCTCCTTCTGGAAAAGGTTGAACTCCAACGCAATGGATTCGAAAGTATCCTCAGGTTCCGCATATACGCACAAGATGCCGTTCTTTTTGTAGACCTTGCGGTCCAGGCGGAAAGAATAGGTTTCACTGGCCTGCGAACGCCGTGAAGGGTTCTTGACCTCCACCTGCGCCTCTTTTTCTATCTTAAGGGGGCTTTCAGGCACCGCTACGGAAGTAGCCCCTGCCGACGAAGAGCCTGTGGCGGCGCTTCCTGTATCATATTTATATAATTGATAATCCTCGATTATCTTGATCAGTTTCTCCGCATACTGGGGATCGGTTGCATAACCGGCCTTTTTCAGCCCTTTAGCCCATCCTTTGTAATCGGTGGGTTTAAGCTCGAAAAGACCTTTGTAGCGGTCTTGGTAGCGCAGGAAATCGCTATGGTCGTGGAAAGATTCTTCTGCGCTTTTGTAAACACGGAAACACTCGTTCGGCGCATCGTCATTCACGCGCATCGTCTTGCCGCTCCAGTTCCGGTGGCATTTGATCCCGAAGTGATTGTTGCCGTCGGCTGCGAGACTCGAAAGACCGTAACGGGATTCCAGCATACCCTGAGCCAGAGTTATACTGGCAGGCACACCGGAACGGTGCATCTCGCTCACGGCAATAGAGGCGTATTTGCTTATGTATTCGTTCTGCGGAGTATCAGACAGTGCTATCAGGCAAGTCAGGGCCGCCAGGATAATCAGAAGACATCTTTTCATATTCGCGAATATACGGAATTTCAAAGATATCTCCATCATTTACGGCAATTGTTTCGGGGAAAATTTCCCGGCATTCAGCTTCCAGCAAAGATATGTCCTTTACTCTGGAAGAGAAATGCCCTACCAGCAGTTTCCCGGCGCCGGCAGTTTTCGCGCATTCCGCTGCCTGGCGGGTCGTAGAATGAAAGTACTGCTCCGCCTTATCCTGCAATTCTGCAGGATAGGTGGCCTCATGATACAGCAGGTCTACCCCACTGACATATCCGGGGAGTTCTTCGAACGGCGCGGTATCGGAAACATAGGCATAGCTGCGCGGCTTCCAGGGATTCCGGCGCGGTGTCACCACCTCGTCGAAGCGGAATCCGTAGCAGTCGATCTTATGATTCAGCTGAAACGCCGTCACCTGCAGAATGGCGGCTGCCGGAAAGGCGCCCTCCTCCGCTGAAAACGCTCCGTCGGACGATTCCGCAGCCGCAATAGAACGGCAGGGACCGGAGCTTTCCTCCCCGAAGCCTTTTTTCAGCGAGGGGAGGAATGACTCCGGACCTGCAATTATCTGCGGACATTTGTTTGATAGCGGGTGACAGACTATTTCGTATCCCAGATCCTGCCCGAAATAAGACATATAGAATTTGAGGATGGGACCGAGATTCTGAGGTCCGTAAATGTGCAGCGGCGCAACGCGATGATAAAGACTCATTGTACTCAACAGCCCGAACAGCCCGAAACAATGATCCCCGTGTATGTGCGAAATGAAAACCGCCTCGATCTTCACAAACGACAGATGCTCCTGCCGGATGCGCTGCTGTGTGCCCTCGCCGCAATCAATCAAGAACAAGCGCCCGTGCACGGACAGTGCCTGGGCGCTTGGATTTCTGGAGGATGCAGGCAGGGCCGAAGCCGAGCCCAATATCGTCAGTTTGAAGTCCATCAGGGATTATTCTCCCTTCTCGAGTTTCTCCTTGAGAGCGGCGAGAGCATCGATGTCACCGAGAGTAGTCTTCTCGACTGCCTTGTTGATGTTCTTCACAGCCTTGCTGGTAGATGCGGCTTCGCTTGCGGCGGCCTTCTCCTTGACCTCCTGATAAGTGCGGAGATGGCTGAGGAGAATGCGGCTGGTGCTGCGACGGAGTTCGACCACCTTGAAGAGGAGGGTATCGCCGACGACGGCCTGCTTGCCGTCTTCCTTCACGAGTTCGCGGTTGAACGCAAAACCTTCGGCACCGTCGAGTGCGATGTTGGCACCCTTGTCGGTAGTGGAAGCCACGGTACCTTCGACGGTGGAGCCGACGGGGAACTTGGCCTCTATCTCATCCCAGGGATTGGGAGTGAGCTGCTTATGTCCGAGGCTGAGCTTGTGATTCTGTTCGTCGAAGTCGAGGATCTGGACGTCGATGGTATCGCCGGGAGCAACAATCTCTGAAGGATGCTTGATCTTGGTCCAGCTGAGGTCGCTGATGTGCACGAGTCCCTCAACACCGTCTTCAAGCTCTGCAAACACACCGAAATTGGTAACGTTGCGCACGGTTGCGGTCTGCTTGCTGCCGACGGGATATTTCTCGCGTATGCTCTCCCAGGGATTTGCGGTGAGCTGCTTGAGACCGAGGCTCATCTTGCGGGCCTCGCGGTCGATGCTGAGAATCTGTGCCTCAACTTCGTCGCCGACCTTGAGGAATTCCTGGGCGCTGTGAAGCCTGGGGC
>ERZ842401.3631-NODE-3631-length-18923-cov-4.638541_pt1 | contig 18923 bp, 12 predicted proteins | sample MGYA00521270_ERZ842401 | MGnify/ENA primary metagenome ERZ842401 (study PRJEB31892, sample SAMEA3878208) | bioreactor metagenome | biome: Moose rumen | place: Sweden | collected 2011-10 | study: EMG produced TPA metagenomics assembly of the PRJEB12797 data set... | reverse complement strand
TTCTTTTGCCCTTTCAGGGCGTAGGTCGCGTCGGCTGCATCCCCCCAGGGCGTTGCCCTGGGCTGTGATATTACCGCCCTTTCAGGGCGTTCTCTCGAACCGTGCAATCGTGCCCAGCACAAACGACACAAGCGACGAGCGTGCCGAAGGCACGCCATTCTATTAACCCCACACTAAGCCGCAAGGCGCAGTGTGGGGCTCATGCATGCACATCCCGACAGCGTGCCGAAGGCACGCTACTTTTCTCATACCAGGCAATAGTTGTAGCGTGCCTCCGGCACGCATGCTCACGAGGACGCGAGAACCCCCACACTGCGCTCACGCTTAGTGTGGGGTTATTGGGATAGCGTGCCTCCGGCACGCATCCTCTCGGGGACGCACCTCCCCCACAGTAAGCCGCAAGGCGCAGTGTGGGGTACGCACATACATACCATACCAGCGTGCCGAAGGCACGCTACTGCTCAGTAGGAGAGCTATTTCCCCTTTCGCGCCGTTTGGCGACAAAATGCGTATAATCACACCTGACGACCTATTTGGGATAATTTCAGTACCTTTGCACATTCTTGAACGCGAAAAAGCCTATGAAATCCTACCGCATCGTCAGCCTGTTGCTACTTCTTTTCCTGGCCTCCCGCCTGTCGGCCCAGACATTCACACTCACCTTCAGCGCCACCGATGGCGAAGGAAACCCTTACCGACTCGACAGTGTCCAGGTGCGCGACATGTCGCAGGGTTGGACTACGACATTGCTATACCCCGACACCACAATGAACCTTACCGTCGGTCAGAACGCAATCCTCACCCAACCTGTGATGCAAACAAGCATGCAAGTATTCCCAAACCCCGCACAAGGCAAAGCCTATGCACAGATTTCATCCAACCGTGATATCACAGGAGTCATCAAGCTCCTGCGCAGCGACGGCGTGACACTTTGCGATGCCACAGCAAACCTCACGGCCGGCACCAACACCATCCAGCTCAACCCGGGCGGCGAAGGGCTTTTCTATGTACAGTTTATTACCGATGGCACACAAAACAGCCAAAAATTCATCGCACTTTCGTCCGAGGGTTCACCCTCGATCAAAGTGCTGCCATCCGGCCGTAAGAGCGGCAAAGGCGACAACACCGGCACCTTTGCCACAAGCGACATAATGCGGCTTGTAGGCTACGCCACCTTCCAAAACGCAACGATAGAAAGCAGCCCGATAGTTCGCAACATCACAAGCAGCCAGACTTTCAATTTCCAGCTGCCCATAAACTACAGCGCACCTATCGTCACGACGACGTATGTCGATGACGTGACAACGAGCAGTGCCACTTGCGGCGGCCTGGTCGAGAACGACGGCGGCAAACCCGTGACCACACGCGGCTTTTGCTACAGCTCGGACCACACGCCCACCATAGAGGATTATATCACAAGCAACGGCGAGGGGACAGGCAGCTACAGCACGACACTCGAAAACCTGCAGCCAGGCACCACCTACCTTGTCCGCGCCTACGCTTTCAACGCCCTCGGCTTTGCCTATGGCGACGCACTGGCATTCACCACACCAATGACAGACAACGACCCGTCGGACGACGGTGCGCTGCCAGGCCTCTTCTCGATAAACGACAGCACACAGATTGTCTTTTCGAAAGGCAACCTGCAATACAGCACTATGGGCAACCACCTGACCGCCGACGGCGAACCAACATCAGGCACCTGGCGCTTTGCCGAGGCACAATATCTGTATGCCGGCGACGCCAACGCCTTTATCGGACCCACCTATGCCGGTTTTATCGACCTTTTCGGATGGGGCACCAGCGGCTGGAGCGGCGGAGGGGCCGAGGCCTGCCAACCCTACAGCAGCTCCACCGCCAACGAGGATTATATATCCCTGTCAGATATCACCTCGACCAATGCCGACTGGGGGCATTACAACGCAATACAGAACGGCGGCAACGAACCCGCACAGTGGCGTGTACTGTCGGCCAGCGAGTGGCAATACCTGTTCGACAACAACGAGGCACGGAACGGCAGATACGCCGAGGCGACCATCACCAGCGGCTCGGACGAGTATCACGGGATGATACTATTGCCCGACCTTTTCGACCTGCCCGACGGATGCCAATACACAGCCGGCTACGCCAACGGTTACGCCACCAACAACTACAGTCTTGACCAATGGGAGAGCATGGAGCAAGCGGGCGCCGTCTTTCTCGTGGCCGCCGGACGGCGCAACGGAACAGACCTTGCCTGGCAAAATTCGCGCTGTATCTACTGGAGCGGTACAGCCAACGACAATTCCAGTGCCAGGCTCATCTTCATCATTTCGGGTGCAATGACATCCGACGGGGCCGACCAGATACATTCAGGAGCCTCGGTCAGGCTGGTTCGCAACGCCCAGTAGCATCGCCCAGCAGCATCGCAGGCAACCCTACAATATATTCCCCAGCTGCTCCTTGATTTTTTCAAGCTCGTCCTTCATCGCCACGACGATACGCTGAATCTCCACGTGGTTCGCTTTTGAGCCGGTGGTGTTTATCTCGCGCCCCATCTCTTGCGCCACAAACGACAGTTTCTTGCCACACACCTCCTCGTTGCGCATAGTGTCGCGGAAAAAGGCAATATGCTTGGCCAGACGCACTTTTTCCTCGGTGATGTCGAGTTTTTCGAGATAATAAATCAGTTCCTGCTCAAAACGCACAGGGTCGACCTCCTTCACGGCAAAGTCGGCAAAATAGCGACGGATGCGCTCACGTGCTGCCGTGATACGCTCACTCTCATACTGCGGTATCTGCTCCAGGCCGCGCTCGATGGCATCCACATGCTTCACAACATCCTGCTCGAGCACCTTGCCCTCGTCGGCCCTGAATTTCTCGACACCCTCGATAGCCTTGTCGATACAGCGTCCGACGGTGGACCACTCTTCGTCGGTGATATCGTCGTCGCTCCCCACAACCCACAAATCGGGCTGCCTCACCAGGACGGCAAACATCTCGGCATCATCGACAGAGATGCCGGCATCATGCGAAGCTTTCTTGAGTTCCGCCAGACGGGACACAAGAAGCGAGCGGTTCAACTGTCCAGCCGTGTCGGATGTCTGTGCCTCGGTCAGGATGAAATCAACCTTGCCGCGGTTCAAAGCCGACAACTTCGACCGTATTTCAAGGTCGCGCGAGCGGTAGCGCTGCGGCAGCTTCACATTGAGGTCGAGCTGTTTGCTGTTAAGGGTCTTCACCTCGACCGTTACGGTCATTCCGCCAGCGGCACACTGCTCTTTGGCAAATCCTGTCATTGATTTCATAAGCGTAGTCAGAGATTAAATTTGTTATTTCCTGTCAAGCATTTTTTGCATTGACGGGGTTGCACGTGTTTCCAGGCACCCCTTGTTGTCATAGATAAAGAAAAGCGGCAAGGACACTTCGTGCCGGTCGACGAAGCGTAGAGCGCTGTCGAGCCCCATAACCATAAAAGCAGTGGCGAGGGCGTCGGCACGCCATGCTGTGCTGTCGACAACGGTAACACTCAACAGCGTGTGGTCGACTGGATAGCCGGTCGAGGGGGCGATAGTGTGTGAATACCTCACCCCATCCTTTTCATAGTATTTGCGGTAGCTTCCCGAGGTGACCAAGGCGGCATTCTCGAGTGCCACGGCCTCCATGACCTGCGGCCTGTCGTACCTGTCGTCGGCAGGTTTTTCAATGCCGACAACCCAGGGTGTTCCGCCCTTTTTCCGCCCTTTGGCGATTACCTCGCCCCCAATGTCTATAATATAGTTGTGTATACCTTTTTCGTCGAGAAAAGCCGCAAGCACATCCACCGAGTAGCCTTGCGCAATGGCGTTGAAGTCGATTTCGGTCCGGCGGTCGGCTCTCCATAGCGCGGCGGTTCCGTCGGCGTGTCGATGCAACTCGACAGCTGCGTGGCAAATATCCAGCAAACTGTCGACACAGGCCGGCTCGGGCGACACCCCGTCCTTGGCGCCGAAGCCCCACGCGTTTACCAGTTTCCCCACGCGGCAGTCGAAAGCGCCACCGGTATAGTCGCAGACCTGGAGCGACTTTTCAAGCAAGTCGGCAGTTACTGCATCGAGTAGGCTGTCCTCGCCCCGGTTCAATTTGTTAAGCCTCGAGTCTTCGACCCACAACGACGCCGAAAGGTCGAACACATGCAGAAGCGAGTCGATCGACTCCTTCAGCTCCCGCCCCTCGTTATCATAGTATTTGACGCTGTAAAAGGTGCCTTGCGCATAGCCACTAATGCTGGTCATCGCGCTTCTGCCGCCACACGACAGACAGACCAGGCAAACAGCCAATGGAAAAAAATCAATATACCTTTTCACAGCGTAGCAACTGAAAAAGCGTCCGGCACACTAATCGTTTACCGAACGCTTCTTGACAAGACAAAGCAGGGTTATTTTCTGACAGCAACTTTCTGGTTTACCGTCGTGCCATCGCTCATCTTCAAGCTGACCATGTAAACCCCGTTGTAGTAGCCTGCAACATCCATGGTGAACTGGTCGGCGGCCACACGCTGCTCGTCGATCTTCTGACCTGCCATGTTATACACGGTGACCGTCTCGACAGTCTGCGGACACGAGATGTTAAGCAATGTTGCAGCCGGGTTGGGATAGAGCTTCACGTCGCCGTTTGTCACATCCTCGATGCCCGTGAAGTACTCACTTACCATAATCGTGACATAGGCTGTGCGCGAGCAGTTCTGGTCGGCCGAGGTGACCGTGAGCGAAACGTCGGTATTCTCGTTCAGGTTGGTGAGCGTCACAGACGACTCGCTCGAAGACTGTCCGTTGTAGTTCCAGCTCATGGTGGCGTCGCTTTGGTTGCAGTTGCCGGTCAGAGTGGTGCTGCTGCCGGGGAGCAAGTCGAGGTCGCCGGAAATCGTGACGGTTATTTCGTTGTAGACCGTCAGGTCGAGAACCACGTTGCTGTCGCATTTCTCGGAGGTTTTGCCAACCTTGACGGTGTCAATCGTGTTCTCGCTGTATGTTTTTTCGTTGAACACGAACACGCCGCACGATGAGGTGTCAATCGGGATATACTTGTTTTTGTTGACAACCAAGTGTATGCGGAGAGTGTTCTCGATGCACTGGCCATCGGTCGTGACGAGGGTCACCTTCGAGGTGTCAATAGTCTCCTCGGTGGTGAAGGTGTTGCCGCTGCCGAAAGAGAACTGCGCATAGTTGCAGTTCGTGATAGTTGTGTCGTTGACGGTGCCATTTTCGGGTGTTGTGATATGGATGGTAACGTCGAACACCGAGTCGCACACACCGGCAGCCGTGTATCTGACGGTGTCAGAGAAACTGGCGTCGGCCGTATAGGTGGAGTCATGCCAAGCAAGCAACTTGCAGGCATTTGTGTCTACCGCTGCCCCATTGCCATAACTCTTTATTTCAAGATTGAGGGTGTGGAGAGCGGCGCAGACGCCAGCCTCTATATCGGCCTCGACGGTGTCCACGAGAAACGTGTCGACAGTGAACGTATGGCCACGCCAAGTGAAACTTCTGCACACCGAGGTGTCAAGCAGGTCCCGGAGAGTGTCCTCGACGGTGAGGGTCAGCGTGACGATGCTGTCGCACCCGAAACGGTCGGTGAACGTGCGAGTGTCGACGGTCGACTCAGTGTAGGTCGAGTCGCCCCACAAATACATACAGCCGGTGGACACAGCCACATCGTAGTTGGCAGCATGGCGGATTTCCAGGTCGAGCACATACAGGGTGTCGCCGCTTATCCTGAATGCCACTGTGTCGGTGGTGTAGGTTTCGCCATTGTCCCAAGTGAAGGATTCGCACTCGGTTCTGGTCTCAAATTCGTGGTACAGGGCTTTTGTCTGAGCTCCGGCAATCATCGGTAACATGAACGCCATCATTGCCACAACAAATAGTACTTTCTTCATATTACAAGTTATTTTATTTTTCAACAGAATGTCTTTCTTGGCTAATTTTCAGCAGTCTACAGTGACTTTGGTCTACAACGTGTTTTTTTTCAACAATGTGCAAAGATAGCATTTTTTTTGCAAAAAAAGCATCAAAATAAAAAAGTGTCAATTTTTTGCCACAAGTTCTGCCACATTTTCGACATGTTGAGTGTGCGGGAACATATCAACAGGCTGTATCCGTGCCACCCCGTATTTATCGGACAGCAGCTTCAAGTCGCGGGCCTGAGTGGCCGGGTTGCAACTGACATATACTATCTTTCGCGGCGCGACGGCGAGCAGCTGTTTCACCACTTTCTCGTGCATGCCCGCCCGCGGCGGGTCGGTGATGACTACATCGGGGGTTCCGTGACATTCGACAAATTCATCATTGAGAACCTCGGCCATATCGCCGGTGAAGAACTCGGCATTGGCAATGCCGTTAAGAGCCGCATTGATCTTCGCGTCGTCTATAGCCTCTTTCACGTACTCTATGCCTACGACTTTCTTGCAACTCGACGCCACGAACTGCGCTATGGTGCCAGTGCCGGTATAGAGGTCGTAGACCGTGTCGGACGGCTTCAGGCCGGCAAACTCGGCCACAAAGCCGTAGAGCCTCTGTGCCTGGGCCGAATTGGTTTGATAAAACGACTTGGGGTTGATACGGAATCGCAGAAAACCGTCGTCGCCATATTTTGCCATGCGCTCCTCGATGTAGGGAAGCCCCGCAAAGAGATGAGGCTCGAGGTCGGTATACGAGTCGTTCATTTTCGGGTTCACGATATAATGCAGCGACGTTATCTGGTGGAAAGTGTCGCGCAAAGCCTCCAAAAGAGGCAGCAAAAGCTCCTCACGGCTCTCGGCCACAACCAGAATTACCATCCAGTCGCCAGCATCAGTGTTGCGTATCACAAGGTTGCGCAAGAAACCCGTGTGGTTGCGGATGTCGTAGAAGTCGAGACCATGGGCGACAGCATAGTCGCGAACAAACAGGCGTATGCGATCAGACAGCTCGCCCTGCAGCACGCACGACTCGATGTTCAGCACCTTGTCGAAAAGTCCGGGTATGTGGAAACCCAGGGCACCGGCTTGGGGCTGCCCGTCGCCGGCCTGAAAGTCCTCTCGCCAGGCACGGGTGGAAAAGGTGTATTCGAGTTTGTTGCGATACCTGAATATTTTTTCCGAACCGCAAATGTCACGCATACCACCACAGTCCACTTCACCTATACGCTCAAGCATATCCCTGACCTGCCGTTGCTTGGACTCCAGCTGGCAGCTGTAGTCGAGCATTTGCCATTTACAGCCACCGCAAACGCCAAAATGAGGGCATAGGGGCTCGACCCGTTTTGCGGATGGTTTCTTGATTGCCACGGCACGCCCTTCGCAAAAGCTTTTCTTGCTCCTGAGCACTTTCACATCGACGACATCGCCGGGCGCCACAAACGGCACAAACAAAACCTTGCCCTCGAGGTGGGCGAGAGCCTTGCCCTCGGCAGCCACATCCTCGATGAGCACATCCTCGACAACGGGCTGCTCTTTGCGTTTCCTGCTCATTTGAAAATGGGATTGAACGTTAAACAAAAAAAGAGGCGTTGCATCACAAAGCCTCCAATTTTTCGCCTGACCGGGTTGCGTTGCCGCATTTCCCGCTCCAGGTCGCCAAGCACAGCAGTGAGAGGCATATCAATGACCCTCACCCGCGTCACACACTATCGCTCGTCAGAGACAGAAAGTTTTTTTCTGCCTTTTCTGCGGCGAGCCGCCAGGACTCTTCTACCGTTGGCCGTGGACATTCTTTTGCGAAAACCGTGCTTATTAGCTCTTTTTCTGCGTGATGGTTGGAATGTTCTTTTCATTTCTCTTCGATTTTGGAATTGCAAAAGTACAAAAAAAAAAATTATCAACAAGAAATTTTCAATTTCATTCAAACCGACGGTACCTCCGAAAACGCAAATTCATCCATCATTTAGCCGTTATTCGCCTGCGTCATAACTGGTTAAGACACCAGTGTTGCAGCAGACAAAAAAACACTTTTCTGCTTGGTTGTTCATAATTGTTGAAAAATATGTACCTTTGCAACTCCTTTCAATTAAAAAGTTGAGAATCGAAACCAATGGAGATACGATTATTCAATAACCTGGTTGACACCCCCCTCGAACTTTCGTTCCAGGACAAGGTATTGGTGCAGGAGGAGTGCGGCAAATCGCCCTACAGCGCGATTCTTCGACTATTTGATTTGCTCTGCAGCAAGGCCTGCAACATCGCGGTGGGTCGGATGAGCGACATAAACGCGACGCTGCTGTATCTGCCGGAAAAGAACACGCTGAACACTCTTCTCGAAAAAGTGCGTTTGAAAGATAACGACGACATCCGCAAAACAGAGGAAAAGCCAGAAGCGGAAACTCCCGTGCAGACCGTTGTCCCCGAACAGACACCAGAGCCTGAGCCCGCAGCAAAACACGAGCCAATGCCCGAGCCGCAGGGAGACATTCTGAAAGAGATAAACGACTACCAGGAAATCTCGTTCAAGACAGCACCCAAAAGCGTCATCCTCGACCAGTTTCTTGAAACCACCGGCTACCGAAACAGCGATTCCGTGCCAATCGAACCCGTGGCGGTTAGCGAATCGGGCAAAAAAAGCATTCAGCCCAATACCTCGCTACACACTGAAACACTTGCACTTATACTTGAAAAACAGGGCAAGTACGAGAAAGCCATCGCGGTGTATGAAAATTTGTCGGCGCTCAATCCCGAAAAAAATGCTACCTTTGCAGCCCGGATTGAAGAGCTGAAGCATAAATGTATGCAGCAGTGATAACCGTAAGAAACAAACAAAAGATAGAAACAAAACGAAAAAAGCCATGTATCAGTTTTTAGTTGTACTTATACTTATTGTGTGTGTTCTGCTGGCAGTGGTCATTCTGATCCAGAACTCGAAAGGCGGCGGTTTGGCAGCCAATTTCTCGGCACCCACCGAGATAATGGGTGTGCGCAAAACCACCGATTTTCTCGAGAAGGCCACTTGGGGGCTTGCCATAGCGCTGGTGGTTTTAAGTCTGGCCGCCACCGCAGCCATCCCGCGTAACCACGCCAACAACAACGACAACGATCGCGTCGAGCAGACCGAGCAGACCGACAACGCCCCGTCGGCCACCGAATAATGCGGCGACAGTAGAAAGAGAGCAGGAGCACCGTGTGCAAAACGCGTGCTCCTGCTTTTTCGGTTTTAGATGACAGCCACACAATGGACAGCGGCGACCTGCTGAATGCAAAAAACTACATCCTGTTCCATCTGGGCCACACGGCCACAGCCGACCAAGAGCAGGCCTGTGCACAGATTGTGGACTTTCTGTACGACGTCTCGCCCAATGCTACGTGTTTGTTGCGCGGATATGCCGGCACCGGAAAAACCACACTGGTCAGCGCATTGATCCGCTCGGCCAAGGCGATGGGGCTGGAAACCGTGCTGCTGGCGCCGACAGGAAGAGCGGCAAAAGTGCTGTCAAACTACTCGCACCGACCGGCATTCACGATACACAAGTTTATATACCTCACCAGCACCGACCCGTCGGGCAACGTCCGCATAGTGCGCGAGCCCAACAAGCACAGCTTTACACTCTTCATCATAGACGAGGCCTCAATGATAGGTCTCAACTCGCAAAGCCTCGACACACGCTCGACAAACAACCTGCTCGACGACCTGGCCGACTACGTGGCCTCCGGCACCAACTGCCGGATGCTGCTTGTCGGCGACGCAGCACAGCTGCCGCCGGTAGGCGAGTCGCAAAGCCCGGCACTGAACCCCGACTATCTGCGGACAGCCCTCTCGCTGAAGATGCACTGTGCCGAGCTGAAAGAGGTCGTGCGACAGAAGAACGAATCGCAGATACTCACAGCCGCCACCCTTTTGCGCGCAAAAATCCGCGAGCTTGCCGATGGCGAACCGACAACGATGCCCGTGTTTTCATCACCACTCGGCGGCGATTTGGAGCGCCTCGAAGCATCGGAGATGCTGGATGTCCTCAACCGTGAATACTCCAACCAGTCGGAGGAGGATGTTGTGGTGATTTGCCGCACAAACAAAAGAGCCAACCTGTTCAACCAGGCCATCCGCAACCGTGTGCTTTTTCGCGAGAGCGAAGTCGATGCCGGCGACCTGCTGATGGTGGTGCGGAACAACTACCACTGGCTGGAAGCCGACTCGGAGATGGGTTTCATCGCCAACGGCGACATAGTGGAGGTGCTTGCCGTGCGCAACCACGAGGATATATACGGTTTCCACTTTGTAGACACGACGCTGCGTTTCATCGACTATCCCGACGCCCCCACCCTCGACTGCAAGATGCTGCTCGAGACGCTACACTCCGAGAGCCCCAACCTCACCGCGGATGAGTCGCGCCGTCTCTACGATGCCATTGCCGAGGACTATGCCGACCTGCCGACCCGTGCCGAGCGGCACAAGGCAATCCGTTCAAACCCCTACTACAACGCCCTGCAAGTGAAATTTGCCTACGCGCTGACCTGCCACAAGACGCAGGGCGGCCAATGGGACACGGTGATAATAGAACAGGGTTATGTGACCGACGAGATGCTCGACAAAGACTATCTGCGCTGGCTCTATACCGCACTGACCCGCGCCACCCGCAAAGCCTACCTGCTGAACTTCGAAGACCGTTTCTTCTCCGAGCCGACCGACTGACCCGTCACCCGCCACTTTTCCGCACACAAAAAGTGCCAAAGACACCGGATGCTGACTCGTCTTTGGCACTCTCTCGCGCGGTAGCAAAAAACCATCTTCAGAACTTTTGCTCGATAACGCTGCCGTGATCCTCGACAATCTGGCGATAGAACCACTTGGGATAAAGCGGCTGGTTCGGGAACTCGCTCATACCGGTCTCGGTGGTCTTGAAGCGTCCGTTTTCCTCTTTTTTGATATTGCCATCGATATATTTCACAAGCAGGTAGTGGTCGAGTTTAGTCCATTCGCTCATCATCTCGTTGGCTGCTTCACGCGAGTGGTTGTTGAGCATTTTTTGCAGCTGGTCATCGGCCAAACCGTCGAACTTGCGGTCGAGGTGTTCAACGTCACGTATAAACTTTTCTTCAAGACGGTTCTGCACCTTCTGCAGGTCGACAATCATGCTGTTGTAGCGGCTGTAGCAGAAATTGGTGACGCGGTTGAAGAGCCAGAAGGCAGCCGTTTCGGAGTATTCGGTCATGGAGCCGTTGCCCTCGCGGAAACATTCGGGGATTTCGGTCAACCCACAATACATGGGGCAATAGCAAGTGGAATAGGTATCATCAACGCCAAACCACAGGATGCCGGCCATACGGCGATTGGCTATGTAGCCACGGCACTGGGCGACAAACGAGAAACCCGTCTGTTGGGTCGATGTGGCGCGCTCGTGGATGTAAGTTTTCCCATCGAGTTCGAAGTCCATGGGGCGCCAACGGTAGGGGCAAGTGAACGGGCCAGCGCCCACGTCCTTGGTCATATCCATTGCAGTGCCCTCAAAGTGGTCGCGCATAAGATTCATGGCCTCGCGCAGGGTGATCTTGTGGTCGGGTTTAATCCAAAGAGGCATACGCTCGGCGTTGGGGTCGCCCATAGCATATTTTTCGTATTTCTGCATACCGTTGTTGATGCGGTTGAACATGGCGTACACGCGGGCGTCGCAGGCTCGGATGCCACTGAACGTCAGGGGACAGTAGGTGTCGGCGAAGCTGAACTCCTCATCCTTGCCGTTGAACCAGCCTCGCTGACGGGCAAAGGAGATGACATCGGCAGAATAGACACATTCGACCTCGCTCATCATCAAGTTTTTCATATTTTTGCTGCTGATAGACTTGAAGGAGCCTTTGGTTTCGAGCGGGAAAGTGGTTATACGCGCCTGGTTGGCGTGGCCGCTCACATATCCGTTAGGTATACGGCGGGCCACCCACACAGCGCCATCCTTGTAACCCTTGTACTGTTTCTTCAGTACCGGATTGCCCTTCACGGTGTCGTATTCAGCACGTTTGCCTATCATTTCAAGAATCCACACCTCGTTGGGGTCGCAGATGGAGAAGCTTTCGCCCTCGCTGCAGTAGCCATACTGCTCAACCAACGAAGTCATCACACGGATAGCCTCGCGTGCGGTTTTTGCACGCTGCAGGGTGATGTAAATCAACGAGCCGTAGTCGATGCCTTTGACAGGGGTTTTCCAGCACTCCTCGCGTCCGCCATAGGTGGTCTCGCCTATGGCCAGCTGGTACTCGTTCATATTGCCTACCACGTTGTAGGTGTGCTCGACTTGAGGGATTTCAAACAGTTTTTTACCAGTATCCCACTCGACAAGCATGAACATCGTGCCGGCAGGATAGTCGGCGGCACGGCGATAGTAGAGTTCGCCGTAGAGAGTGTGCGAATCGGCGGCATAGGTGATCATAGCCGAACCATCGGCAGTAGCGCCGGGCGTGAAGAGAAAATTGGTGCAAGCCACAGCCGGACGCGACATCAAAAGTGTCAGGGCGCAGCATGCAAGAACTGAAAACATGTTTTTTCGAAGTGTCATAATTTTGTTGTATTACGTTGTTTATTGTTTCTTTCAGAGGTGCAAAGATACAAAACGAAATGAAATGAAACAACGACCCGAGACCATATTGAATGATTTAATTGACACAACATTCTGATTATAGGATATTTGCACGACCACATATTCATTTTCACAGCAGTGGTATGCAATTTTAATTTGCCAATTGAAAAAAAACCAGTACCTTTGCAGCGAATTTTGAGAGGGGACGCGGGTCCCCTTGTTTATTATACAGGCACAAGATGATCGACAAACTGAAAGTGATGGAGCTGGTGAGGAACACCCTCGACGGAAGCCCTCTTTTCCTGGTGGGGATGAAGATAACGCCCGACAACAGAATATTCATTGACATCGACGGCGACAACGGAGTAACGATTGACGACTGCATCAATTTGAGCCGCACCGTCGAGGGAGGGTTGAACCGCGACGAGGAGGATTTCGAGCTCAACGTATCGTCGGCCGGGGCCGACACGCCATTGAAAATGCCGCGCCAATACCAGCGTCACATAGGCCGCACCATTCTGGTAATCGGCGACGATGGCGAGCGGTTTGAAGGGAAGCTCACAGAGGCCGACAACGAAGGGTTCGCAATCAAGACACACGCCACCAAGCACCAACCATCCGAAACCCTGCACTTCGGCTACAAGGACATCCGAAGCGCCAATGTAGTGGTAAAATTCTGAACAGACATAACACATACACTATAATCAAATGAAGACGCAAGATCTTATTGAATCATTTTCGGAATTCAAGGAGTTCAAAAATATCGACCGAGAGAGGCTGATGCGCATACTTGAAGAGGTTTTCCGCGCAGCGCTCGCGAAGCGATACGGCACCGACGACAACTTCAACATCATCGTCAATATCGACAAGGGCGAACTTGAGATATTCAGAAACCGCCTTATAGTCGAGGACGACCAAGTGACCGACCCCAAACGCGAAATTGCCTACAGCGATGCCGTGAAGATAGAGAGCGACTTCGAGGTGGGCGAAGAGGTTTCGGAACCCATATACATGAACGAGTTTGGCCGCCGCGAGATCCTCACCATCCGCCAGAACCTCGTCTCAAAAGTACAGGACTACGAGAAATCGCTGATTTTCCAAAAGTACAAGGAGCGTGTGGGCGAGATCATCGTTGGCGAGGTGTATCAACCGTGGAACAAGGAAATCATCGTGCTTGACGAGGACAAAATAGAACTCGTGCTACCCAAGAACGAGCAGATACCCTCCGACCACTACCACAAAGGCGACACCGTGAGGGCCGTGGTGCTCAAAGTCGAGATGCGCAACAACACACCGATAATCATACTGTCGCGCACATCGCCCATCTTCCTCGAAAGACTTATGGAGGCCGAGGTGCCTGAAATTTACGACGGCTTGATAACCATCAAGAACATAGTGCGTGTGCCCGGCGAAAGGGCAAAGATTGCCGTTGAAAGCTACGACGACCGCATAGACCCCGTGGGAAGCTGCGTGGGCGTGAAGGGAAGCCGCATACACGGCATAGTGCGTGAGCTGCACAACGAGAACATCGACGTGCTGAACTACACATCGCGTACCGACATCATGATCCAGCGCGCCTTGAGCCCCGCCAAAGTGTCGAACATAAAAATCGACGAGGAAAACAAAAAGGCCAAAGTCTTTATGGAGCCCGACCAGGTGTCGCTTGCTATAGGCAAGGGCGGCCACAACATCAAGCTCGCCGGAAAACTGGTGGGGTACGAGATAGAGGTCTACAGAGACTCCGATGAGGACTACGACGACGTCGACCTGCAGGAGTTCAACGACGAAATCGACCAGTGGATAATCGATGTGCTGGTTGGCATAGGCTGCGACACAGCCAAGAGCGTGCTCAACATCTCGAAGGAAGACCTCTTGAAACGCACCGACCTCGAAGAGGAAACCATCGACCATGTATTGAAAGTGTTGAAAGCCGAATTTGAGGATTGACCGTTGAAAACGACAACAGCCAGTCGATTATGCATTAAGCCAAACTTTTTTCAGTACCTTGTAACATTCAATCATTTCATCCATCCAACTTCCTAATGGCAGACGAACCGAAAAACGTAAGACTCAGCAAAGCGGCAAAGGAACTCAACGTGAGTATCCAGACTCTTGTGGACTTTCTCGGCACCAAGGGGCAGAAAGTAGACCTGAACCCTAACGTGCGTCTCACATCAGAGCAGTACGAACTGGTGGCGGCAAAATTCCAAACAGAGCGCGAAGTGCGCGAACAAGCCGACAAGATAGAGATGCCAGTGAACGGCGAATCGGTCTCGATAGCCGCCGACGAGCCGGCCAGCGAGCAGGTGAAAGATGTGTCTGTCGAGGAGGTAATCATCAAGAATGTCTTTGTCGAGAAGACCACGGCAGCGTCCGAACCCATAACCAAACAACCGTCGCCAGCACCCGAAAAGGAGAAGGTAGAGAAAACGGCAGTGACGGAAGAGAAAAAAGAAACGGAGAAGCCAACAACCGACGAGCCGAAAAGTCCGGTTGCAGAGCAAACCGAGGAGGATAAACCAAGTGACAAGGAAACCGGCGAAAAAGATAATGCACGGATAGGGCTGAAGATTGTTGACAAAATCGACCTCACGGCCATTCCTTCGACAACAACAGCCAAGAAACCGAAGAAGGCAAAAAGCACAAAGTCGGCCAAGCCAGACACAGGGGCTGTAGCGCAGTCCGACACCACAAAACCGAAGAAAGCCGCAGCCAAGACCACCGAGCCGGCGATAACCACGGAAACAGCCCCCGACACAGAGGCCAACACTGAACCGGCAAAAGTTGAAAAGAAAGTCGAGTTCATACCTACCGAATACCAGAAACTCGAAGGGCCGAAAGTTCTCGACAAGATAGACCTGTCGCAGATTGAGAAGTCGCGCTCCGGCGACGGCGAGAGAAAACGTCGCAAACGCATCCGCAAAGACGGTGTGAAGGTGGACAGCACCGGCATAGCCGCTGCACTCGCCGCCTCAGACTCCAAGAAAGACAAGCAGGGCAAAGACAAAAAGAGCGACAAGCAGAGCAAAAAGAAAGGGGCCGACAAGAAAAAGGTTGAAATCGACGAGACCGAAATCGAGAAACAGATTCGCGACACCCTCGCACGCCTCGGCACCAAAGGCAAGTCGCAGACCTCGAAACACAACCGCGAGAAGCGCCAGAAAGTGCACCAACGCATGGAGGAGGAGATGATCAACGTCATGGAGGGGCAGAAGACGCTCCAAGTGACCGAATTCGTCACCGCCAACGAACTGGCCACCATGATGAATGTGCCGGTGACAAAAATCATAGCCACCTGCATGTCGGTCGGCATCTTCGTAAGCATCAACCAGCGCCTCGATGCGGAAACGATAAAACTCATTGCCGACGAGTTCGGATTTGAAATAAGCTTTGCCTCGGAGGACGTGGTGAACACCATCAACAAGATTGAGGAGGAGGACCGTCCGGAGGATTTGGTTATGCGCAACCCCATCATCACCGTCATGGGACACGTGGACCACGGCAAGACGTCGCTGCTTGACTATATCCGCAAGACCAACGTGATAGCCGGTGAGGCCGGCGGCATAACCCAACACATCGGAGCCTACGAAGTGCAGACCGCCGACGGGCGCAAGATCACGTTTCTCGACACGCCCGGCCACGAGGCCTTCACGGCAATGCGTGCCCGCGGCGCCAAGATGACCGATATCGCCATCATCGTCATAGCAGCCGACGACAAGATAATGCCTCAGACTGTCGAAGCTATCAACCATGCGCAGACTGCGGGTGTACCCATCGTGTTTGCCATAAACAAAATCGACAAGCCCGGCGCCGACCCCGACCGCATCAAGACAGAACTGGCCAACATGAACCTGCTGGTCGAAGAATGGGGCGGCAAATACCAAAGCCAGGACATCAGCGCCAAGAAAGGCATCGGAGTGGAGGAACTGCTTGAAAAAGTCATCCTTCAGGCCGACATTATGGAACTCAAGGGCAACCCGAACAAGCGCGCCAAAGGCACAGTCATAGAGAGTACGCTCGACAAAGGCCGCGGCTATGTAGCCAAACTGCTTGTCGAGGACGGCACCATACGCAAGGGCGACCCTGTGGTGGCCGGTGCCACCTACGGGCGCGTGCGTGCCATGTACAACGAGCGCAACCAGGAGGTGATGTCGGCAGGCCCGTCGCAGCCAGTGCTGCTGCTGGGTCTGACAGGAGCCTGCCAGGCCGGCGACACTTTCAACGTGATGGAGAACGAAAAAGAGGCTAAGGATATAGCGGCCAAACGCACACAGTTGCAGCGCGAGCAGGGACTCCGCACACAGACGCACCTCACCCTTGAAGAGATTGGCCGCCGTCGCGCACTCGGCAATTTCAAGGAACTCAACATCATCGTCAAAGGCGATGTTGACGGTTCGGTCGAGGCTTTGAGCGACTCGTTGCTCAAACTCAGCAACGACGAGGTGCAGGTCAATGTAATCCACAAAGCCGTGGGTCAGATTTCCGAGAACGACGTCATGCTGGCCATGACAGCCGATGCCATCATCATCGGCTTCCAGGTGCGTCCGTCGGTCGGGGCACGCAAGATGGCTGAAACCGAACATATCGACATACGCCTTTACAGCATCATCTACGACGCCATCAACGAGCTCAAGGATGCCATCGAGGGCATGCTTGCGCCCGAGACGCAGGAGAAAATCACCTGCAACCTCGAAATACGCGAAACATTCAAGATTTCCAAGGTGGGCACCATTGCAGGCTGCATGTGTCTCGACGGCAAAATCAACCGCAACACAAGCGTTCGCATAATCCGCGACGGCATCGTGGTGTATACCGGCAGACTGGCTTCGCTCAAACGATTCAAGGACGACGTGAAAGAAGTGGTGAGCGGGCAGGACTGCGGCCTCGGCATAGAGAACTTCAACGACTTGAAAGTGGGTGACATTGTTGAAGGCTACGAGATAATCGAAATCAAGCGAAAACTTTGATACTACAGCCCAGCCTCCTTAGTTCAACGGATAGAACGGAAGTTTCCTAAACTTTAAATGAGGGTTCGATTCCCCCAGGAGGTACAAAAAAAACAGAGACCTGCGTCACGAGCAAAACAAAAACAAAATAACATCAAATCATGAAAATCTATCAGACTTCCGACATTCGAAACATCGCCCTTGTGGGCGGTGCCAAATCCGGCAAAACCACGATGGCCGAGGCCATGGCCTTCTGTGGCGGGTTGATCAACCGCCGCGGCACCGTGGACGGCAAGAACACCATCAGCGACTACCGCGACATCGAGCTCGACCGCAAATATTCGGTTGAGACCACACTTATGTACACCGAGTTTGGTGGCAAGAAGGTGAACATCCTCGATGTGCCCGGCTTCGCCGACTACCAGGGAGAGCTTGACGCAGCCCTCAATGTAGTTGAGGCAGCCGTGGTGGTGGTCAACGCACAGAGCGGTGTCGAAGTTGGCACCGAGGTGGCCAACCGCTACGCCAACAAACTGAATACACCGATGATTTTCGTGGTCAACCACTTGGATGCCGAGAAAGCGAATTTCGACGAGAGCGTGAACCAGCTCAAGGACTTCTTTGGTGGCAAGTGCACAGTGCTGCAGTTCCCCACCAACCCCGGCCTTGGCTTCAACCAGATTGTCGACATCGTCAGCAACAAGATGTATACTTTCAAGGACGGCAAAGCCAGCGAGGAAGAAATTCCCGCAGCCTATGCCGACAAGGCAGCCGAGATGCGCAACGCCCTCGTCGAGGAGGCCGCTGCCGCCGACGACGAACTGATGGAGAAATATTTCGAGAACGGCGACCTCACCCCTGAAGAGCTCACCAAAGCCCTGAAACTTGCCATAGACAAACGCGACCTCTTCCCCATCCTCTGCACCAGCGCCAAGGAGAACACCGGCGTGGCGCGCTTGCTCGAGTTCGTATGCCAAAACGTTCCCGCACCCAACGAGGTGATGGATGCCAAGAAGACCCAGGGCGGCAAAGAACTGAAGAACGACGTGGCCAACCCGACGGTGGCTTTCGCATTCAAGAGCGCCAAAGACAAGAACCTGGGCGAGATTACCTATCTCCGCATCTACGACGGCGAACTGGCCGAGGCACAGGATGTGGTGAACGCCTGCAACCAAAGCAAGGAGCGTGTGAGCCAAGTGCTCGTGTGCAGCGGCAAAGACCGTCAGCGTGTTGAGAAAGCCTGCGCCGGCGACATAGTATGCACCATCAAACTGAAAGATGTAAAAATCAACCACACCCTCACCACTGCCAAAAACACTGACGACGCCGTCGAGGAGATTGTTTTCCCGACTCCCATCTACACCGTGGCAGTGAAAGCCGCCAACAGCAACGACGACGAGAAAGTGGGAGCCGCGCTGAAAGACCTGGTAACCTACGACCGCAGCCTCTCGCTCGAAAACAGCCGCGAGCTGCGCCAGACTATCCTCG
>ERZ842401.3628-NODE-3628-length-18926-cov-35.005988_pt1 | contig 18926 bp, 19 predicted proteins | sample MGYA00521270_ERZ842401 | MGnify/ENA primary metagenome ERZ842401 (study PRJEB31892, sample SAMEA3878208) | bioreactor metagenome | biome: Moose rumen | place: Sweden | collected 2011-10 | study: EMG produced TPA metagenomics assembly of the PRJEB12797 data set... | reverse complement strand
AGCTTCGCGGCAAGAACCTGCCCAGCGACATCTACATCACAGGCAACCAAGACGCGCTGGGCAACTGGGAGGCGAAAGGCATCAAGATGAACCTTGTCAACGACAGCATTGCCGCCATCGACCTCCGCCTGCATCTGCCCGCCCAGTTCAAGTTCACCCGAGGCAGTTGGGAGTGCGAGGCCATTATAAAAAATGCAGATGCGGGCAACCACATCATACACGATGCCGAGCATACCACCCGTGTGTATCGTTTGTGGGAAAGAAATCCTTGGATGGGAGAGGAGCAATAACAAATTCGGGTCAATGAAGATAATTAGCTCACTTTATTTGTCTTGATTGCTATTGGATTGGTTGTTGATATGCGCGATTTTAAGATGTGTATGATGGGCGTATTCAAATTGGGTTCCTTTGCTAAACACATCAGGTAATTTCGAGGCCGCATAAGCCAGTTTCTCCCTGTCGGAAGAAAGAACATGTTCAGACTTTTCGCAATAGTGCTCTATAATTTGCCAACCTCGTTTCATCGTCGCAATGTCCGATTCCGTACAGATGTTCAGTTCGTTGAACTGCGACGGCACATAGTGCTGTGGATTCCTTGGCAGCAATGTGTACACCTTTTCCTTTGTATAGCCCTCTTTTTCAAAGAACTGTCGGTATTGCTCTGCCGTCAATTCCAGAAAGTCTTCATCCTTGGGCATAAATCCCATTTCCATAATCGTATGCACGGCGGGGCCTGCACCGAAAAACAAATCCCAAATGTCCATAATTACTTTTTTATACTCGAATTAATGTTAACGGATTCCGATGCTCCTGGCGGCTGCTGGACAAGAAATTTCCTTGAGTTGATCACTGAAATCTCTGTCGTTGTAGAATATCCGCGCAAGATGGTTCTAGATGATATAAGCCATAAACTGTACATTTTTGGTTCTACCTTCTACCCTTATAGTATGAGAAAAGTGGAAATGTTACATGCTGAATGAAGAATTTTTATTCATTTTAGAGTTATTATGGGACAAATAAGTATTTTTGCACAGAAATACAGCCGTGCAATAGGACTTACACCATCGCATGGCAGAGAAATTCAGGGAATAGTCAAGATCAAGAAACACTGTTGCTTCGGTTTTAGCATAAAACGCAGAGAAATGAAAAAAGTTCCAATATTTTGTAGTTTTTTGCCCCCTTCGTGCGATTTCTTACCAAAAGAGTCAAACAAAACATTGAATCAATGAAAGATTTTGAACGTGAATTTGAACGAATGGTGAGGGCGAACCGTGGCACGATTTACACCGTCTGCTACATGTTCTCCAACGACCAAGACGAGGTGGCCGACCTGTTTCAGGAGGTGCTCATCAACCTGTGGAAGAGCCTGCCCTCGCGTGAGAAGCGCGGCGACGTGCGCTCCTGGATTTACCGCGTCAGCTTGAACGTCTGCATCTCGCTCGATCGAAAGGAGCGACGATGCCAGACCGTTATCCGCTAAAATAGCATAAATCGCATACGGATGGGGATGCCGTATGCGATTTCTAATGTTGTGAGGGAGCTTTTGCCCTAATCGTCAATTCCTGCCCAGTGCCGGATAGCGGCCTGAACCTCGTCGCGGCATTCTTTTATATCCTCTAAGCTGAGATAGCCTTCTGACAACAGCGTACTAACCCCAATGGGAATCATCGTGTTGCGATAATAATCCTCACGCCGCATCGCCTCCTTGAAATAGTCACGCGAGCGTTTCGTCACTTCCATACAACGGTCAAAAGCATTCTCGTCCTCACCGTAGTCTTTGCCAATCATCTCACTGGTCTCTTTGAGCCATTCCTCACAACGACGCAGGATGCCACGCCGTATAATGTCTTTCAGTTGTCTTTTGTCTGCTTTTGTCAGTTCCATAACTTCAACGATTGTATCATCTTTTTTTTACTTCTGTTATCTCTCAACTGAACAGCTTGCCCACAATATCCAGCAGGTTGCGAACGGTCTGCTTGTCGGGGACGGGGATGCGAAGCGAGGTCTCGCCTGTTTCCGCATCGGTCTCCACCAGCGAGTTAACCAGTTGCTCAGTGGCCTCGGGCGACTTCAACGTGGCAGCGAGGCCACTAAGGAAAGCGGTGCCTTGGGCGATGAGGTCCTTCGGTGTCGTTGGGACGTGAGATAGCGGAGATGCAGCGTCTGATTGAGCGGTTGCTGCTGGCTCGGTCTGTGCATCTTCACGCGGAGCCTCGGTATCTGTGATATACTCTTCAGCGGGTGTCTCCGTCGCGAGGGGTTCTGTAGGACTCTCTGGTGCCATCGGTTCGTTGGCTTTCTCTGCCGGTGCTTGCTGTTCTGAAGACTTCTCCGTCTCTTCCATCATTTCGCCAAGGGTATCCATCATCTGCGTGAGTTTCGAGCCTTCACCGAGGAAGATGGTGTCCTGACCATTGTCGAGTACACCCTCAAACATGGCCGACTTGAAGCGTAGCTTGTCAAGCATCTGTTCTTCGATGGTGCCAGCGGACACAAGATTGATAACCTGCACGTTACGCTGCTGTCCGAGACGGTAGATACGGGCGATGCGCTGTTCCAGGACTGCAGGATTCCAGGGGAGGTCGAGATTGATGATGGTGGCAGCAGACTGCAAATTGAGCCCCGTGGAACCTGCATCGGTGGAGAGGAAAACGCGACTGCAAGGATTGTCTGCAAAGTTGGTGATGAGTTTGCCGCGTGCTTCAGAGGGGACGCCCCCGTGCAGATACTCGAATCCTATTTCCCGTTTTGTCAGTTCCTGGGCGATGAGTCGCGTCATGCGTTCCCACTGGCTGAACACGACGACTTTCTCGCCTTCCGTTTCCAGCAGGTTGATGATTATGTTCAAGGCCTCGTCAACCTTCGTGTCATTGCGGGTCTTCTGGTCAAGGATATACGTGCTGTCGCAAAGCATACGCATCTGCGAGAGACAGAGCATCAGGCGGTTGCGGTCTTTTTCGGAGAGAAAGTGCATGCGCTTCCATTTGGTGACTATCTGCACGACAATATACTTCAGTTCGTCGTGCTGTTCCCGCTGCTCCTTTGTCATCGGTACAAAGAGTATCTTATCCTGACGCTCCGGCATCTGCAGTGCCACCTGCTTCTTGGTGCGGCGAATCAGTCTCTGGCGGGCCATCTCGCCCACCTTGTTTAGATTCTTATAGCCAAGCACCTTGCCCGTCTCGTCGCTCACGATGCACTCCGCTTTGAACTTCCAAAAAGGTCCGAGGCAGAAGTTGTCGGCAAACTCCATGACGGAGTAGAGTTCCTCCAGTTTGTTCTCCAACGGCGTACCGGAAAGAATCACTGAGTACTGCGACTGGACCCGTCGCATGGCCATGGAAATCTGCGTGTTCCAGTTCTTCAACCGCTGTACCTCGTCCATGATGAGCAGGTCGGTCTCCAACTTGCCCAGAATCTTGATGTCGTTGCAGGCGCTGTTGTAGGAGATGATCTTGTAGGGCACATCCATCTGATACTGCCCGATGCGCTTGTGGTGCAGCCCCTCGATGACATGTACATGCTGCCCCGTAAAACGCTCTATCTCACGTTTCCACTGGTATTTCAGCGACGTAGGACAGACGATAAGCGTCGATTGTATCAGCTTTTCTTTTCGCATCAGTTCCGCTGTCCCAATGGCCTGGATGGTCTTACCAAGACCCATCTCGTCGGCAATGATGCTCTTGCCCTTCTCGAAAGCAAAACGGATGCCCTCTTTCTGATATGGATAGAGCGAGACGGTCAGCAGTTTATCAAGCATATCGTCGGTATAGCAATGCAGAACGTGCTGCCGGAACTGTACTTCACGCTTCTCGACGATGAAGTCGATGGCATCCTGATAGAATCGGAACGTATCACTGATGCGGACAGCCTCCGTCGCGAATTCCTCAATCTTCTGATAGGCATCTTCAAGCATCACGCCATTCCGGTCGAAATAACGAGCCGCCAACTGTTCATATTCCTTTTGATGGTCGGAACCGGTGCGGATGCAGACCTTGCGGACATCACCGCTTTCGCCAGCCTTCCCTGCGTCAGGAAGGTACATCAAATAGACTGACGTGTAAGGCGGAATCTCCTGATGAACCCGGTTATGCTTATGGCTGCCAAGCCACAGCTTCACCGCCTCCAGATGCTTGCAGGTGCCGAGCTGTGCCGTCTTGAAATCATAGCACGAGCAGTAGTTCCACTTACTCTTAGCCCCGCGATACACAACCTTGTACTCTTGCTTCGTCTTCGGACTCTTCACCATGTATTCGCCCGGCAGCAGTTTGTCGTCAACACACGAGATTCCAAAACGCTCTTCCTGTGCTATCTGTTTACGCAAAGCTATCTGCCATTCCGTGAGTGTCATCCCCTCAGGTTTTACAATCCATGAGATTTTCGACTTTCTTGCAGTCTTTTGCTTCGACGAGCCAGACTTCTTGGTCGCCTTCTTCGATGTATCTGTCTGTTTCCTTGCCATGACTAAATTCGTTTCTTTCGGCAAAAGTACATAGTTTTTCTGAGAATCCAGTCAAAAACAGACTTTTTCTTCTACATACCATGTAACTTTTCACCTTTTCCGGTACTATAAGGAGTCATATTCCCATTTCTTGACCCTCAATTGTTAAATAATGCAATAGAAGCAAAAATATTTGCGGAATGATTTGGTTTATATCATAAACTTCTTTATCTTTGCACCGTGATTCGAACACAATTGGCCGAGGACGCACTTTCTGCAGGAGTGCGGACGAGGCCGGAGAACAAGGTAACAAAGTTGTTAAACGCTAAAAAATTGTAACAATGGAAGAAAATAGCAATATGACTGCCGAGCGCAGTCTGGAAATCATCAAGGAGCAGATAGAGCGCAGCCGCAAGGAGGTTGGAAAAGATACAGGGCTGTCGCTCTATGTCAGCGGAATCTGCACTATGTGCATGGCTCTCTTAATTGGCATCCTTATTTATCTTACGTCCAACACGGCTTGGTATCTATTGTATGTCCTACTGCCTGTAGTCATTTTCGCCGCTGACAGCTACGTTAAGCGAGGTCGACCGAAAGCCCCCGCCAGCATGGTTGGCTCGATGGTTGACAAGACATGGCAGACGTTTGGTATCTTCGTACTTGCATACTTCGTGTTCGGCATCCTGTATAACATGCTGATGTCACACTTCGAGCAACCCGACGTCTATTCTCGTCTGGCGATTCACCCCCTTCGCGTCGTGCTCCTGCTTATGGGCATGACCATCACCATCAACGGTCACATATTGAAGAGTCGCTGGATGGTGTGGTGTGGCATTGTGGGTGGTATCGGTGGTCTCGTCTGGGAGTCGTTTTACGTCACGCAGACGCTGACTGGATGGTTGGTTTATTATACCAGTGCTCACTACATAGGCGTAGCCCACGGACTTATTCCAGCCTTTATCATCGCTCTCTTGGCCTTCATAGGATTGACGTTGCCGGGCATGAAAATGAAAAACAAGTAAGCTATGTTCAAGCCATTAGACCCATTGCTGCACGCGGAGTTGCGACTGGCCGTCATGTCGCTGCTGATCGGTGCCGAGGAAGCCGAGTTCCCCTACATCAAGGAGCAGACGGGAGCCACGGCGGGCAACCTGAGCGTGCAGATAGACAAGCTGTCGGCAGCGGGCTACATCGAGGTCGAGAAGACGTTCAAGGGCAAACGCCCCTGCACCATCTGCCGCATGACCGACAAAGGACGGCAGGCATTTGAGGAGTACGTGGAGGCCCTGAAGAGCTACCTCACTATAGCGACGTAGAGTTCATGACAATCATGCTTAGAATTTTGTATAGCCATACCGCTCGTTTACCCTAGCGGTATGGCTATAAATTCTATCGGGATAGTCCTTCATCACTCATATAGTTATTATTGCGTCAAAGTTAGTAATATTTTTGAAGATTATCCTCAAAAAATACATTTTTCTTCATTTTCCATGTAACATTTCAACTTTTTCAATACTATAAGGGTAGAAAGTCGAACTAATAACGAGACGAATATGAAAAAGGTAAACGAGGTGTTCTTTGGGGAACACGGGCTGACTTCTACGTCGGCAAACCACCTGGCGAATATCGCACAGGAGAAGATTGTGAGCAATGAGGCGAAGTTGAAGAATCTGAACTTCGTCACAACAACGGTTGACATTGTAGGGTCGCCTGAAAATTCAGGCAAAATCATCAACAAGGGATATGACGAAGAGCGACTCAGTGAGGTGCGAGGCCTGTTGTCTGAGATTGCCGACATGAATGCTTTCTGTGCATGGATTCGCGAGGCAATCAGAGCCAAGGAAACGGAACTCAACGATGCCACGATGAAAAGCTATGAAGAATGGCTGAAGGAGAACGGTTTGGTGAACGACCGTCCGGAGGCTATGGATGACGCCACTGCTGATGACATCAAGGCTGAGATGACCGTCAAGGAACGCAATGAGTACTTCCACTTGGAGGCTGTGGCCGCAACTATCGGTAAATACATCCACAAGGACGGCATCTATTCCAAGGCACGCGAGGAGTTGCACACCCGTCTGATGAAACCCTATAGTACAGAGGGAACGGGCGAGCAGATGCTGATCTATGCGCATACACCGTCAATCGAACAGCACCGTGTGGACGACCTCTTCTTCGACCTGCAGAAATGGCATCGCTCGAATGAGCAGCAGCTGAACCGCATCAAGTACAACATCCGCCGGAAGGTGGCTCAGTTGAATCTTGAGCGGAGTCAAGCGTATAGAGACAAAATGGAAGAGTATAACATCAAGTTCCGTGAGTTGAACGCGAAGTTCAAGGAGTGGAAAATCAAGGAGTGCGAGCGAATCTCTCAGCTGAAGGTCGTCATCCCTATGGAGCTGCAGCCCATCTACGACGCGCTGTGCGAACTCGAGAAATAAAAACTGAGGGTGGTGGGGACTTGCGTCTCAACGGACGCTAACCCCGCCTTTACGGGAACAGTCGTGGCAATCTACATGAACATCCAGGATATGACACTGCAAATGTTAATGACAAACTATCGCGGAACGGTGGTGCGTCCAACGCAAACAGACGCATCCCTTCCGGCCTTTGCCGTGGTCTTCGTCCTCGCCTTCGTCTGGGTTCCGGCGTGTTCTGGGATGGCCGCCGGAACCGATGTGCCAGGGCTGTTCCCGACCTCAGTTATTAGTTTATTCAATTAGGGTATATTGCTGCAGGGAGTATAGCAGTGGACTCCATGATTTGGGCAATAATGTAAACCAATTGACCGTTGTCCATCGCCTTGACCATGCCGGAAACCTTGACCAATTCCTGCTCTGCAAAGGTCATGGGGCGAAGGTGGCTACAAACGGATTAAAGTGACGGGACGGCGATGCTCTTGGCGGCTGCTGGGCAAGAGTATTTCCCTGAGTTGTTCGCTGAAATCGCGGTCATTATAACATATCCGCACAAGGCGATTCTGAATGATATAAGTCATAAACTGCTCATTTTGGGTTCGACTTTCTACCCTTCATAGTATAGAAAAAGCGGAAATGTTACATGTCATGTAAAAGAAAAAGTCCATTTTTGACATGATTCTCAGAAAAACTTTGTACTTTTGTCAAAAGAAACGAGATGATGATATTACTATAATTGCAACTGACTATGACGGTAAAGGAAGTGTTCGAACTGCGGAAGCAGGGGAAGATAGAGGAGGCCTACGAGGCTATCCGCCCGATGTATGCTGTGCATCAGGGCAAGTACACCACGCTGTGCATGTTCTGGACGGCAAGCGACATACTGAAGAAGCGTATCAAGGAGCAGCGCAGCGATGAGGCCGTCGGGATTTTCAAGGCCTTGCTGCGCATCCTTCCCAGTATCGAGGACAAGGATGGCAGGGCGCTGAGCAGCATTCTTTATGCCGCCGTGACGCTCGCCAAGGAGGTCAAGTCGTTTAGCATACTCGATTTCCTGAGTCAGATAGAGGTGGGCAGGCTGAGCGACGACGACTGGAAGAGCGTCACCGCCCCCGCTGTTGGCAACACTCCGAGTCACCCTGTCCCCTCCGTCGCCCAGCAGTTGCTGACCTGTGCGTTCCATGAGATACAGGACGAACCGAAGGTCGAGCGGGCGCTGGCAGTGATGCCGCTGTTGCAGGAAGCCATGCGCCGCAGCCCCCGCAACAAGAACAATCAGCGCTACATGGCCGTCGTTTACACCATCATGGGCGAGCGCGACAAGGCCGTGGCCATCTACCGCCAGTTGCTGCAACGCCATCACGACAGTTGGCTCTATGCTGAGCTGGCCGACCTAACCGACGACCCGGGACGGAAGGCCGCCTTGCTCTGCCGCGCCATACAGAACCAGCGGCAGGAGCAGTTCCGCAGCGGTTACCGCCTCGCACTGGCCCGTCTGCTGATGGAGCGCGACAAGCCCCGCGCCGCCCATGAGTTGCAGAAATGTATCGCCACCCGCAAGGCGCAGGGCTACGGCGACGGCCTTACCCGCGACATCCGCTCCATGTCGCAGCAGTTGCAAGGTGTCACCCCCGCCACCGATGCCGAGCAGCAGGATTTCTACCGTCGCATGGCAGAGAAATTCAGAGAATAGATTAAGCCAACTTTGACACATGTGTCCAAAATTGAGCAAAAAGATGAAAATTTCTTCATTCGCAACGTAACATTTTCGTAAGCAATTGAAATTCTGGAGGGAGCATCGCTGCGGCCTCCAGAATTGCCCGGGTACTATTTACTAACTTTACTGAATTTCATTGCCTCTTTTCAATAATATAATTAGGCGTTCCCTTTTCGCGGTTAAAGATGTCACGTAAGATGATTTCTTTAATGTCTGAACGGGTTTCCATGACTCGACACATGGACATGATATAGGTTGTGAACTTCTCCGGCAGACCGTCGACCCTCAGCCACGAGTCTTCCAAACCATTCCACTTGCCTCGAAATTCTTTCTTCGTAAGCGTAATAATCTCACCTTTTCTTCCACATTCCATATACTGTCCGTTCTTGTACGACCACCTACCGTAATCGTGCGGCTTTACGTCCACCGTACCGTCAGCATAGATAAAGAACTGTGCAAAGCAGTATTCTCCGTCAGGATTGTAGATTTTAACGGCAGAGAAATTTTTGCCCATGTCAAATTTTTCGCCTTTCCCGTTGGTGTACCCGTTGAACTTCCATACACCAGTCATCATTTTCTCCTGCTCAGTCTGGGCAGAGGAGTTCGCCACTCCAACAATTGACATGAGAATAATCATGCAAATTGCTTTAAAATTCATTTTTTCCATAACTCCATTGTTTTTTAAGTGTTACTAATATCGTTACTCGAGTAATTTTATAGGCTTAAGATAAATTCGTCCAATTCCTTTGCGCCGCCCTTCTTTCCAAACAGTTTGAAATAGAGCCTGCTGCGTATAGAACTGATGCTGCTATATTCTCTGCACGTGTGAATGGCTATTGCAGATGGGGGAATACGCAGTTTGGTAAGCATGCAGACACGCAGCTCCACTTCTGAGAGTTGTCCCAACTCTGCCAGCCGTCTGAAGAACATGGGATACGTGATTCTCATCTGCGCCTCCAGCCTCTCCCATTCGTCGTTTTTCAGTGTCGGTCCTTCGTACAGCCGTTGGCGCAAGGAGAGATAATAATCAGAGTGGAAGAATGTTTCTTCTGGCTGCTCTTCACATTGGGCCGTTTCCTTTATCTCGCCATCCTCCTTTTCGGTTGTAATAGTCTGGTGTTTATCTTTCGTCTTCATGTATATGTAAAGAGAAACTGCGCAAACGACAAATACAAGCACAGCTATCCAAAACCATAAATAAGAATTGTCTGGATTCGATGATACTGGCACAATGTATTGCGTCGTTTTGCTTTGATTAGGTCGAAGGGTACTTTCCACCGACCTTTCTATTTCTAACACGCGCTTGGCGGACAGTTTGTCGTTCTTTACATACACTTCAACATAATCGCCACGGTCAATGCCAATAGTATGATTGTCTATGATATTCAGGTCTCTCATCTTTCCATGCTCGATATAGACGGTATCGTAGGGTGACATCATAAAAAAGTACTCCGACATTTCATGGGGCTTCACGGGTTTTTGTTTATCGCTGTTGGCCAGTTCTGCCACGTAGTATGTGCCGTTATCCTCAAAGAACCTGTACCACACATACTCGTATCCTGTCCGGACATCGACTCGTTGCCCTGACAGAAACCGAAGCTCGTTCAGTTCCCATGTGCCTGTTATGCAGAAGTCCTTTTCTGCTGCTTCACAATTGTCTTCTTGCGAAGTTCCACACCCGACGAACATGACGAACAGCGTTAACAGCAGTTCTCTTGTCGCTATATGCGTAATCCGTTTCATTGCGAGCGTGTATGTCTTATCTGCTTTCATAAACCGATAGTTTGAAAAACTACCGCAAAGGTACGACATTCCACTCACACCACAAAACATTTGGTTTCGCTATTTATTCGCAAATCATTCGCATCATCTGCATCAGAAAGACTGACACACACAGAAGAACAATTACGTGGCGAACAAAGAACAGCAACTTCTATCTGCTGGACAGCGGGAAATCCTCGATGTGGTTGATGATGGGCTTCTTGCAGCCACGTTCCCCGACGACGGTAATGACATCGAAGCGAAAGGGACTGTCTATCCTACGGTAGTGGATGTAGTGGTTGATGGCACGGCATAGATTCCTCTGCTTCTTATAGTCGACGGCCTGTAGGGGATCTATAACGTCGGCATTGCTACGGGTTTTCACCTCCACGAACACGATGCACTCGCCTTGCCGGGCGATGATGTCAATGTCGCGGTGCGAGGAATGCCAGTCACGTTCCAGAATGACATAGCCTTTTTCGCGCAGGTACGATGCAGCCAGTTCCTCGCCCCACACACCCGTTTGCAGATGTTCGGGACCGTTGCCTAAGAGCATGCTACGGTTTTCGCCCCTGTCTATCAAACCCTTGCATTTTTTCATGGCATCGTGCATCCACCCCTTCTCGTCATCCACACTGTTCATCAGACGTTCCAAGGCCATGTAAATCTTCTTGGCTTCATCCGCGCGACCTTCGCTCACACGTATCTTCAGCACATCTGTCGCCGTCCAAAACATAGCCGTTGAGGCGTGTGGGTCTTTGCAGACGGCATAAATCTCCCTTGCAGCCTCGTAGGCTTCTTCCTTGAGACCCTGGTTGCGCATTTGGAACACTTCGTTGACGGTCTTCATGTCGTATCGTTAACAAACTTACGTTAAACTTATAAAACGGCGGGAGATATATCCTTTACCGTCATCTCCTAAGACTTTGTATCCACTGTGCTATGTCCTGTAATACCTCGGACGAGATGGTCTCTTCTATCTGGCCGTACTCGGTTGGTACCCCCGTGGTACAGTGTTGGAAGAGGTGGTTCAATCCCGGGTATTCCTTTACGAGGTTCCGCTTTGACTGCGGCAATAGCTGTTTGATAGCGGTGAGGTTCAGCGATGAGATAACCTGACAGTCGCGGTTGCCATTGAGTGCGAAGACGGGACAGCGGGTCTTACGGATGTCGTCCGACGGGTCGTAGTCGTTGAACCATTGTATCCAGGGAATTTGTTGCACGGCGTCCTGTTGGCGATACTTCTCGACGGTCATGTTGGCGGGCTGTCCTGAGAGCGACAGAATGCGGTTGGACTGTGCTGCCAACAGTGTGTCACCCTTCACGCCAGGACCTGCCAACGAGACAATGAAATCCACCTTTTTGCGGGCACCCAGCATGAAGGCGATAGAACCTCCCTCGCTGTGTCCGAGAATGCCTACCTTGCCAAATGTCTTGCGATGGCGCAGATAGTCGAGTCCTGCTGCTGCATCACGCATAAAGTCTGCGGTTGTGGCATTCTTGACCTCGCCACCGACAGACTGCCCTGTGGCACGGTCGTCGTAACGCAGCGTGGCAATACCCTGACGTGCCAAATAGTCGGCAATGACGAGGAAAGGCTTGTGGTCAAACAGCTCCTCGTCGCGGTTCTGCTGTCCACTGCCAGAGACCATTAGCACCACGACAGGCTTCTGCTTCTTGTCATAGCCCACGGGCCATGTCAGTGTTCCTGTCAATGTGGCCCCATCAGCCTCATTACGGAACGTCACCTCCTCCGTCGTGTAAGGATAAGGCGCTTGGGGACTCTGCGGACGCTTGAATTCTACTGCGCCTTTAGTCAGAATGAGCGATGTCGAAAAGCCACGTTGCGAGAAGGTGCCATCGAGCTTGCCGTCCTTCAGCCGGGCCCGATAGGTCATACCGATGGATTCGACCTTCACGGCCACCGAGTCATCACTCAGAAACTCCTTGAAGGCTGGAATGCCCTTAGCCCCCTGGTCAGGACTGTCCAACGTGGCCACGACATAACCGTCTGCCTGTTCCAGATGCAGCACGAGTGTTAGCGAGATTGCACCTACATTCAACTTGCCCGACCACGAGCCCAGCAATGCGGTGGTGGTATTCACCTGTGCCTGTCCCGTCAGTACGACGGAGGCGAGCAATATGGCAAAAAGATAATTTTTCATCTTGCTTACGGGATATTCTTTCATATTCTGTTTTCTTTTTTGGCTGTAAAGGTAGTCATTTTTCCGCAATTATTCTCAAAAAATCCTTTTTTTCTTCGACTTTCTATCCATATAGTATGAAAAAATGGGAAATGTTACATACTGTAATGAACTTTTGACTGTCGATAATTCGTTGGTAGAGACGCTCGACTTGAATTGCTATCCTGATCTTCAAGAGCAACGCGCATGTGGATATGCAACGATTTCTTTGGGAACCGGATTTTGACTAGGCGGTAATAGAACAGCATTATAATCAGTAGATTAGCATCCGATTCAGTTTCTCCCAGAAACCGGCTGGGGTGGTTACAACAGATGTGTAAGGTTCTGGTTCGTGGGCCATCGTTCCTGTCGCTTCGTAGTATTCCTGGCGCAGCTGGCGGATGGCATCGTCACATTTCAGGGTTTCGATGGTCTGGGTGTAGTACGTCAGGAGCGTGGGATAGAGATGCGTGAAGTCATCGTATATCTGGCTGGCCATCTGTTGATGAACATCGTCCAGACGGAGGTGTTCGCCCTGCATAAGCCGCTGACGGAATCGGGAGAGGTTGGCTTTCATGCGGTGTTGCATCACACGATAAGCGAGGTGATTCATACCGAGGGCCGCCGCCATTTCCTTGTCGGGCAGCGCTTTTTGTTTGTTCAGCATGGTGAGCAGCGAACGGAGGAAGATGAATCGCCCACGGGGATAGAAAACTTGGTGGGCGTAGGCTATCAGTTGCGAGCAAACGGACAGCTTTTGCTCGTCGGTCAATGGGGATTCGGTCAATGGGGATTCCTGCGAATCGTCAGGCGTGTTGTCCGAGAAGCTCGTGAAAGACACCCGCTCTTCCGCCTGCGAACGATTATTGAGGTAGTTGCGGAACGTCGTCAGCAACCATTTCTCGAAAGCATCCTTGCTCTTGATGCGCCTCAACGACTGGTAGGGTACGCGATTCCTGCCGTCACTGCCTTCGCGAAGATAGAGGAAGAAGTCCTCGATGACATCCTCGAAACCGTCGAACACACTCCGACGATAAGCTTCATATCGTTCGCGCAATTGGTATTCCAAGCGTTGGTGCAGCAGGTAGTACATCGCCTCGTCGCCTTGCTCCTGATTGTTGAGGATGACGTCTACGAAGTCAGCAACGGGGATGCCGGCAAAAGGGCTCGTTCGTACAACGTAATCGCTCGCAAACCGGTCCGCAGGGATGCTCATCCACTCTTTGCGCTCCGCCTCAGGCATCTTCTCAATGGCATAGCGGAGCATGGTGCGCGGCATCTCGTGGGCATGCTGGCGTAGGAACTCCTTAAGCAGGTCCATGTTTACACGCTTTCCCATCTCTCTCAGCATCCACCCCACCGCCTTGTGTATCAGGTCGTGCGGATGATGCAGGTGAATCTCGGCATAGCGCAGACACCACGAAGGGTCGCCCTGTTGCGATGTCTTCCACGAACAGACGATGCTCATGCGCTGTTTCCACAGACAGGGGCTGGCAGCAAGGTTGTCAAGTACCTTTATCTTATAGTCCCTATCACCCAGATTCGAGGGCAACAACAGCCAATGTCCCAGAATCTTGTGTACCGACAAATCCACCAAGTCCCAGTTGTTCGCCTGTTCGGCATACTGCAGATACATCGTCACAATCTCATCTCGCTTTGTGATTGCATCGGAATCATTCTTGCCTTGCAAGCGACCTGAGGTCGAGCGCTCCAATCGCTTCGTCGCCAGTTTCTCAAACTTCGCCACCAGAATCAGAAATCCGCAAAGTCTCACCTCATGCCAGCGGTTCATCAACAACTCTGGAATTTCGGGCAAGGGAAAACCTTGCCCCGCGAGACGTACCACCTCTCGTGTCTGCGGTACCTTCAGTCCCAGAAACTCGTCGCCCTCGCCATACTCCCCCGGTCCGGTCTTGAAGAACCGCATCAGATTCTCTCGTTGCTCCTCATTCCGCAACGACTCCATATATTGAATGATTTCCCTTGCCTTTGTCATATTCCTTCATTTTTCAAATGATATGGTAGTGGCACAAGGCATTTAGTATGCCATCTTCATCCACAGAACTTGTAACGTAGTCTGCCTGCTGCTTCAACGCGTCAATGGCATTACCCATGGCGACGCCAATGCCTGCCTGCAGAATCATGGAAGTATCGTTGCCGCCATCGCCAAAGGCCATTGTACGACTGGGATCAAAGCCCTCATGACGGGCCATGGCAAGGATACCCTTACCCTTGTCGGCACCATTGGCCGTGATATCCGTAAACTCCGGATGCCAGCGACCTGAGACGCACTTGGGCATGCGGGCCATCAACTCTGGTTCATAGTCTGCAGGGAAGAAGGGGGTCAACTGCAGAATATCCTGTTGGAGCACGGCATCTAACGGAGAAGCCTTGTCGAGGTTCTTCACCGCCAGCATCTGACGGAAAATGCGGTCAACATCACCCTTGGGGTCGAGCACAGCCACATCCTTGCGACCCACCACAATCAGACTGTTGCCCTTTGCCCGACAATCGTCGATACACGTCATCACGTCGTCCTTGGGAATGGGCTGACAAGTGACGAGCTCGTCGCCCACAAAGCACAGGGCGCCATTGGTGGTGATATAGCCGTCTATCAGATGCTCGATGGCCCCCAGATTAGTGATAATGATAGGCGGACGCCCCGTAGCGATATAGACCCTTGAACCATTGGCCTTAGCCTGTGTCAGGGCAAGGATGGTCGATTGCGGTATCTCGTGGGTCTTAAAACTCACCAGCGTGCCGTCAATATCGAAAAACAACGCGTATCTCTGTGTCATATCTTTATCTTCATTAAGAAATCTTTTATACCAACAAACGGTTCACGGTATCCTTGATATGCTGTACGGCCACCTCCTTGCGCATAGCATCTTCAAGGGTTATGTCTGGTGGATTGATACACTCCACACGAGCAAAGCCAGCCTGTAGGAGTTGCTCATGGTCACTAATCTTTCCAGCTATCAGACTGACAGGTGCACCACCCGATTGTTTGAGGATGCCCACGGGCAACTTACCCATCAGCGTCTGACGGTCAGCTGAGCCCTCACCAGTAATCACGAGGTCAGCATCCTTGACGATTTCGCTGAAATGAATGGTATCCAGCAATAGTTCAATACCTGGCCTACACTCAGCGTTCATATATTGCAGAAAGGCATAGCCCAATCCACCTGCTGCCCCAGCACCCGCCATCTCAGAGCGGTCATAACCAAAGTGTTTTGCAGACACTTCAGCAAACTTTCGGGCCCGCTCGTCCAACTGACGGATGATGGTTAGTTTTTTCTCATTACTTAGTTGGGGATTGCATTTCTGTGGCCCAAAAATATATGCCGCCCCATTCTCACCACACAGTGGATTCTTGACATCGGTAGCAATCGTGAATGTCACGTTTCTTATTTCTTTGATTTCATCAAAAGATTCATGCTTTGCAAAGGCATCAATGAGCGCCCGCAACATCCCGATACCCACATCACTGGTAGCACTGCCGCCAAGTCCAACGATGATATGTTTCGCACCCCGACGAATAGCATCAGCCACCAACTCCCCTGTACCATAACTCGTAGCCACCAGCGGGTTACGCTCTTCAGGTGAAAGCAGTGTCAGTCCACTGGCCTGCGCGATTTCTATCACCGCCTTATCGTCGTGTAACAGATACTTGGCAGTGATGGGGCGCATCAGCGGATCTCTCACGATAACTTCCTGCAGTTCTCCACCGATAGCCGCATGGAAAGCCTCTAGGAAGCCCTCACCGCCATCGCTGACAGGTATCTGTACGATCTCTGCATTAGGACAAACGCCCTTGATACCCTCTGCCGCTGCCCGATTGGCTTCCATAGAGGTCATACAACCCTTGAATGAATCTATCGCTACAACAACCTTCATAGTATCAGTTTGTCAGCCATCGCCTTCAACTCCGCTTTCTGCTCATCAGTGAGCACAAGCACATCCGTACCCCAAGCCTCAGCAGGTACAGCGATGCCCACCTGTTCAGGCAACACTTCAGCCTTCATGAAAGTCAGCAACTCCGTCAGCTTCGCACGACAACTAGCAGTAGCAGCCTTGCCTCCTGCCCCACTGAGAGCCACACGCTTACCATTAATACACGTAGGCGTTCCATAATCCATAAACTTCACAGGCCTTGACATCCAGTCCAACAGGTTCTTCAGATGTCCCGGATAACTCATATTATACTCAGGCGTAAATATCCACAAGGCATCAGCCTCAGCAATCTCCTTACGGATTCGAGCCACAGACGCAGGTTCCGGCTGCTCGATGTCCTGATTCAGCAACGGCAGGTCGCTATAATTCAGTTCCTGCACCTCTGCACGACTGCCAATCATCTCCTTAGCCACATTGGCCACTTGGCGGTTAAAGGACTTCGCCCTCAACGAACCGACAATAAACAGAATTTTCTTCATATTTCCCAATTTTCAGTTATTATGCGCCAAAGATAGTAATAAATTTGAAGATTATCCTCAAAAAATCCATTTTTCTTCATTTTCCATGTAACATTTCCCTTTTTTCTATACTATAGGAATAGAAAGACGAGCAAAAAATGAACAGTTTATGACCTACATCATTCAGAACAAAGTGATAGACATCGCCCTCTTTGAATGTCTTGCGATAGGAGTGTTTTTTCAACTTTGTCTCACGTCGTTTGGCGATGCTCTGCAGATTCCAATAGCTCTTCACGGAGATGGGCATGTCAAGGAATAAGATTCTGTGGCTGAAGTAATACTCCATGCCTTGCGATAGAACCTTGTCCGGAATCAGTGTCACAGAACCTCTGTGGTCGTAAACCACCAAATCGTCAATGCCATAGATACTTGCGAGATAATCGTAGCGATCTTTTTTGTTATCGATGATTTTCATACCCTATAAAAAACATTTACCATCTCTTTAATCATTCTCTCATACTCCTCTCCGATGGGAAGCTCTTCCTCCAAATGCAGAACACGGCGCAAACAAACATTCATCGGATTGAAGCCCATCCAATCTGGCAACAACAATATCCCATCGAGCATCGTCCTATCCAGCGACTGCTCGAAACGCCTCATCTGCTTGTCAAGTGTCTTATAATCCGATGGTATTATTCATTTCATAGCTGTCTACAGGTCGTTTCAGTTTTTCATACGGGAACTCATCCTCGCAACCAAACTTTTGTCGCCACGAATCAAAATACTCAACAATCTGCTCCTCGCCCTTGAAGCGCACCTTGCAATGTTTGTGCATCTTCGGATCAAAGTACTTCGCCAAGTCGTCCCAATCCAATAGGTCGTCAATCGTCATATTGAAAGAGAACGCTTGCCTTTGCTTTTCATCCTCTTCAAGCGTTGTCTCATAGCTGATGATCCCGTCCCGACTCTCCTTTACCGTAATTCACCGGTACTTTGCCAATTGCTCTCCAGTCTTGATGTCATTCTCGACAAGAAAACGCATCAGCAAATCAATTGGGTCGAGTCTCCTTTCCGCCTCTACTGGCAGATGAAAGTTGAACGGGTAGTATTTTTCTAATTCTTGGTGTCATACTATAAATTGTTTATATTTCAATCGGCTTGTTGGGGTCGTATCCATTTGTGAGGTTTGAAGATGTCTCGGAGGTAGAAGGTGTCGCCAGCTAGCACCAGGGCGTCAGCCTTTCTAACCTGTTTTGTCCTTAACAACAATTAACAGCAAAGACGATATAGTCTGAGGATAAATTACTATCTTTGCAAAATTAATTACAAATGAGAAGTCAAAACACATAAAGGCGGGATGAAATGACGTTATGAAGGATTTTAATTTTTATGCACCTACGAGGGTGGTATTCGGAAAGAACTCCGAGGAGCAGTTGCCACAGCTGATTCGTCAGTATGGCGGTAAGAAGGTGTTAGTACACTTTGGTGGCGGTTCTGCACGTAAGTCAGGACTGCTGGATAAGGTAGAGGCTATGCTCAACGATGCGAAGATCGATTTCGTGGAGTTGGGTGGGGTAGTGCCCAACCCTCTGTTGTCGAAAGTCCGTGAGGGCATCGAGCTCTGCCGTAAGGAGGGTGTCGATTTCATCCTTGCCGTTGGCGGCGGTTCTGTCATCGACTCCAGCAAGGCCATCGGCTATGGCGTGGGCTATGATGGTGACCTGTGGGACTTCTGGGACGGGAAGGCTGTTCCTCAGTCGTGTCTGCCCATCGGAGTGATGCTTACCATCCCCGCTGCCGGCTCTGAGATGTCGTCGAGCTGCGTCGTAACCAATGATGAGGGCATGCTCAAGCGTGGTTTCAATAGCGACCTCTGCCGTTGTAAGTTTGCCATCATGAATCCCGAGCGCACGTATACCCTTCCTCCTTATCAGACAGCTGCCGGAGCCACCGACATCATGATGCACACCATGGAGCGCTACTTCTCGAAATATG
>ERZ842401.3627-NODE-3627-length-18931-cov-10.247033_pt1 | contig 18931 bp, 12 predicted proteins | sample MGYA00521270_ERZ842401 | MGnify/ENA primary metagenome ERZ842401 (study PRJEB31892, sample SAMEA3878208) | bioreactor metagenome | biome: Moose rumen | place: Sweden | collected 2011-10 | study: EMG produced TPA metagenomics assembly of the PRJEB12797 data set... | reverse complement strand
CGTAAATGTATATTTATGCAAACAATACTAGCGTTTTATGAAAAAATATGCAAGTAGATATGAAAAAATATACAAATAGAATAGATGATTTTTTATGTTCTTGCAAAAAACAGCAAAATAATACTGATAATTATAAAGAGAATAACAGGAAGCCATGCGCCAGACACAGGGGGAATAAGAGCAAATTTCGCTAATAGCATAGTAACCATTTGTACTATATAGAATAAAACGACAGCACCAATGCTAAGCCCCAAGCTGACAAGAAGGACGTTTTTCCGTGTTTTTCCCGATAATCCTATCGCTAAAAAGACAACAATAAATACAACAAACGGGAACGAATATTTTTTATAATATACCGAAAGAGCTTCTGATGCAGGAAGTCCAGCCTTTAGCAAATGCTCTATATATTCTTTTGCTTCTTTCGTGCTCACCTCTTCCACACTAATTGTATTATTGCGGAACGTTTCGGGAGGCTCTGTAAGCAATATTTCTAGCTCTTTTACATTGGAATTCATAATGATATTCTCTTTTTCTTTGTCATAACGCACTGCCCCTGCTAAAATCCAATGCTTCAGCTCTTCATTCCACGAAGCACTATCAGAGCGGATAAGCGAATAAAACTTTTTCTCATCATCACGAAATACAATGTATATATTCAAAAGCAGCTGTGCGCCGTCGTCGTAAAAATCAGCTTTATAAATAATTCTGCCTTCATCGCTCATTATGACAATTTTGTCATTGTTCTTTTTTTCTTCTTGCTTCATTACTATTTTTTGAAACGCCGTTTTTTTTGCATAAGACGGCACAACAATTTTATCTTCAAAAACGAACATAGCAAAACTCATCAAAAATGAAAACACCAACAGCGGAAAAGTAAAGCGAAGAAGCGAAACGCCACAAGCAAAAACAGCAGTTAATTCATTGCTTGAATAAAGAGTACTCAAAGTGAATGCCGTTGCAAAAAGCATTGAAATCGGAACAGAATAGGAAATTGTTTTAGGGATATAGTAAAACAGTACTTTTAGAACATCTTTCGCACTAGCTCCCACACTGACATATCTCCAAAGGTTCATAACTAAATCAGCTAAATGCAATACAAGGCAAAAAAAAGCTACTGCGCCAAAGAATATGACAAAAAAACGTTTATAGAGATACAAAGCTAACTTCATTTTTTCAACAGCATAATATATAGAATAAAACCGCAGATTCCAATTACAAAGTTAGGTGTCCACATTGTCCAAAACGCAGGCAAGCCTATTTTTTGGCTAAAGATTTGCCCCGTAATCATCATCGTCCAATACAAAAGCGAAATTAAAAGACCAATAATCGCTCCGATTGTCTGGCCTGCCCTTTTGCCAAACACTAACGAGAGCGGCATTGCAAGAATTGCAAAAAAAACTGAACCCAAAGGCAGAGAAAACTTTTTATTGTACTCCACCTTATAATTATTTAGTACGCGCTTATTCGTATTTTCATCTTGTTCCATCTTTTTAAGCACGTTATGCAAATCATACGAAGTCATTTCACGAGGAGCAACTTTGTTAGAGCTATCAACAAAAGCAGAAGTAAACACATTTAACGACACAGAATCCGCAAAAAGAGCATCTATATTCCACTTTTGCGACCTATCAAAAAACAACACCGTCGCATCGTTCATATTGAACTCCATCAATATCCCGCTTAAATTGGACTTTGCAACATACGAATCATTTGCAACTATAATCCGCTGTTGTCCCTGTTCGTCTGTATCAAATACAACTAAGTCTGTTACATTATTTTTATCAACTTCGCCCAAAACTAAAGTGGAATCATTTGTTCTTTTAATCGAATTAGACTCAAGCTCTACCGCTGGATTTGTATGTATGATTTCTTTTTTTAGCCGATTGAACTTCATTGTTCCCACTGGCAAAAGATAATCATTGACAAAAAACGAGCCAAGCGAAATAACGCCTCCTAATATCACTACAGGCACCATAATAATCGCATATTCCAAACCTGAAGCACGCAAGATGAGGATTTCGTTATCGCTGACAAGCCGCCCCAAGCACATCAAAAATCCGACAAGGGTTGCAAACGGTGCAGATTGTGCAATAATCGAAGGAAGAGCATAGAGTATTAACTTTGTAACTGTGCCAACTCCTACTCGCTGCTTCAAGATAGTTTCTGCTAAAACAAGAATCTCATTCACAAAAAAGATAACAAAAAAGAAAAGGAATGTTATGAGAAAATAAAGAAATAACTCTTTTACTAAGTAGCGAATAAGAACAAAGTTATGAAGTGATTTTGTTCCAAACAGAAGCTGAAAAGGAAGTAACTTCATATACCAGTAGACCCAAAGCCTCCCTCTCCGCGTTGTGTATCGCTCAACGAAGCAGATAACTCAAAGTGAGCTTGGAGAGAGCGAGCAAAAACGAGTTGTGCAATTCTGTCGCCTGAATGAACGATAAAATCTTCTTTACCGTGATTTATCAATATAACTTTTACCTCTCCGCGATAATCGCTGTCAATAGTTCCTGGAGAGTTCAAGACTGTAACGCCATTTTTCGCCGCAAGCCCGCTCCTCGCTCTTACTTGAATTTCATAGCCTGCAGGAATTTCAAAGAATAAACCTGTTGGAATAAGCGAATATTCTCCGCTTTTTATCACAACATCATTTTCTAATAAAGCGCATACATCAGCTCCTGCGCTGCCTTGCGTTTTATATTCAGGCAATTTCGCACCATTTGCGCACACGCATTTCACAACAAAGTTTTCTGTATTTTCCATACGCTTCCTCTTTTCTATTGCATTTCTACAACACTATAGACCTGCAAGTTTTCTAAATGCCTCTTCGTCGATTACAGGAATACCAAGTTTTGCAGCTTTTGCATTTTTCGCAGAGCCACTAGAAGTATCATTTGTAACAAGATAGCTAAGCTCTTTTACCACAGAAGACTTCACAATGCCACCCAGCGATTTTACAATATTCTGCGCTTCAGCTCTTTTCATCGTGTTCAATTCGCCAGTGAAACAAAACGATAATCCTGAAAATACACCAGAAGTATTTGTTTCTTCTATCACAATCGTTTTTGCACTTATCAAAGCACGCATTTCATCAGCATTTTCAGCCATTCCAACAACAAACGTATGCGCCATTATCTCCGCAAACCCCGAAACAGCAGCAATTTGCTCTTCGCTTGCTTGCAAAAGCGATTCAAGCGTATTGTATCCCGCCGAAATGAGCTTTTCGACCAGTGTTTCACCAATTCCCTCTATATCGAAGCCTGCCACGAACGAAGAAAGTTTTAGATTTCTGTGCGATTGTATCGACGCAAAGACTTTTTTAGCTCCCAAAGACTTTTTGTCTTTTGTCAAACTCTCTTCGTTAAGAAAATACGGTGATAAAGTATCTTCATCAAGTGCATATAGACTTGAAATAGAAGATATTTTTCCATCAGCAAACAAAGAGCGCACAAGCGTTTCACCCAAATCACGAATATCAATAACGCTGACCCATTTCAAAAGCTGATGCAGTTCACGCTTTGCGCAATGCACATTCGGACAATATAGCCGCGTACCTTCATCAACAAGTTTTGCATTACACACAGAACATTCGCACGGTGGCACAATCGGCGTAAGTTCTTCATTTTCAAACGAAACAACTCGCTCAATCTTTGGAATAATCTCCCCACGCTTCACAACAACAATATGAGAGCCAATGTGAATAGACAAATCGCGAATCGTATTTGTATTTACAAGACTTGCTCGTTGCACAGTCGTTCCGTTTAGTTCCACCGCGTCAAACTCTGCTATCGGCGTATATGTCGCACCATTTTCGCTCCATTCGACACGTCGCAAAACACTTACGGCTTCTTCAAGATTAAATTTGAACGCTATTTGTCTATCTGGTCTTGCACGAAAAGCGTCTTCTTTATCAATCGTTCGCTCTTTTATCACAAGCCCGTCTATATCGTATGGTATTTCTTTGCGTTTTTCATCGATTTTTGCGCGCAAATCAATCACTTCTTCACTGCTTTTGCATATAAACAGCGGCACTGTTTCAAACCCGCACGATTTCAGCCATTCAATTTTCTCTTTTTCATCACGAAAAGGGCTTTTGTCATCTTCGCTGCTCATCGCGTCATAACAAATAAAGTTCAAATTCTCTGCGCCCTTGCCGTCTTTACGTTTCATAACGCCGTTTGCAGCATTGCGACAGTTCGCTTTATCTGCATAAAGAGTATCGTGAACATCGTGGAACATCAGCACTTCACCGCGAACGCCTCCGCTATATGCCACAGGCAATTCGTGCAGCACTCCGCGCATTTTGCGAGCATTCGCCGTGATTTCGTCGCCTACCGAACCATCTCCGCGAGTTACCGCACGCACTAATTTACCTTGTTCGTACTGTAATTCAAGACTCGCGCCGTCTAATTTATATTCCACAAGATATTCGCTATATGAATGTTTCTCTGCCCACGCTAAAAATTGCTCTGGATTAGCTGCTTTTTCTTGGCTGCCCATCGGCATAATGTGTTTGCGCTTTTGAAAATTGCCACTGTCAGCACCCACTTTCTTTAGTATAGGATTATCTGGGTCTTTTTCTTTTAACTCGTCCCATAACTTATCAAACTCAGCGTCCGATATTTCTCCTTCGCCGTTATAATAAGAAGTCTGATAGCGTTTGATAAGCGAAACAAGTTCATTCACACGAAGATTTTCTTCAGTAAATAATGAATTTTCTGTCATTTTATCTCACCCAAAAGCCTATGCTTTCACGAAAAAGATTTCGCTTGTTGCTCTGTCGGCTTTTAGACCTTTCGCTTCAAATTTTGTTTCAGGTCGCCACTCTTGATGAGGTGCAAAACCGTCATATTTATTTCGCAAACCCTCTGTTTGACTTAACTCATCTATCGCCCATTGTGCATACGGCAGCCAATCTGTCGCCATATAGATATATCCGCCAGCTTTGAGCTTGCTGCAAAGTAAATTTGTTCTCGGGCGAGTCATCAATCTTCTTTTGTGATGTTTCTTTTTCGGCCACGGGTCTGGAAAAAACACATGGAAGCCATCGACGCTATCATTTGCAATCATATTTTCCAAAACTTCAATCGCGTCGTGTTCAATGATGTACAGGTTTTCGAGATTATTCGCCTTGATTTCGCCCAAAAGCCGCCCTACTCCCGCTTTATGCACCTCGATTCCGATATAATTCACCTCTGGATGCTCCTTTGCAATAATCGCCGTCGCTTGTCCCATACCAAAACCGATTTCAACAATCACAGGATTATCATTTTTGAACAGCTTTTTGTAATCTATCTTCTCCGCCCTGTACGCCACGCACCATTTTCCCGACAATTCCTCGTAATCGCTCTTTTGTGCGTCCGTCATTCTTCCCGCGCGTATCACAAATGTATGCACTGTGCGCATAAAATTTTTCTTCTCAACGTCGCTTTCTTCTATTTCGTTCTCAATTTCTTCTTTATTCATCAATCAATCCTTGTGTTTCTCGCCTCTTCGCCCCCAATTCAACAGGAGGCATAAAGCAAACATATCGCCGCCGATTATCCGCATAACACAACCGCATTATTTCACCATCGGGAAATCTGATTTTCACTGCATTTTCATCTTTGACAGAATCATCTTGCTTCCCGTAAAATATCATATCGCCGTTTGCATTATACACCGCAACTTTTTCTACATACTTTTCGCTTTCGAGCACTGACAAAACATCTTTTGCATCGCATTCTTTGAGTTCTTTCGGATACCAAACAGAAAATTGTGTTTCCGCACTCTCTCCGCTCAGTGTTCTATACTCCACGCGATATGTTCCGCTCTCGAATGCCTCTCCGTTTCGCGATTGCAAGTTCGTATAGCCCGCCCACTCGTCCGAAGTATTGTTCAGCAATATCGGATTATCAATTATCCACTTGTATTCTGACGTTTTTGAGCGAACAATAATATCCTGCGTCCTTGCAGCCTCGTTTTCTGTCTGCACAAACACCGCAAGCCTGCTCTTCGGTGCGCCCTCTTCGCTCTCATAATCAAAAATCATCGTCGCAGATACGTCTATTATGTCGCACACAACGGGCGAACACGACGAAAACGAAAAAAGACAGATGAAAAGGGCTATAATCGTGATGAACATCAAAAATCAAACGTCAACTTTATCGCTGTCAAATCATTAGAAAACTGATTTACCATTGATTCAAAGCGCACGCTCACTTTTTTACACGCTTCGTCAACATACGTTAGGTAATTCAGACCTAAATCTTGGCTATCGCCTTCAGGCAAACCCTTATAGAATTCAACCAAAGACTTTTTGCGAAGAGAACTCGCCATTGCGGCTTCAATACTTTCCTTTACTTCTTGAAACTCGCTCGCTTTGTTATATATCGCAATCTCTAATTTACCACGATTGCCCACAGAAGTAGTTGAATTTCCGCCGATTTGCCATGAAATATACACCAATTCATTATCTTTAACAAGTTGGTTGATGATGCGAATTCTTTCTTTCGGGTCGCGAACAATCGTTTCATAGTCGTCATAAAGACCGCCGAACATCTTTCGCGCTTTTGTGCGCACATTTGAGTTCTCGTTGTTCAGTGCAAGCTCCATCAGCATCAAAGAAATGTATTCTGCAAGCTGACTTTTTTCCATATACTCAACGAGTTTGTTGCGAAGCTCCCGTTCAATCTGCCAAAAGCCCTCGTCTTTCGCAAATTTCGTGATGATAAACCAACTTATCAGATTCATTTTGTCCAAAAACTTCTCTGTCATCAGCAAATACAGGTTTCTTTCCTCTGGAGTGTACTTGCGATTGAGCATTATATCCTTCCAAATCGGGTCGAGAATCTCTTTTTTCGCTTTTTTTATCCGTTCCGAAGCATTTGGCATCAAGCGAACGATGTCTTTATCAGAAATTACCGTCTGTTCGTCCAAAATTTGCGTCGGGTTTGAACGGTTATACTTTCTTACGCACTCGCACGCGACAATTTTATTAAAGACTTCGTGATTGAACTGCTTGTACATCAGCGAATAGACGATAACTTTCGACAAATCCATCACTTCCTGCCGTCTTGTTACGAACTCTGGCATAGAAATCTCGATGTTTTTGATGTAACCGAGCATAATCATATTCTGAACAGACAGCGGAGAGAAATTATTGAGCGAAATTCCGAAACGTTCGCGATTGTCAGCGAGTTTTATGCGCATCAATTTTTTCTGGTTGCTTATAAAATGCGAAGTTCCCTCATCAGTCAGAATCAATTTGAGAGGAATATCCAATAAAAATTTTTTCTCTTGAGCCATTTCAATTATCTCCTAACACAAATTATACACTACAGCCCTTGAAATGTAAACACATAATGATATATTCTATTGATAAATATATTTATGCTGCACGTTTTCCGCGTTTTTTTGCTACACATTTTACTTTTCATTCTCGCATACCTTCCGCTTCACGCCGAAGACCTGTTTTCTCTCCTCGAAGAAAACGGCTTTGAGGTGAAAACGCAAAGTTTGACGAACGTTGAAGGCGATGGGTTTCCCGAAAACTTTTTGCTCCACTTCAAAAACACTGAAGAGGATACAAACGCTAGTATTATTATCGACATAAACCAGGATTTAGCCCTAGAATTATGGGATTTTGGCGTGAAAAAACTGCTCGACACGCTGCAAAATGCAAAATGCACACAAAATATTTCAATTCTCTTTTCAGCAAACGATTTTTCGCCGCTCGAAATGAAAAAAAACGTCAGCGGCACGGCTGCTTTTATCCGTCAGCTTGAAAATGCCAGCGCGAAAACCGTTTTAATCATCAATCCCAGTGCAAAATCGACGCAGAAAGCCGAGCTTATCGCAGGTTCAGAGCATTTTACATCCCCGTTTTCGCTTGTTTCTTCTATAGAAAAGAGCTTTGCGAGAAACAAAATCCATTTGACGATGCCGCATTTGTTTTTTTCTATCTATCGACTTGCATTGACGAAGCCGAGCATGCGCCTTGCGATGTTCCTCGAAAACGAAATCAGGTGCGCAGAACTGAATTTGACATTAAACGACGCAGAAATCAGCTCAATTAAAGACTTTGTTGAATCGTATTCCGTTGATTTGAGCGATTGGAACACGCATTACATCTTTCTTACGGCGTTTTCGAGGTCGATTTGGCTCACTGAAAAGACGTTCGTAACGATTTTGATATTGATAATCGCAATTAGCCTCTTTCTTTTGTGCGAAGTGTCCTTTCTTTTCGGAAAAAACAGCTTGCAAAGACGTTCGGCGTACTTGAAAACCCAAATTTATATCCCGATAAGCATTATTTTGACGCTGTTTTCCTTGCAAATCGGTCAACTTTGCGCCGAAAGCATATCAAAAAACGGTTTTCCCACCCCGCAAACCATTTTTTCGACCATAAAATTTTTTTTGTCAGATGACAAACACGCACAGCGTGATGACAAAACTACTTTGCGTGATGAAAAAACAGAATTGCAAGATGAAAATATTGTTTTGTATGATGAAAAACAGGCTGTGCAAGATGAAAAAACGGGATTGCAAGATGAAAAACAGGCTGTGCCTGATGAAATAGAGATAGAAACAGATGAAAATATCGTATTGCAAAGCGAAAATCACTCTGTGAGTGGTGAGAAGCGAACTGTGCATAGTGAGAAGCAGGCTGTGCCTGTTACAATGCAGTTCGGAATAAAAATTTTAGTCGCATTTTTTATCACATCGCTCCTTTTTGTGATACAAAATCGATTTTTTCTCATCAGTTTTTCGGAGCAGGCGTTCCCGTATCTCATCGACATCGTGGAAATCGTCAATATTTGTCTGTTTTCGAGCTTTGACGTGTCGTTTATCGTGCTTTTCGCGATGGAATATGTGTTTTCGTATCTGTCAAGAATGTTGCGCTCGATTGTTCCGCTGCTTTTCGGTATCATTTTTATGCTTTTGCCGTTTGCACCGTACATTTTCGAGGCACTTCGCTTCATTGACAAGGACAATTTTGAACGTATCGTGCATTGTTCGCCGCAAATCAACCTGCTTTTTACGATGATTATCCTGCCGTTTGAGTTTATGTGGCTGAGAATTTTGGTGCGAAAGCAAAAAGTGTTAATCGGGTATGCGTTTATTCACCTTTTTGTGTCCGCATTTGTCATTTTTTTGCTCACGCAAGCCGTGATTTTCTATCAAAAGCACTTTATCAAGGACAAAATCGACGAAAACGAGGAGATAACGTACGAAATTATCAAGTCAAATGCGTATAATGTGGTGAATGCGGCGATAAATGAGAGCGAATTTCTGGGAATGTACACGAAACATCTGCATTTACAGGCGAAAAAGGATATTTTGCGGTACGAAATTTCAGTTTCATCGCAATCTGGCTCGCCTGTTTTCGACTGTGCGTATGATTTTGACGTGAAAGACGGCGCGAAACAGGCAATTTTTACGCTTCCAGACAATCCGCCGCTCGATTTTCTGCTCTCGTATTCCTCCGACAACACGGCAGAAACGATTATTGACATAAAAGCATGGTTTTTCGACGACAATCGCACTATAATTATGGAAGAAAAGCAGATTTCTAGGTGAATAATTCGATGGGTAAGGTGTATTTGCACGCAGATATGGACGCATTTTTTGCTTCGGTGGAGCAACGGGACAATCCACAGCTCAAAAACAAGCCCGTCATTGTCGGAGGACTGCCGAATCAGCCGAGAAGCGTGGTTTGCACGGCGAGCTACGAGGCGAGAGAGTACGGAGTTCATTCGGCGATGAGCAGTTCGCGCGCTTTTATGCTGTGTCCGAACGGAATTTTCATCAAACCGCGAATGAAACACTACCGCGACGTTTCCGCCGAGATAATGGAAATCTTTTCGCACTACTCGCCCGACGTTTTTCAGATGTCAATCGATGAAGCGCTGATTGATTTAACGGGAACGGACAAGATTTTTGGCAATCCCGTGAACGCAGCGCGCAAAATCAAGCAGGAAGTGTGGGAAAAAACGCATTTAACCATCTCGATTGGGCTTGCAACGACGAAATACATCGCGAAAATTGCTTCGGGAATGAAGAAACCGAACGGCTTGACGGTGATTCCGAGGGGAAAAGAGGAGGAATTTATCCTTTCGCTGCCGCTAGAAGAGCTGTGGGGGGTGGGAAAAAAGACTTTGGCGAAGATAAAAGCGGCAGGTTTTCTCACAACGCGCGCTTTACACGACGCAAAACTTGATTTATTGCAGACAAATTTCGGAAAAGCGTGCGGATTGTTTCTTTTTAACGCCACACACGCGCTTGAAGTGGACACTTTTGCTTCAAAACCGCTCACACATTCGGTCAGCGCGGAGAGAACGTTCCCGTTTGACCTCACAGACAAAGATGTTATCGACGCAAAATTGCAGGAATTGTCGAGCGAAGTGATGTTTCGGCTCTACGACGAGAATAAAACGGGCAAAACGGTCGGGATTAAGGTGCGATACGACGATTTTACGACGTTTAGCGCGCAAATTACGCACGAAACGTATGTTTCTTCGAGCGATGATTTGTATTTTAAGGTGAAAAAGCTGTTTTGGGACAAGATAAACAGCACAAAAGCGATACGATTGCTCGGCGTAAACGTGCAGAACGTTGAAGATGATGTGAAAAAGCAAGAAGAATTGTTCGATTTTGGCGACGAAAAGAAGCGAAAACTCGACAGAGTGATTTTTGAGCTGCAAAAAAAGGACTCATCGATAAAAATTGTGAAAGCGTCGATACTTTCGGCGAGCAAAAAATCGGTTTTTCTGCTGTGTTTTTCGCTTTTTCTGCTTGCAAATGCAAAAAATCGAGTGTATTCGCAAACAAAAATAGTGAATGATGATGAAAATGTGGAGTTTGATATTTCTGGTTATTGGAATTCAAGCGCGGAATTCAAGGCAAATCTTGTTTTTGACGACGAAAACGGCGCAGAATTGCAGACTTCCACGCCTGTTTTCACGCAAGATGTCGATATGTCGCTGTATTTTTTGCTCAATCGTATGTGGTTTTTCTCCGCAGACTTCAAAGATGAGTTTTCGACGAACACAATCGCCGCAGGATACATCGGAAACGGGTATTTGAAGGAAGCAAAAGCCGCAAATCGTGGGATAGAGTTCCCGAATGTGTACGGAGTGAACCTTTTTCACAACGTTTCGGGCGGAAAAAACGAAGCTCCAGGCGTTTCACTGCACTTTGCAGGGGAAAAATGGCAAGCAGACACGATTTTTCGTTACGATTTAGTCAAAGTGCAGTCAAAAACGTTCTATGGAAACGTCGCAGAGGAGTCGGAAAGCATACAGCCGAGCGATTTTGTGCGCGGATACCGCTTTGTTCTCCCCGATGATGCGATAAAAGACGTTGCAGATGTGTTTGTCGAGAGCGATTCTGGCTCTTTTCGGTGGAAAAACCGCAGATTTCAGAAGCTAAACACGTCGGATTACTTGATTTCGCGCGCAGAAAACACGATTACGCTTGCAAGCAACGTAAAATCGCGCAAAAATGAGCTTGGAGAAACGCCTGTTGTCATCGTTTCGCTCAATTCTATGACCGAAAACAGCATTTCTGCGCTGTTGGGAAGCTATAACGACGAGAATTCTTTTCTCGGCGACGTGCAAAAGGTGTTTTCAGAGAGCGAAAAAGGCATTTCACTCGACAAATATGCGTATGATTACCTCGCAGAAATCGAAAATAAGTGCGCAATCGTCGTGCAAAACAGCACAGGCTTTTCGCCGTTCGCCGCAGATTGCTTTTACGACGTGAATTCGAGCCAAATCGACGCTGTTTCCGTCGTCAGCGAGTCCACACAGGAGCAAAGTCTGCACTATTTTGCTGAAATTGTGGACGATATAAACGAAAAAGACGCGGAATACATCGAAATTTATGTGGAAAACAATGCGAACAGCCTCATTTCTGCCGCTTCGCGCTTCCCTTTTGCCGATACATGCCCCGAAATATATCTTGGATTGCAGTCAAACAGCGATTTTGTGATACAAGCGACGATTTACAGCGAAACAACATCGTATTTTATCGGCAAAAACGCCTCGAGTGTGATGGTTTACGTCAATGGAGTGCTTGATTCGGCGGCAATTTACGACGAAACAGACGGAAATGTGCAGCCTTCGGTCGCGATTGGGCAAGCAGACAAAGTTTACATCGTCTATTATGAAGAAAACGGCTATTCGAGTACGGGTTCGCTTGCTGTTGCAGGCGGTTTTTTATATGATTTCAGCGAAAATCTATCTGCCGATGTGAGTTTGGCGGCAGGATATTCGTATTCTCCCGATGACAAATGCGCCGATGCAGAAAGCGCAAGCCCTGCGTATGCTCTGTTTGCGACGGCGGCACATTGGAAAAGCAATGATGATGCGCTCAAAGTCTCTGCGGCGGTTGCAGTTGGCGCAGAAAGCAATAACACGACGGGTTTGTATCGTATTTTTGGCGGCGAAAGCGATGAATGCGAGACGATTTCACTTGACGAAGATGCCGCGTGCGATGTGCCAGAGGATTTTTCACCACAAATCAATGCGCGCCCTGATGGCGAATCCGCTTCTGCTTTTGCGCTTCCGCTCGAATTATCTGCGAAACAACGCGATTCATCGCGCGCACAGGACGGAGTGCGTGATTCGGCGATAAGCGGATATGCCGTGCCGATTTTGTGGGATTTTTCAAATATGAGCGCATCTGTTTCCTCGCCCGTGTGGTCTGCGACAACGATTGAGCTTGGTAAAATTGCGACTTCGCTTGCAAGCGCGCAGACTTTTTCAATCGCATTGAAATGTGAGCAAGGTGCAAATGTTGAAGTTTTTCTACAACTCGGCGTAAACACAGATGAAAACTTCGCTGCAGAAGATACCGAAAGCGTTCCGACATGGCTTATCAGCGCGCAATCATCTAGCGATGTGCTAAAGCCGCTTGATTTAAGCGAAAGCGATTGGCAAAACGTTACGGTGCGACTTTGCGACGAAGATAAAGCACATCTCGGAGTGTATACGGGAGCGCGCATTATTATTTTGTCAGCTGACACGACTGGTGCGCCATCTGGAAAAATCAGCGCGGGAGTATTCGAAATCGCTCAGAGTACCTTTCTCGCTTCTGCGAATGGTTACAAAACAACTTTGCGCGAAGACACGGTTAATTCGATAAATGCCGAATGGGCTTTGTCTGCGCCGCCACTCGATGACAGTGCGGTTCAGAAGCTCAATACAACACAAAATATCGTTTCCGCACTGCACTGGAAAAAAGATTCACCCCTCACTTCTCTTTCTTCTTCTATAGAAATGAGCCGCTACATAGCACAGACGGACTTTTCAAATTACAAAACATTTGCGCTCTATTATTATTTTGCCGAAAGCACCGCAAAATCTGTTTCGTTTGCACTCACACGCGGCAACGAAACGGCGATTTCGTTTGATATATCGCGCGAAGAGCTTGGCTCAGCTCTCTCGTGGCACAAAATCGAGGTAAATCTTCTCTCTGAATCGGTCTATATCGACGGCGAGAAGACTTCTGCCGCGTGCAAAGTCGATACGGACGTTATTGCAAGCAAAATCTCAATTATATTGGACGCAGACGGCGCAGACGAGGGCTATTTTTTTATCGATGAACTACATCTCGCCACTTCTCTCCCCGTCTACTCTCTGCAGGACAATCTAACAGCTTCGTATGATGTCGCAGGCACGATATTCGCAATCGATGACGCAGAAATACTGCACGATTTTTCTGCAACAGCGACGACCGCTTCTGTTTTTGGCACGAAAAACTTTTTTACACAGAGCGCACAAGCAAAAGTCGGACTCTCAAAGCTCGATATTGCGATAAATGAAACAACGCGCGACGACAGCAAGTATCTTTTTTCTGCAATCGGACATTCTATCAAAACAAATGATTCTATTTTCGATGTGCTTGACCTAAAAGAAGAGTTCCAGATGGACAACGAGGGCAAAAAGAACACAAAGGGCAATCAGCTGAGCGTAAAAACAGAGCCATTTTCGCTCGATATTCGCTCTGAAACATCGGCGACACAGCTTAATAAGACACAAGATTTCACGTTGCACGCCGAAAGTGATGTGCAGAAACTCCATTTCGACACAGAAACCGCATTTTATCAAAAAGTATATTCATCATATTGCGCAGATTACCGCAAAAGCTACATCGATAACACAAAAATGCAGTTCAGTACGGGCGATGCCGCTGCAAAGAAACGCAAATCCAGCGCAGAAGCCGCCCTCTCCTACGCATTTACGCCGCTATCGTTCACCCCCGAAATCTCCGCGACAGCCTCCGACACATACACCGCCTCGTCAAGCGCAAAGCAAAGCGAAGAAACCGCCTTTCAGCTCACGCTCCCCATCACCATCTCTCGCCAGCTTTTTTCGCTCTCCTACACTCGCGAGGGCGGCAGCACAACGAAAGTATCGGCAGGCGGCGATTACCGAAGCGACGTGGAGCATATCGCGTATTCAGGACGCGGCTATTTTTACACTGCACTCATCGGCAACGATTTATTCAGCGACAATCTCGCAAGCTCTTTGCTGCAAACAAGTTCCGCCACTTCCTCCACCCACTACTACTACGCCACATACGAAGCCTCGTGGAAGCGACCAAACTACTACACACTCGCCGATGTGTTTATTCCCTCCGTCGTCAATACATCGTTTGCGCGCCACATCACCGCATCTTCTACCCAAAGCGACACCTACAACGCAAAAGCCTCGCTCACATACTCATTTTTCAATCTATTCGGCTCGTATAGCGCGCTGCACCTTTTCTCGTGGTACACGCAAGACGAATTCTATACCATTCTCACAAGCTCTGCGAAAATCCCGCGCAACCAACCGAGTGAATACACGCTCAGCAATTCCGCAACAATCCTCGCGACTTTCACTCTCAACAAAACAGACTCTCTCAAAAGCGCGCTTGACGCTACTATTGAAGACGCTGACACATGGAGCGCAAAAGGCTCTCTCACTTACAAGCGACGGCGCAAAACTTCCCCGATTGTGTCGCTCGTGCAAATCTTCAAGCCGAACCTCGACACAAAACACATCTTTGTAACACGAGCCGACAGCATAAAACTAGCCGCTTCCGAAAAGAAAACAAGCTCTACCACAAACGCCAAGACAAAGAAAACCCAGAGCGTTATCTATACCCATTCCAGCGAAGTAACTTTTTCCAGCTTTCTCAAAATCGGTACAAGTGTAAGCCCTGAGTTTTCCCGTGTTACCGACGGCACAACCTACGTCGGCATAAGTGCGACTTTAAGCGCAACTCTCTCTTTCTAAAAGCCGAATCAGCTCTAAAGATTAAACTTATTCATCTCGTTTTCAAGACTGTTCAGCGTGTCTGTGTTTCGTACGACCGTGCCGTTTATACTCTGCAACGCTTTCATAATCTCGTCGGTGTTCGTCGTCATCTCAAGCATCGCATTATTCACGCTGTTGTTAATATCGACAAGAGCCTGCATCTCGTCTTCAACACGGCGGCTTTCTTTGACCATCGCCGAAGCCTCGTTTCGCACCATCATCGTCGTGTCGTCAATCGCCTTCATCGCTTCAAGAATCTGCTGGCTTCCCTCGCTTTGCTCTTGCATTGCATTCATCACAACGCCCTCTTGCTGATTGACGCTCCTCGTCATACTGAAAATCACACCGAATTGGTCTTGCACTGCTTTCGTGCTTTCCGACACACCCTTGATTATCGCCTCAAGCTCATTAAGCGACTCGGCAATCTTACGCCCCTGCAAATTGCTTTCGTCGGCGAGCTTGCCGATTTGGTCAGCAACAACCGCAAATCCTTTTCCCAAATCCCCCGCGTGCGCCGCTTCAATAGCCGCATTCATCGCCAGCAAGTTCGTTTGGTCAGCGATACTCTGAATCACCGAGCTTGCCTCGATAAGTCCCGCACTCTCCGCTAAGATTTTCTCCGCTAAATGCGCCGCGTCTTCCACCTTTCTCATACCGATTTCAGAAGCCGCATCGAGTTTTTCAGATTCCGTCTTATTCTTCGCCAAAATCTGCGTAACGCTTGCAATATTCGCAACCATCTGGCGAACAGCCGCGCTGCTCTCTTCCACGCTTGCACTTTGGCTTTCTATATTTTTATCCAATCCCTCGATTCTATTGAGGATTTCATTGATGAACAAAATTGTCCCCTCAATCTTATCTTCTTGGCTTCCCATACTGCGCTGTACATTGGAAATCGTACCGACAATCGCATTCATACACGCACTTGTCTGCGTAATATTCGCATTCAAATCGACATTGATACCCAGCGTACCGTCCACATTCGACTGCAAGCCGCACAACAGCGACCTTGTATTATCGTAAAATCCATTGAGGCTGTTGACTAGAATACCGAACTCATCTCTTCCCTGCACGACCATTTTTCCGCTTGTGTAATTGCCCTTTGCAAGCTCATACGCAAAATGGTTTACCTTTTTCAGACGCTTAAAAAGATGTCCGACAATCAGCCCCATATTCGCCACACAAAAGACGATACTCGCAATCATAAACGGAATCCACATTATCACGAAGTTCGTCGCAAACGTCTGCCCGTCCGTGCCGCCATACGCCCTGTGCGCAATCAGCACGGTGCACATTACGCCAGAGAACACGCCCCACACGTTGAAAAACGTCGTAATCATAATGCTGTTCAGCACGCCCAATTTAACCGATTTTTCTTTTAACGGCAAGAAACACGCCCATTCAGAGAAATTCTGAAACCACAGTGAGCTAAAAAACGTCGATACCAAACACCCTGCATTGACCGAAATATACATTAACGACCACAGCCCCGTATCTAAGCCCGCTTGAGCCGCCGCCGCATACGCCACAAACGGATACACAAACGAAAGGACTATCGGGCAAAACATCGTGAAGCACTGCAACACCTTAAACGCCGTTATGCTCTGCCGATACGACTCCTCGCTTTCGTCATACGCGCAGATTTTCGCCGTAAAAATCTTATACACCGCCATAATCGTCACCGCTGCCGCCGCAAAATACAGCAACACAGGCACAGAAAGATACACGCGCCATTGCTCAGAGCTTGAAAAGCAAAGATTTTTGTACGTAGAAAAAAAGAACGCATACACGACAGGCAAAACAAACGCCATACAATACAACACCGTAACAATGAAAGGAGTTTTTTTAGTATTCATAATATGCCTATTATATCGACATACAGCAGCATTTGCCAATAAAAAATATGCTATTTCTGCGCTATTGAAAAAATCGAGGGTACTGGTTTAGTCTAAGCGAGGGTACTGACTTAGACTAAGCGAGGGTACTGTCTTACACTAAGCGAGGGTACTGTCTTACACTAAGCGAGGGTACTGACTTTTTTATAAAAAAATCCCCCGATACGCGAAAACAACGCATACACGGGGGCTTTGAGCTTTAGTACTCAAGTCGTCTATCTTCTCTTTTCGGTCGAGCGGCGCGCGGTTTTCCCTCTGCAATATTCACTCTCACCTTTCTGCCGTCCAGTTCCTTGCCGTTAAGGGCGGAGATAGCCGATTGAGCGCATTTGTCGTCTTGCATCTCAACAAAGGCGAACCCTTTTGATTGCTGTGTGAACCTATCTCGAATAACAGAAACTGAATCCACTTCGCCAAATTGTGTAAAAGCACTCTTGAGAGTGTCTTCCGATGTGGCATAATTAAGATTGCCTACATAAATTTTCGTTGACATATATAATTCCTTACCGTCTTTCACGGCAATCGCGTTTTTTGCGATTAAACAAAGGGTACTCTATCAAAAGACAGATGTCAAGGCTCTATTGCTTATGTTTTGAAAAACAGCTATTATGAGCGTATGAATAAGGAAGAAATAAAGGACGCAAAGCTCCTCAAAAGCCTTGCAAAGATTGAAAAAGACGGGCTTTCTATGTTCGTTATGGCAGACGGCAGAATCCGCGGTGCATTTCTCGGCGGCACTACGCTTGTGAACCAAATGCGCGTACAGCAAAAAACGGGTATCCTTGAATCCTACGTTTTGGGACAGGCGTGCTTATCGGCGGCTTTGCTTATCCCCACGATGAAGGGCAGAGAGCACCTCACATTCCGCTACGAAACGGACGGAAAAGCAAAAGGCTTCTGCGTGGAAGCGGACAGCACGGGCTATGTGCGCGGCTTTCTTTTGCAAGAGTCAATCCCGCTTGATAAACCGCTTGAAAGCTGGGACTTATCTTCTTTCTTCGGCGAGGGTACGGTATCGATAAGCCGTATCGGCGAGGGTATGCGAGAAGCGCAAACGGGAACGACGAGCGTCATCTTCAAGAACATCGCAAAAGACCTTGCGTATTATTTCCAGCAAAGCGAGCAGGTGCAAACCGCTTTCAATACTTCCATACAGATGGACAAAGAGGGGCGCATTATCGGAGCAGGCGGAATGTTCCTCCAAGTCCTCCCCTACGCTGGCGGAAATCGCGGCAACGCACAGACTGCGGCAAGCGGTGAAGAGAGCGACACGAAAGCCGACAACGAAGAGCTGTTGATAAAAGTCGAAAACGCATTTAAGGCTATGCCGTCCATTGGGCAGTGGATTAGCGAGGGCGGCAAAAGAGAGGACGCTATTTGCGGTCTGTTTAGAGAGTTCAAGCCGCAAATCGTATACGACAGAGATATTCATTTTGATTGTCCGTGCAACAAAGAAAACTTCATCACGCGTATCAAGGCAATGAACAAAGCGCAATTCGATGATATGCTGGCAAACGACCCAGACCCGATAGAAGTAACGTGCAATCATTGCGGCAGCGTCTACCACATCACTAAGGCGGAGCTGCGATAATATAAAAGTTCGTCTTTTTACAAAAGGCTTATCGTTTCCCCCTTGTTACAAAAGCTGTTTTTTGGTAATATCCTTTTTAACAATATTAAAAGAGCTTTAGTCTCTTGAAACAGGAGTATCGTATGTCCACACCTTTGGAAGAGTACCTCGCACAT
>ERZ842401.3625-NODE-3625-length-18934-cov-5.649770_pt1 | contig 18934 bp, 18 predicted proteins | sample MGYA00521270_ERZ842401 | MGnify/ENA primary metagenome ERZ842401 (study PRJEB31892, sample SAMEA3878208) | bioreactor metagenome | biome: Moose rumen | place: Sweden | collected 2011-10 | study: EMG produced TPA metagenomics assembly of the PRJEB12797 data set... | reverse complement strand
CGTGACTGGAGTTCAGACGTGTTCTCTTCCGATCTTACAATCCGGAAGGTCCTGCGGGTACGGAAGGTCAGAACCCGCCCGTCATGAGCGATATGTCAAACGTCATCGGAAAGACGACGGAAAAGGCGACCACGACCAATTACGCCATCAATACGGAACTGCGCAAGACTATCGTCAGCCCGGAGCAGGGACGCCGCACGGTTTCCGTCAACATTGACGGCGAATGGAAAGTAAAATATGGCAAGGGGCATGTGCCCGTGCTGAATGAAGACGGCAGCGGCAAGGAACGCGAGTACATTCCGCTGTCAGAAGATGCGCTGGAAGGCGCGCGTTCGCTCATTCGCGATGCCATTGGCTATGATGCCGCGCGCGGAGACAGCGTGACGGTTACCAATATTGCGTTTGACCGTGCCGCGCAGTTTGAGGCGGAAGATGACGCGTATTTTGCAAAGCAACGCCGCAATACGACTATCTTGATTAGCCTTATCGGTATTACGGTGGTGCTGCTTGCGTTCATTATCTTCCGCTTTATCAGCCGGGAACTGGAACGCCGCCGTCGCTTGCGCGAAGAAGAACTGTTGCGCCGTCAGCAGGCGGAACGCGAAAAAGCCTTGTGGGACGCGCGTCAGGAAGGCATGGAAGTTACCATGTCTGTGGAAGAACGCAAGCGCGCGGAATTGCTGGAAACGGCAATCGCTATGGCAAAGGAACACCCCGAAGACGTGGCAATGCTTATCCGCACGTGGATGATGGAGGAATAGTATGGCAAACGACCCCTTTCAGATGGTCACGGATAATTACCGTCGTCCCCTTTCTGGCAGAGAAAAAGCCGCGATTTTGCTGGGTGAACTCGGCGGGAGCGCGGAAGGTATCTACGAGCATTTGAGCGATGCCGAAGTAAAAAAACTGCGCAAGGCAATGCGCGCGCTGGGCAAAAAAGTAAACTGGGCAGATGAAACCGACGTGCTTTCTGAAACGAACGAATGGGGCGTACGCAAAGGCATTGCAAGCCCCGTGCACAGTGACGCGCAGATTGCCGCGATGATAAAAACGACCGAGCGCAAAGAAAAAGAAAACGAATTCAGGAATATGTTCTTAAAAAATCCAGACGCCATTGCAAATGCTTTGAGCGCGTGGCTCAAGGAGGATAAGTAAATGCCAGACGCAAAACCGGGCAGCTTAAAGCCCGCTGGTGGTGGCGGTAAAAAAGGCACCAAAGATTATAAGAATCTCACCGGACGGCAAAAAGCGGCAATCTTCCTTGTTTCTATCGGTTCTGATGTTTCTGCGGAAGTCATGAAGCATTTCGATGACCTTGATGTAAAAGCTTATACGCTTGACCTTGGCACTGGTGACCTCGAAATGACTCTCAAAAATGGTGACACGATTCTGTATACTGTTCCGAATGTAAGCATTTTCAAGGAAGAAACCGAAGGTTACCGTATTGCCTATAATGAAGCCAATCCGGATGCGCCGTTAGACCAAGATTATTTCAGGATTACAGATAACACATGGATTATTACCTATATCCCGACATTTATTATTCTGGTCATGGGTGTTGTGCTGTTCATCTTCATGATGCGTCAGGCTGGTGGCGGAAGATACAACACGTTCGGCAAAGCCAATATTAAAACACAGTCCGAAGGCAAGAAGGCGAAATTTGCTGATGTTGCCGGTGCGGAAGAAGAAAAGTTTGAAATGGCTGAAATCGTGGACTTCCTGAAAAATCCGCAGAAATATACCGACTTGGGTGGCAAGATTCCCAAGGGTGCCCTGCTGGTCGGTCCTCCGGGAACGGGTAAGACGCTGCTGGCCAAGGCTGTGGCTGGCGAGGCTGGTGTGCCGTTCTTCTCGATGTCGGGCTCCGATTTCGTGGAAATGTTTGTCGGTGTGGGTGCCAGCCGTGTGCGCGACCTGTTTGAGAAAGCTAAGTCGAAGGCACCATGCATCATATTCATTGATGAGATTGACGCCGTGGGCCGTGCCCGTTCGAAAAACCCGGCCATGGGGGGCAATGACGAACGCGAGAACACGCTGAACGCCCTGCTGACGGAGATGGACGGCTTTGGCACCAACAGCGGCATCATTACGCTGGCGGCCACTAACCGTGCCGACATGCTCGACTCGGCCCTGTTGCGTGCTGGTCGCTTTGACCGTCAGATACACGTAGACCTGCCTGACCTGAACGAGCGCAAGGAGGTGTTCTTGGTTCACCTGAAGCCGTTGAAGTTGGACGACAGCGTGGATGTTGACTTCTTGGCTCGTCAGACACCAGGCTTCTCGGGTGCTGACATTGCCAACGTGTGCAATGAGGCAGCCCTGATAGCCGCTCGTTTCAATCGTGAGAAAGTGGGCAAGCAGGACTTTTTGGATGCTGTGGACCGCATCATTGGCGGTTTGGAGAAGAAGACCAAAGTCATGACTGAGGCTGAGAAAAAGTCGATAGCCATTCACGAGGCAGGCCACGCCACTATCTCATGGTTCACGGAGTTTGCCAACCCGCTGGTGAAGGTCTCTATCGTGCCGCGCGGACGGGCCTTGGGTGCAGCATGGTATTTGCCCGAGGAGCGCGTGCTGCAAACCAAGCAGGCCATGCTCGACGAGATGTGCTCGCTATTGGGTGGACGTGCCGCCGAGGAATTGTTCATCGGCCAGATTTCCACGGGAGCCATGAACGACTTGGAGCGCACCACCAAGCAGGCTTATGGCATGGTGGCCTATGCAGGCATGAGCGATAAGCTGCCTAACCTGTGTTACTATAATCAGCAGGAGTATTCATTCCAGAAGCCTTACTCTGAGACGACGGCCAAGATTATGGACGACGAGGTGCTGAAGATGGTGAATGAGCAGTACGAGCGGGCTAAGCAGATATTAACCGAGCATAAGGACGGTCATGCCCAGCTGGCTCAGTTGCTGGTGGAGCGTGAGGTCATCTTTGCCGATGACGTGGAGCGCATCTTTGGCAAGCGTCCTTGGACCAGCCGTGCCGAGGAGCTCATCGAGGCCCAGCAGCGTGCCGAGGCCGAGGCCATGGCCGAGCGCCGCGCCAAGGAACTGGAGGCGAAGGAGCAAGAGGCAAAGGACGGAAAGAACGAAGATAAAGAGTCATAAAATGATTGCGATATGGCTGAACTTTTAGTATCAATAGACGATGCGACGATGGTTCCCAGACTGAGGAGAGTCATACGATCGCTTCATGGTGTCAGTCGCGTGTCTTCGCTGCCCCCAAAGAGGGCGGTGCGTAGCAACAGTGTTTACCAGCATCAGTTGTCAAGATTGAAGGAGATGGAAGCACTCTCTAATGACTGGGATGACGACGGAGCTGTACCTATTGAGCAACAAGTGATAGACAACGTCAGGCAGATCCTGGAACAGTCTACGGTATCGGCTCTTTCAACATGGGTGCTGTTTCCTGAGGTTAATGGAACTTTACTTATCAAGATGAAAGGGAAGCAAGGGTCTATTAGTATTGGCGTGACGGAGTTCTCGTATGCATATAGCAAGAATGGGGAGTCGCGTCGGGCAAGCCACAGACCCTTTTCTGCTAATGCGGTTGTGCGTCTTATTAATGAAATCAATGCATGATGGATGCACAAGAGAATGTTGCAAGGGTCTTAAAGCCTGTATGGGTGTGTGATGGTGAAATATCACCAGCCGCTTTTAATCTTCGGCCTCATATCCGTGAGACCTATGTCTCCGTACTCAGAGAATCTTGCAAAACGTTCATGAATGACCTAAAGGTTGTAACGCGTAATGCCTCTCCTGTTTTCTATGCAGAGATGAATGTTGCTGAACTAAGAGACCTTACAGTTGATTCTATTGAAGATAATGTTACTTTTGATGTCAATGAGATTGATAATCAGAGTTTACAGTCACATGCTGGTGTCTTTATTTTCATAAATGGGCAACAAATCGTAGGTGGAGAGCCTTTCGATTTTTTGGAATTAAAGCACGGCACCTCTGCTGACAGCATTCTTTTAACCATTAAGGAAACCTTGGCAGGTTACGCAAAAAAAGACATTAAACAAATGGAGTTGTTGTGAAGAGTAGATTGTTGATTGTACTGTGCTTGCTGATGAATTTTATTCAAATAGCGGCACAAGTCAAGGAGTACTTTGTCGGTAGGAAAGGTAATCAATATACACTATGCAGAGTGGCATTACCTATGCACAAGGACCTGCCTATAGGCTTGGACTCACTATTAGCCAGAGCACTCTTTGGCACTCACAACACCACGGTAAGGAAGTCCTATAACGTTTACAAAAAACGTTTTGATGAGATTCTGCCCTCAAACAAAGAGAGTCTGAAAAAGGTAAAACGCTATCGTGACATCAACATCTATTGGTTAGGATTTGAGGAAGGTGTTTTTGCAAATTGTATCATTGAGACCAAGGAAACTGACGGTGACGGGAAAGTAGTTCGAAGACTTAAATGGAGTTTCCTCTATGACTTGAAAGATAGTAAGCTGCTGACCCTTAACGACGTATTTACACTTCCGGCTCTCAGCGAGATAGGAAAGATCAAGGGGACCAAACACCAAATGCTCATTAAGCAGAAAGACTCACTAATACTGCAATTCATGCAAGACCACCAAGTCAAAGAGGCCGTATTCCCTATTCAAGGAAACACCAAGGTATTCAACACCAAATTCCTTAATCTTTTAGCTTCAGGAATGAACAATGCAAATCCTAATGCAGTCATGAAAATGCCATCTTCCGACGTGGACATTGACATTCCTGTCGTTGCGGCTGACAATGAGAATACGTTTGCAGTGATTATTGCCAATGAGAACTATCAGGAGGAAGTGAAGGTGGAGTATGCGCTGAACGACGGTGAGACGTTTAAGCAATATTGCCAGAAAGTGTTAGGACTGCCCGAAGATAACATACATATCCGCAAGGATGCTACACGCAATAACTTGATAGCAGAGATGGCTTGGATGCAGAAAGTGGCAGAGGCATACAAGGGCGAGGCGCGATTCATAGTCTTTTATGCTGGTCATGGCATACCTGATGAGAAATCTGGCTCCAGTTATCTGTTGCCAGTTGATGGTAAGGGTACTATGCTGGAGACGGGATATAGCCTACAGCAGTTCTACAATCAACTTGGCGACATGCCCTCAAAGGGAGTCACCGTTTTCATGGATGCTTGCTTCAGCGGTTCCAAGCGTGGTGACGGTATGCTGACTGCAGCCCGTGGTGTAGCCGTCAAGGCTAAGGCACAGGCTCCGCAAGGCAAGATGGTCGTGTTCTCCGCAGCTCAAGGTGATGAGACGGCATATCCGTTCAAGGAGAAGGAACATGGGCTGTTCACCTATTATTTATTAAAGAAGCTGAAGGATACACGCGGAAACGTCTCGTTAGGCGAGTTGGGTCAGTATGTAACAGACCAGGTATCGCGGAAGTCCATCGTGGTCAATGGCAAGAGCCAGACGCCCAGCGTCAGCACATCGGCATCAATGGACAGCAATTGGAAGGCCATGAAGTTGAAATAGGCCAGAAAGTTTTGCAAATTCATAAATAATGTTTATCTTTGCAATGTAAATCGCGTAAAAATTGTGGAGAATCAGGTTAGTGCTTCAAGTAAGAGTCAAAAACTAAAATAAACGATATGAATAACTTTATTGTACGAACCATCACAGGCGTTATCTTTGTAGCAGCCATCGTTGCTTCTTTTTTGAGACCAGAGGCCATGGTGTTACTGTTTAGCATTGTGACGGGACTGACTATCTGGGAGTTCTGCGGACTGGTCAACGACCGCGGGGACGTCACCGTCAACCGTTTTATCTGCACAGTAGCAGGCGTCTACTTTTTCTATGCCATGACCTATTTCTGCAGTGATGTCTATGGTGGCATGGCCAAGTCGGTCGTGTTCATTCCCTATCTGGTGACTATTGTCTATCTGTTGGTGGCCGAATTGTATCTAGAGCAGGAAGACCCTATTCATGACTGGGCCTACACCATGTTGTCGCAGATGTACATAGCCCTGCCGTTCTCGCTGCTCAATGTGCTGGCCTTTACGGCTGCGCCCAATGGTTCTGTCAGTTTCAATACGCTGTTGCCGCTGTCGGTGTTTGTCTTCCTGTGGGTCAACGACAGCGGAGCCTATTGTGTTGGCTCGCTGTTAGGACGTCACAAACTGTTCCCCCGCATCTCACCGGGAAAGTCGTGGGAAGGCTCGATAGGCGGCGCTGTCTTTGTGTTGGCAGCAGCCTATGCCATTTCGTATTTCTTCGACGGTGGCATGTTGACCACCATGCAGTGGCTTGGCCTGGGACTTGTCGTGGTCGTCTTCGGCACATGGGGCGACTTGGTGGAAAGCCTGTTTAAGCGTACCCTCGGTATCAAGGATTCTGGTAGCATCTTGCCTGGTCATGGTGGCATGCTCGACCGTTTCGACTCGTCGCTGCTGGCCATTCCTGCTGCCGTGATCTATCTGTACACCCTGTCACTCTTTTAAAAGCTAAGAAAGTTGCATAAACAATAATAATATGATGACACGAACAAATTTGAAGAATAGGGCGAAAAAGCTGGTAATGGCTCTCCTGCCCTTTTGCCTCTTTACCTTTTTGCCTTTGAATATGCAGGCACAAGACCCTGTTAAACAGTATGGACAACTGCAAGTGAAAGGTGCACAGCTATGTGACCAGACGGGACAGCCTGTAACCCTGCGCGGCGTCAGCCTGGGCTGGCACAATCTGTGGCCCCGCTTCTATAATAAGAAGGTGGTACAGACGCTGAAACAGGACTGGCACTGTTCTGTCATCCGTGCTGCCATGGGCATACTCATTGAGGACAATTACTTGGAGAACCCGGAGTTTGCCATGCAGTGCATGACACCCGTCATCGAGTCGGCTATCAAGCAGAATGTCTATGTTATTATAGACTGGCACTCCCACCACCTGAAGACTCAGGAGGCCAAGGCGTTCTTTGGTCGCATGGCACAGAAGTATGGCAAGTATCCGCATGTCATTTACGAGATATACAATGAGCCAGTGGAGGACACTTGGGCTGACCTGAAGAAATATGCCAGCGAGGTGATTGGCGAGATACGCCGCTATGACCCGGACAACATTGTGTTAGTGGGTTGCCCCCACTGGGATCAGGACATCCACCTTGTGGCTGAGAGTCCACTGGAGGGAGTCCAAAATGTGATGTATACCGTCCATTTCTATGCTGCCACGCATGGTGACTATCTGCGTGAACGAACTGAGGATGCCGTGAAGCGGGGACTGCCCGTGTTCATCAGTGAGAGCGGTGCCACTGAGGCTTCGGGCGACGGTAAGATTGACCCGGAGAGTGAGGAGAAATGGATTTCCATGTGTGAACGGTTGGGTGTCAGCTGGGTGTGCTGGAGCATTTCCGATAAGAATGAGAGCTGTTCGATGCTTCTGCCTCGTGCTACGGCTACGGGTCCCTGGGCTGATGATGTCATCAAGCCGTATGGCAAGCTCGTCAAGAGTCTGCTGTTAAAGTACAATCAGTAAGGAGGTGATGATGAACAAGGAACAAAACAAACTTGTGACCGACAATATGGGCTATGTGGTGACGTTGGCCCGACAGTATAAAAGCGACATACTGACTACTGACGACCTCATCAGCGAGGGGACTTTCGGGCTGATGAAGGCAGCAGAGAAGTTCGATGCCTCTCGTGGAAAACCTTTCGTTACTTTCGCTGCACCGTATATCCGGCGTAGCATAGAGCAGGCTATTGGCCGATTGGAGACAACGACTGATGTACGGTCTACTGATGAGTCGCTGCCTGTGGGTAGTCGAAACAACTATACCTTGCTGAATGTGCTGGAGGATCCGAACGCGCAGAGAGCTGATGCCATCGTAGAGGAAGCTACGCTGACCGACGACCTTATCCGTGTCGTTGGTATCTTGAACGAGCGTGAGCAGGCTGTCATTACCCGCTATTACGGACTGGATGCAGAGCGGCAGACTATGGCGGAAATAGGTGAGGCTTTAGGGCTGAAACGTGAGCGTGTACGCCAGATTCGTGATGTGGCCTTGCGCAAGCTGAAAAAGGTAAAAGGATAGAAAAGGTAAAAAAGAAAAATAGACTGATGCCCAGAATGAAAGATTCCGTTGCTCAGGTGCGTATGTCACGCAGGTGCTTGGTGATTTTTGCCTTTTGCCTGTTTATTTCTATGCCTTTACATGCCAAGGTCGTCAAAGTGCTGGCCATAGGTAACAGCTTCTCGGAAGATGCCGTAGAGCAGGATCTCTATAAATTGGCTGCCGCACAGGGTGACTCTCTCGTCATTGGCAATGCCTATATTCCCGGCTGTAGCATTGACACCCACTTTGAGAACCTGAAGCAAAACAAACCTGCCTATGCCTATCGGAAAATAGTGGGCGGGGTGAAGTATAAACGTGGTAGCGCTACGCTGAAAAGCATTATCCAAGACGAACAATGGGATATCATCACCCTGCAACAAGCCAGTCAGTTGGCAGGCATTCCCGAAAGCTATATCAATCTGGCCCCCTTGAAGCGGCTGGTGCAAAGCTATACAACCAATTTGCGCGTGCAGTTTGCTTGGCACATGACGTGGGCCTATGCCGAGGACTTCGACAATGAGCGCTTCAAAGCGTATGACTATGACCAGCGTCGTATGTATAGTGCTATCATTGGAATTGTGCAGAACGTGCTGCCTGCCGTAGGCATCCAGCGTGTCATCCCCTCGGGTACGGCCATACAACTGGCTCGCTACCGTCTGGGCGACATCATGAACCGTGATGGCTTTCACTTGTCATATACGTTAGGGCGCTACACTGCCGCGTGCACCTGGTGTGAGTTCCTAACTGGCAAGATAGTCGATGGCAATAGCTACTGGCCAGAGACTATCACGGAGGAGGAGGCTCAGATATGCCAAGTAGAAGCTCATGAAGCTTGTTTCATGCAACAATATGGCCGCTATGTCATTTTCTGAATAGCGGCTTTATTGGTGCTAAGCTCCGGAGAGCCTTTAGCTTAGAAATTCCACTTGACGGCCAAGGTGGGGTTCCAGAAGAATGACTTGTCGTTATAGGTGTTATAGACGAAGTTATTGGAGAATTCCCATTCGGTGCCTACGCTAAAGTGCTCAGTGAAGTTATACCATAGCTGAGGCTCGGAGAGAATGACTAACTGGCCGTGACCGTTAGAGCCGTTCTCGCCGCGCCAAAAGTCAATAAAGCCAGAGAAGGTCAGTTTCTTTTGCAGGAACGACAATCCCCAGACCCCCGTCAGCTGAGCACTGGCATAAGCGTGTGTGTAGTCGTAACTCTTGAAATACTGCTTGTACATTAGTTGAATGGACCACGTCTTCGAGAAATCGGCAGAATGTCCATTGTAGGCTGCACCAATGAGACCGGCCTGTGGGAAACTGTTAGTGCGGCTCAGACCGCCATCATACTCTGCATGCAGGGCAAAGGGTGATTGTTTGCCAAGATTAAACTCGCGTGAAATCTCGGTGTAGGCACTCTCTGTGAAATGGCTGCTTAGGTCAACGTCTACGAAATAGTACCATGAGCCCCACTTGTCAGCCTTGAATTGTTCGAGTGTAACGGTGACCTTGGAGCGTCCGGCTTCCTCGCCGGTATAGATGTTACGGCCAAAGTCATAGTGCAGTTGGATGTCCTGTGCCGAAACCGTCAGGCTGGCTACAAATGTGATGAGCAGGAAAAGTTTTTTCATATTTGCTTCAATAGTTTAATCATGATTTCTGCTGCTTGGTCGGGAGCATGGCTGTTGCCTATGCGTCGGTGCACCTCCTCGTAGTCATCGAGCATGCGCTGACGCTCTGTTCCTCCGGGCAGGATGGCTTCAAGTTCGCGGCGAATATTGCTGATGCTAAATGTTTCAGCTACCAGTTCACGCACTACTTCGCGGTCAGCTATTAGGTTGACCAGCGAAACGTAGCGCACTTTCAGCACTATACGGCGCAGCAGTCCAAGCAGATGCTTCAAAGGCGTGTAGTAGCACACCACTTGTGGTACGCGGAACATGCATGTCTCCAACGTTGCAGTGCCACTGGTCACTAAGGCTGCTGTGGCCTGTGACAATAGTTGGTATGTGTTATTGACAACCAAGCGCACAGCGCTGCCTTTTAGGTATTGCTCATAATAGGTCGGTTCTATGCTGGGTGCTCCAGCCAGTACCAAGTCATAACGGTTGACTAAGTGCTGTGTGGCCGCTATCATGGCTGGCAGGTTGTCCTTGATTTCCTGTTGGCGACTTCCTGCCAGAAGGGCGATAATGAGTTTCTCGGAGTCATGGGGACTGGCAGCATGATGGCTTGCCCTCCAATCAGAAACCTGTCCTTGTGATTTTAGGAACTCTCTTACTTCCTGTGCCGTGGGGTTACCGACATAATGGATAGGATAGTGGTGCTTCTGTTCAAAGAACTCCACTTCAAACGGCAGGATGGAAAAGAGCTCGTCAACATCGCGTTTGATGCGCTTGATACGATACTCTTTCCAGGCCCATATCTTGGGCGAGATGTAATAGTAAACAGGGCAGATGGCTTGTTGCTTCACATATTTGGCAATGTCGAGATTGAAGCCGGGATAGTCTACCAATATCACCACGTCGGGTTGCCACTGGCAGATGTCTTGCTTGCACATCTGCATGTTATGGAGAATGGTGCGCAAGTGCAATAGGACGGGAATAAAACCCATGTAAGCCAGTTCACGGTAATGCTTTACCAGAGTGCCGCCTACAGCAGCCATCAGGTCACCCCCGAAGAAACGGAATTGAGCCCCCTGATCGCGTGCCTTGAGTGCCAGCATCAGGTGTGAGGCATGAAGGTCGCCCGATGCCTCTCCAGCAATGAGGTAGTACTTCATAACAACCAGTCTTTCAGTTCCTCAAACGCTTCATAGGCCGTTACGTCACAGCGAGTCGGCGTAATGGCCACATAGCCGTGGTCCAGTGCCCAGCGGTCGGTGTCTTCGGCTTCTGGTTCATTGTTCTGGTAGTGTCCCACCATCCACCAGTAGTCGAAGCCGCGTGGATGGTGGCAGCGTGTCACCTCATTGCCCCATGTGCCGCGTGCCATGCGACAAATACGAACACCTTTGTAGTCTGTTGTCTCAGAGTGGTCACCTGCCACGTTAGGCAGCAAGGGGAAATTCACATTCAGGCAGACACCTTGTGGCAGTCCTTGGGCTAATAGTCGTTGTACCATCTGTCTTATGTAGGGTTCCAACGGCTTGAAGTTGGCATCCGCATGATGGTCACACAGCGAGAAGGCGATAGATGTAATGTACTTCATGCAACCCTCCATCGTCACTCCCATCGTGCCAGAATAGTGTGTGTTTACAGAAGCGTTATCACCGTGATTAATGCCGCCAATGACCAAGTCGGGTTTGCGGGGACAGAGTTCTGAGAGTGCTATTTTGACACAGTCTACCGGTGTGCCGTTGCATGACCAAATCTCCAGTCCAGCCTCCTTGTGTTGTAGGGTTAATGTTAGTGGAATAGTGGCAGAGAAAGCGCAGGCCATGCCACTGCGTGCGGCATCTGGAGCGCAGACAATGATGTCGCCATACTCGCGTATCATCTCAACCAGTTGGTTAATGCCTTTGGCTTGATAGCCGTCGTCATTTGAAATCAATATCAGTGGTCGTGTCATGTCTGTTAGGGTTTTCGCGTGCAAAGGTACATAAAATATCTGAATAACAGAAAAATATTCTACTTATCATGAAAGAAAAGTTCATGCTTGGTTTGTGCAATTCATTCGTCTTTACATTACTTTTCTCTTAAAATTCACTTAAAAAACGACCATCTTTGGCATTTTCTCAATAGAAATGTGTACCTTTGCACCCTATTATGTACGTAAATTAATCAATATGGGAAAGATAATAGCATTAGCAAACCAAAAAGGCGGTGTCGGCAAAACTACGACAACCATTAATTTGGCAGCCTCACTTGCCACGCTTGAGAAAACGGTACTGGTGGTCGATGCCGACCCACAGGCAAATGCATCCAGCGGGTTAGGTGTAAACATACAGGAAATAGAAAGCTCACTTTACGAATGTCTCATTAGTAATGCTGATGTGCGCGATGCCATCTATACAACAGATATTGACGGACTTGATATCATACCAAGCCACATTGATTTGGTGGGAGCCGAGATAGAGATGCTGAATCTTGAAAACCGTGAACGGTTGATACACCGAATCTTGGAACCTATCCGTCAGGATTATGATTACATCTTGATAGACTGTTCGCCGTCGCTGGGATTGATTACGGTGAACGCCCTGACGGCGGCTGATTCCGTCATTATCCCTGTGCAGTGTGAGTATTTTGCTTTGGAAGGCATCTCAAAACTACTGAACACGATTAAGATTATTAAGCAGAAACTGAACCCGAAACTGGAGATAGAGGGCTTCTTGTTGACGATGTACGATTCCCGTCTGCGTTTGGCCAATCAGATATACGATGAGGTGAAGCGTCATTTCCAAGAGTTGGTTTTCAAGACTGTCATTCAGCGCAACGTCAAGGTGTCTGAAGCTCCTGGTCATGGACTGCCGGTTATTCTTTACGATGCAGACTCCACGGGCTCGAAGAACCATTTGGCATTGGCTAAAGAGATTATCAATAAAAACGCATAAGCCATGGCAGTTAGGAAGAAATATGACCGCAATGTATTAGGTCGTGGACTGGATGACATTGGGCTGGGCCGTGGACTGGACGCCTTGATAGATACTCGGAGTGAAGTGAAGACCGAGGGGTCGTCGAACTTGAATGAGGTGGAGATAGCCCAGATAGAGCCTAATCCTAATCAGCCCCGCCGTGAGTTTGATGAGGAAGCCTTGCAAGAGTTGGCTACCAGTATCCGTGAGTTGGGCATTATCCAGCCCATCACTGTGCGCAAGATGGAGGCTGGTAAATACCAAATCATTGCAGGTGAGCGCCGCTGGCGTGCTTCGCAGTTAGCCGGATTGCAGACGATTCCTGCCTATATTGTCACTGTCGAAGACCAGAACGCCATGGAGATGGCCCTTGTAGAGAACATTCAACGCGAGGACCTGAATGCCATAGAGATAGCACTGGCCTATCAGCATTTGGCTGAGACGACGGGGATGACACAGGCACGCATCTCGGAGCGCGTGGGTAAAAGTCGTACCGCCGTGACCAACTACATGCGTCTACTAAAGTTGCCTGCACAGGTGCAGATAGCTTTGAAAAATCATGAGATAGAGATGGGGCATGCCCGTGCATTGTTAGCCATTGAAAGCCCTACTCAGCAGGTTAAGTTGTTCAAAGAAGTGCAGCAAAACCATTACTCTGTCCGCAAGGTGGAGGAACTGGTGCAGTCGTTGAAGAATGGTGAGGATGTCACTACGGACAAGGGTAAACCATCGTCCAAGACCTCTCTGCCTGCCGAGTTTAACCTGCTGAAAGACCGGCTTGCCCAGTTCTTTCAGGCCAAAGTGCAAATGACGTGTTCTCCAAAGGGTAAAGGTAAAATCAGCATCCTCTTTGACAACGAGGAACAGTTGGAACAGATTATGAATGCGTTGGACGGAACGAATAACGCCTAACAAGCAAAGAAGACAACGAAATTGGAATACGGAAGCGTCATAAAAGCAGGACACTTGCTGGCACTCTGTTGCTTGCTGCTATTGGTGAAGACACCAGTCTTTGCACAAGCGGAACAGCGCGACTCGGTGCTGGTGCCGGATGCTGATCAAGTGCAGGATACGGTGCCCACTATCGTTGCTACGGGCGACAGCATTGGTCTGCTGTCAGGGCAAGTGGCCGTGCCTAAGGCACACCGTGACTGGGCTACGTGGAAACCAGACCCACAGCGTGCTTTGTGGTTGGCATTGGTGCTGCCTGGTGCCGGCCAGATATATAACCGCAAATACTGGAAGCTACCTATCATATATGGAGGTTTCATGGGGTGCATCTATGCACTGACATGGAATAATATGATGTATAAGGACTACTCGCAGGCTTACCTTGACATTATGGATGACGACCCAGGTACTGCCTCCTATAACCGTTTCATGCACCTCGGTACCCAGATAAATTCATCGAACGAAGAACGTTGGAAGCAAATATTCAAAAATCGTAAAGACAAGTATCGCCGTTGGCGAGACATGAGTTTCTTTGTCATGTTAGGCGTCTATGCTATCTCCGTCATTGATGCCTATGTGGATGCCGAGCTATCGGTGTTTGACATTTCCAAAGACCTCAGTCTTGAAGTGGAGCCTGCGGTCATACCAAACTTTACAGGGGGAGGTTCTTTGGAGGCATCGGCCATTGGCGTAAGTTGCCGCCTGAACTTTTAAGGAATTAAAGACAGAAAGTAAAAAGCTAAAGATAAGAAACATGAAGATAAGGAACAAAAGATACGGGTTGGTAAGAAAAGTGGTGAAATGTTTTTTACCCTTTTACCTCTTTGCCTTTTTACCTTTATCCGTTATGGCTCAGATAGAAGTTGATGATGACGATGTGGTGGACGATGACGCGATTGTGGTGACGGACCAGCGTGGCCATGAGGAGATCATTGAGTTCCCCGAAGCCATGACCTACGACCTTGACTCACTGTTGAACTTGTATATGGCTAAGACCTATTTGGACGAGGCAAGTGATTGCAATATGCGAGACGTAAATCCTGAATACACCAAGGAGGAGTATGTGGACCGTCTGAGCCGTATGCCGACCATTATGGAGATGGCCTATAACGATGTGGTGCAGAAGTTTATCGACCGTTACAGCGGTCGTTTACGCCACAGCATTAGCTACATGTTGGGAGCGTCAAATTTCTATATGCCTATTTTTGAGGAAGCCTTGGAAGTCTACCAGCTTCCCTTGGAGTTGAAGTACCTGCCCATCATAGAGTCTGCGCTGAATCCCAAGGCTGTATCCCGTGTGGGAGCCACAGGCTTGTGGCAGTTTATGTTAGCCACAGGAAAACAATATGGATTACAGGTGAACTCGCTGGTCGATGAACGCCGTGACCCTGTTAAGTCGTCCTACGCTGCTGCCCGTTATCTGCGTGACCTCTATCGTATCTTCGGTGACTGGAATCTGGTCATTGCCGCCTATAATTGTGGTCCAGAGAACATAAACAAGGCTATTCACCGTTCGAATGGAGAGAAAGACTATTGGCAGATATACCCCTATCTGCCCAAGGAGACGCGTGGCTATGTTCCTGCCTTTATTGCTGCCAACTACATGATGACCTATTATTCCCAGCATAACATCTGTCCCATGACGACGCGCCTGCCTGCCAAAACAGATACGGTGATGGTAAGTCGCAATGTCCATTTGGAACAGGTGGCTGAAGTGGTGGGCATCAATATAGACCTGCTGCGCTCGCTGAACCCCATGTATCGTCGTGACGTGGTGCCAGGTGCCAGTCAGCTGTCGCCTTTGCGGTTGCCGCAGACGGAGGTGGGGCGCTTTATTGACTTGGAGGATTCCATCTATAGTCACAAGGCAGATGAACTGCTAACGAAGCGTGCCGAGGTAGAAGTGAAGGACGATGTGCCTACCTATTATAAAAAGAGTAAGCACACGGTTCGCAAACGTACTACCACAGCGCGGCGTCGCACTACGACTGCCCGTCGCAGAACTGCCGCAGCCAAGCGCCGTACATCTACCGCATCCAAGCGCCGTACGACGCGCCGCAGACGGTAAGTCACCGTTCCTTTCCTCTCATCTTCTGTTATTACTATCCTGTTTATTACTTACCAATCCCAAGCACTACCGACTATGGACGAGGACATGATGCGCGAAGCCGCTGATGACAAACTGATTAATGACGCGTTCCAACACCTGTTGGATAACTATTTAGCATCGCGCCACCGCAAGAAAGTGGACATCATTACCAAAGCATTCAATTTTGCGCGGCAGGCCCACAAAGGCGTTCGCCGCCTGAGTGGCGAGCCATACATCATGCACCCTATTGCGGTGGCCCAGATCGCTTGTGAAGAGGTTGGACTTGGCTCTACCAGCATTTGTGCTGCCCTGTTGCACGATGTGGTGGAGGACACAGACTACACAACTGAGGACATCGCCAACATCTTTGGTCCCAAGATAGCCCAGATTGTGGACGGGCTGACCAAGATTTCCGGTGGTATCTTTGGTGAGCAGGCTTCCGCCCAGGCAGAGAACTTCAAGAAGTTGTTGCTGACCATGAGCGAAGACATCCGTGTCATCCTTATTAAGATTTGCGACCGTTTGCACAACATGCGCACCTTGCAGTCGCAACCTGCTAACAAGCAGTATAAGATAGCTGGTGAGACGCTCTATATTTATGCACCGTTGGCCAACCGTCTGGGCCTCTACAAAATCAAGTCCGAATTAGAAAACCTTTCCTTCCAGTATGAGCACCCTGAGGATTATGCCAGCATTAAATCAAAGTTAGCCTCCACAGAGGCCTCGCGCCATGAACTGTTTGATCAGTTTACGGCTCCCATCGAGGACGAGCTGAAGAAGATGGGCATCAAGTACGAAATTAAGGAGCGGGTAAAGACACCATACTCTATCTGGACAAAGATGCAGAATAAGCATGTGACCTTCGACGAGATTTACGACATTTTAGCGGTACGTATCATTTTCACCCCGGCTAAGCGTGAGGAGGAGGTCAACGAGTGCTTCAATATCTACGTGGCTATATCCAAAATATACAAGTCACATCCCGACCGCTTGCGTGATTGGCTCAGTCACCCGAAGGCCAATGGCTATCAGGCGTTGCATGTTACGCTGATGTCAAAACAGGGCCGTTGGATAGAGGTGCAGATCCGTTCCGACCGCATGGACGAGATTGCTGAGCAAGGCTTTGCCGCCCATTGGAAGTACAAGGACGGTGTGGAGGAGGAATACACCGAGGATGAGAATGAGTTGAACGACTGGCTTCGTACGATTAAGGAAATTCTGGACGACCCTCAGCCTGACGCTATGGATTTTCTGGATGCCATCAAGTTAAACCTCTTTGCATCAGAAATCTTTGTATTCACTCCCAAAGGTGAGATTAAGACCATGCCGACTGGTTGCACGGCCTTGGATTTTGCCTTCTCTATTCATACGTTCCTTGGCTCCCACTGCATTGGCGCCAAGGTCAACCATAAGTTGGTGCCCTTGTCGCACAAATTGCAGAGTGGTGACCAAGTGGAGATACTTACCTCTAAGTCACAGCACGTACAGCCTTCATGGATTAATTTCGTCTCTACTGCCAAGGCTAAAGGCAAGATACAGGCAATCCTGCGTCGTGACAGCCGCGAGATGCAGAAGAAGGGCGAGGACTTGTTTTCCGAGTTCTGTCAGAAGAACAGCATAGATAATCAGCAGGTTGCTGCCGACCAGTTGGCCGAATTGCATGAGATGCGCAGTCGCGATGATTTCTTCCAGGCTATTGGCGAAAAGACCATCCTGTTAGGTGAGAAAGACTTGGACGAGCTGCAAGGTAAGAACTCCAATGGCAAGAAGGGTTGGCGGCGTTTGGTTCCGTTCCTGAGCCGTAACAAGGCTAAGAAGTCTGATGAGCAACAGCAGGAACTGTTTGTCGTTCCAGAGAAGTTCAACCGCAAGAAACCCATCTTCATCACCGACGACAACATTGGCCAGTATAAGTTCAAGCACTGCTGCCATCCCATTCCCGGCGATGACATTTTGGGGTTCATTGATGGCAAACACCAAATAGAGATTCACAAGCGTGCCTGTCCTGTGGCTGTCAAGTTGAAGGCCAGCTTCGGCAATCGTATCCTCGATGCCAAGTGGGACATGCACAAGCGACTGTTCTTCGATGCCACTATTCGTTTGCAAGGCATCGACCGCGTAGGCATGCTGATGGACATCTGTAGCGTCATATCTACTCAGATGAACGTCAACATCCACCGTCTCACTATCACCAGCGAAGATGGCATGTTCGACGGTTCCATAGAGTTGCGCGTCCACGACCGTGACGACGTGAAAGTCATCATGAGCAACCTTCGTAAGATTGAGGATGTGAAGGACGTTTCCCAGATTATGTAACAAACTACTATCAATATGAAAAAATTTATCTGTATTCTCAGCATCCTTTGCGGCGTCATCTCTGCCCAGGCAAAGGACAAGTTCGACAATCCCGACACCATCGTCGTCAGCCGTGATGGTACGGGGCAGTTCCGCAATGTGGCCGAGGCCATCGAGGTGTGTCGCGCTTTCATGGACTACCACAAAGTCATCTATGTCAAGAAAGGCACTTACAAGGAGAAACTTGTCTTGCCCCAGTGGCTCACCAACATTGAGATATGTGGTGAGGACCGTGACCAGACCATCATCACGTGGGATGATCACGCCAACATCTACCTGCCGGAAATCGGTAAAGGCATGGGCACTTTCCGTACCTATACTCTTAAAATTCAGGGCAGTCGCATCACATTGAAGAACATCACCATCGAGAACAATTCTGCCCGTTTGGGGCAGGCTGTTGCACTGCATACAGAAGGTGATCGCTTGTTGTTTGTCAATTGCCGCTTCTTGGGCCATCAGGACACCATCTATACAGGCAATGCCCAAACGCGTCTTTACTTCAAGGACTGCTACATCGAGGGTACCACCGATTTCATCTTTGGCCCTTCTACAGCATGGTTTGAGCAATGCGATATCCATTGTAAGGCCAATTCCTACATCACTGCTGCCTCCACGCCGCAAGACAGCCCCTACGGATACATATTTAATAATTGTCGCATCACGGCGGCCGAGGGTGTTGACAAAGTCTACCTTGGACGTCCTTGGCGCGACTATGGCTACACGCTTTTCATGAATTGCGACTTGCCCAAACAGATTCGCCCAGAGGGATGGCATCACTGGCGTGAGGAGGCCAAGCAGACGGTGCGTTATTTAGAGTATAATAATCGAGGTGAGGGAGCTGCCACAGACAAACGTGCTGCTTGGAGTCGCCAGCTGACCAAGAAAGATGTCAAGGCCATTACTGTAGACAACGTAT
>ERZ842401.3624-NODE-3624-length-18934-cov-59.549129_pt1 | contig 18934 bp, 12 predicted proteins | sample MGYA00521270_ERZ842401 | MGnify/ENA primary metagenome ERZ842401 (study PRJEB31892, sample SAMEA3878208) | bioreactor metagenome | biome: Moose rumen | place: Sweden | collected 2011-10 | study: EMG produced TPA metagenomics assembly of the PRJEB12797 data set... | reverse complement strand
CATAATTGCATGTTTTAATAAAATGAACATGCAAAGATACTAAAGTTCAAGATTGCCTGCAAGGCGTCAAAGCGGATACGCTTACAAAATTACGGCATTTTAGTGTAGGTTAGTGTATGTTAGTGTATGGTACCTACACTGGGTGAAAGCCCCTGTACATCGGGCTTTCAGCGATTTAGTGTAGGTTTGAGCCATTTTTCATTAAAATTTCTTTTTAAATAAAAAGTAGCATCGAAAACCTTTGCAAAGCAGGGTAATGATTGTCCCTTTTGTATTATCTATCAGCATGGAACAAGCATGAAGAAGTCACTTTTTCTCCTCTTTTCTTTGGGGTTCTGAAGAAATTGTGTATATTTGCAACCAAATAGCAATAGAAAAGGAGTCCTGTATTCCTTATAGGATGGAGCATTTGAAGGAGAAAACCGCAAAAAGCATTGCTTGGGGAGCCGTGAACAACGGTACTACCCAAGTGCTGAACCTTGTGTTCGGCATTGTGCTGGCACGCCGGTTGTCGGAGGGCGACTATGGCGTTGTGGCCTTGATAACCATCTTTACGGCACTGGCCGGCTGTCTGCAAAGTGCCGGATTCTCGCAGGCCTTGGCCAACCTGAAGCCCCCTACGCGGCGCGATTATAATGCGGTGTGCTGGTTCAATATCCTGGCCGGCTTCACGATGTATGGCGTCCTGTTCCTGTGTGCCCCGCTGCTGGCCTGGTTCTTCGACCTGCCCATCCTGACCGACGTGTCGCGACTGGCCTTTCTGACCATCCCCCTGTCGGCTCTCGGCATAGTGCCGAATGCCAAGCTGTGGATAGAACTGCGCAACCGCGAGCTGGCCATAGCCGCCATCGCGTCGCTGTTGCTGTCGGGTTCCGTGGGCATTTGGCTCGCCTTTCACGACTACGGCTATTGGAGTCTGGTGTGGCAGCAGATTATCTTTATCGGAGCCAACACCATGATTAAGTACTATTTCACACGGTGGATGCCCATGCTGCCCGTCGACTTCGGCCCTATCAGGCAGATGTTCGGCTTCTCGTCGAAGTTGCTCCTGACAAACATTCTCACCGTTGTCAGTCAGCAGGTGCAGACCTTCATCTTCGGAAAGATGCTGCACATCAACACCGTGGGACAGTTCAGCCAGGCTAATAAATGGAACACGATGGGATATTCGTTCATCTCGAACACGATGGCTCAGGTGGCACAGCCCGTGCTGACCCATGCCGACGACGAAGAAGGGCGCCAACAGCGCGTGTTCCGCAAGATGCTGCGCTTCACATCGCTGGTCTGTTTCCCGCTGATGTTCGGACTGGCCCTAGTGGCTCGCGAGTTCATCATCGTCACCATTGGCGCGAAGTGGGAGCCCTGCGTCGTCCTGCTGCAGATACTTTGCATCGGCGGTGCCTTTATCCCCCTGCAGACCCTTTACCAGAATCTGATTATCAGTCGTGAGCGTTCGGACATCTATCTGCGACTGGTGGCGGTGCAGATTGTGTTGCAGATAGTGCTCACCCTCGGTTTTGCCCCGTTGGGCATCGTGGCAATGGTGACCGCCTTCTCGGCGCTCAATGTGCTGTTTACTGCCTGCTGGCATGTGGCCCTCCAGCGCATACAACCCCTGTCTGTGCTGGATGCGCTGAAAGACATCCTGCCCTTTGCGCTCATAGCTGCCGCCGTGATGCTGTCAACCCACTTTGCCACGCTGCCCATCGCGAACCTCTGGCTGCTCCTGCTGGTGCGCATCGTGCTGGCTGGCACCCTCTATTTCATCGTTATGCGCCTGCTCCGTGTGGAGATATTGAAAGAGTGCCTGCAATTCATTCTCAAGAAGAAAAGATAGTCTATGGAGATAAGCATCGTCATTCCCGTGTACAACAAGGCTGCCTACGTTGGCGGATGCCTGGAGTGCCTGCTGCAGCAGGACTTCGATGATTTCGAGGTCGTCTGCGTCAACGACGGCAGTACCGACAACTCCGGCCAAATCTGTGACCAGTGGGCTGCTCAGGACCAGCATGTCCGTGTCATCCATACGGCAAATGGAGGTGTGACGGCGGCTCGCAGAACGGGTGTGGAGGCCGCCCGCGGCCAGTACGTGCTCTTTGTCGATGCCGACGACCAGTTGCTGCCAGGCGCTCTGACGACGCTGCATCAGGCTATCGTGCAGTCGCAGGCCGATGAGGTGATAGCCACCTTCACCACCCATGAAGGAGCGGCTTCCCCTGTGGTCTATCAGGGACTTACGCCGGCCGACCCCCTTATCCGGGCCATCATCACGTCGAAGAACCGCTTCCCCGTTCTCTGGGGTATCATCTTCCGGCGCGACCTGCTCGACGGCGTGCTCGACACCCCCCGCGAGATTATTGAAGGTGAAGACAAGCTGATGCAGGTGAAGGTGCTGATGAAGCAGCCCCGGGTGTATTTTATTCCCCAGCCCGTCTACCGCTACACGCTGGGACTGCCCAACTCACGCCGTCGTACGCTGGAGCACGAGCAGCAGTACGACCAGCTGCTGCAGCAGACGTTGGGAGCGCGTGCCGCCGACTTTGCCGACGCGCTGACGCTGCATAAGCTCAAGGAGTACGAGCGATTCATCCTCGACGGCGTGTTCAGCGTCAGAAAGGCTTACTATAAGGCTGCTGTCGGCAGGCTGTCGTCAGCCATTCCCCTCTACGACCGTCTGGTGTTTGCCCTGCCGCCTGTGCTGGCCCGTCCCGTCATCAGACTGTACCGCAAAATCATCACCATCAAACAGAAAGGACTATGAAGAAGCATCCCTCCCAAGTAGATGTCGCCGTGCTGCTGCTCTTTTTCACCCGCAGCGACACGTTCCAACAGGTGTTCAACGAGGTCAGGAAGGCACGCCCCTCGCGTCTGTTCCTCTTTCAGGACGGTCCGCGAGGCGAGCGCGATATGGCTGGCATCGAGGCCTGCCGGCAGATAGTCAGCGACGAGCAGATAGACTGGGAGTGTGAGGTGCATCGCAACTACCAGGCGCAGAACCTCGGTTGCGACCCGGCGGGGTTCCTCTCTCACCAGTGGGCCTTCTCGCTGGCTGATAAGGTTATCGTGCTGGAGGACGATGTGGTGCCTTCGCAGTCGTTTTTCCCTTTCTGCAAGGAGTTGCTCGACCGCTATGAGCACGACGAGCGCATTACGATGATTGCCGGTTTCAATACCGACGAGGTGACGCCCGACGTCCCCGCCGACTATTTCTTCACCTCCTTCCAGAGCATCTGGGGATGGGCCTCGTGGCGGCCGTTGGGACGGCAACTACGGGTTTATGAACGACGAGCATAGCCTTGGCCTGTTGAACGACGTTATCCGTCAGCGCGGCTACCGCAAGGACATGCTGAAGATGTTCAGGGACCACAGCAAGAGCGGGAAGCAGTATTTCGAGACCATCTACTGGGCCGACATGATACTGAACAGCGGGCTCTCCATCATGCCCGTGAGAAATCTCGTCAGCAACATAGGCATGACAACCGATTCCACACACTTCGCCGCACAGCTGCAGACCACCCCGAAGCGTCTGCGCCGCATCTTCACCATGAAGCGCTTTGAGTTGGAGTTCCCCTTAAAGCATCCCCAGTATGTCATAGAGAATGTGGCCTATTTGAAGCGGCGCTATAAAGTGCTGGGATGGAACCACCCATGGACGAAAGTGCGCTATTCCTTAGAAGAGCTGTGGCTCAACCTCCGCCGCGGCAACTTCTCGTTTATCGGAACGCCGACTGCGCATCATCACCGGGCGTGAGCAGTTCGGCTAACCGTAATACTGGCGCACCAGCGACTCTATCGCCTCGGGCACCAGTCCCCGTATGCTCTCCTTTGCCCTGACCTTCCGACGAATCTCCGTACTCGACACCGGCAGCAGGGGCACGTCGATGGTGCCCGGATATGCGTCGCGGGGGTAGACCACCACATCGTAGTGGCGCAGGATGTCCTGCCAGTGGCGCCACCGTTCGAAGTGGGCCCAGTTGTCGCCACCTATTAATAATATAAAGGTGTAGTCGGGATAGTCCTCACTCAGGTGTTGCAGCGTGTTCCACGTGTAGCTGGGCTTGGGCAGGCGGAACTCATAGTCGCAGGCCTTCACGCCGTCGACGCCCTCCAGTGCCTTCTGAGCCATCCCAAAGCGCAGGCTGTCATCCAGCAAGTCTGAGTCGTTGCGCTTCAGCGGGTTCTGTGGCGACACCATCAGCCACACCTCATCCAGTCCGCACTGCTTCTGCACGGCCTGTGCCAAAGCAATGTGTCCTGTGTGAATGGGGTTAAAAGAGCCTCCGAAGATGCCGAGCCTCCCCCGACCCCTCCGAAGGAGGGGAGTGGCTGGCGCGATAGGGGTTTCTGTGTTGTCCATCATGGGGAAATTCTATTTTAGGTCACCCCCCCCCTCCTTTGGAGGGGACGGGGGAGGCCAAGAATTTTTCAATTATTTGCAATGTATTCTGCTTGGCTGTCTCCAGGTCGTCGTTCACGATGATATGGTCGAACTGTGAAGCGAAGGTCATCTCGTATTCAGCTTTGGCCAGACGCTCTGCTATAGCCTCAGCGCTATCGGTAGCACGTCCTTCCAGACGACGGCGCAACTCCTCGACAGAGGGTGGCTGAATAAACAGGCTCAAGGCCTCATCACCATAATATTTCTTGATGTTGATGCCACCTTTCACATCAACGTCGAACACCACGTTCTGTCCTGCTTCACGCTGGCGCTCAACTTGCTGTTTCAATGTGCCGTAGAAGCGGTCCTGATAAACCTCCTCATACTCCAGGAACTCATCGTTCTCTATGCGCTGGCGAAACTCCTCGGGCGTCAGGAAGAAGTATTCCACCCCATTCTGCTCTGTTCCTCTGGGAGCGCGACTGGTGCAACTAATGGAGAAATACAGCTTCAATTCCGGATGCTCATGCATCAACCATTGTACGATGGTTGACTTACCACTGCCAGAAGGAGCGCTGAAAATCAGAAGCCTCCCCCGACCCCTCCGAAGGAGGGGAGTGGCTGGCGCATTGTTGTTATTTACTATTGTAGGTTGACTGTCCATAACCTCTCTTATTTTTTTTATTATTTGTTCTGTATTGCCAATCACTTCGTCATTTGTAAACCGTAACACCTCAAATCCTTGCTGATTCAGATATTCGGTACGCTCTTGATCACTTAACTGTTGATTACCAATAAAATGATAACCGCCATCAACTTCAACAACTAGACGTTTAGGCAAACAAACGAAATCTGGAATATAATCGCCAATGGGATGCTGTCGTCTAAATCTATAACCAAACTGTTTTCCGCGTAACACTTCCCATAATGCAGACTCAGCAGGAGTCATATATCGCCGATTGTTTTTTGAAAACCTACGGAGGATATCGTAGTTCACTCCTGCCGTTTCGTATCCGTAATAAACGTCTTTTTTCACTATATTTGGTGTGCGCCCTTTTACTATTTGGTGTGCGCCCTTTTACTATTTGGTGTGCGCCCTTTTACTATTTGGTGTGCGACATTTTCACTATTTGGTGTGCGCCAGCCCCTCCCCTCCTTCGGAGGGGTCGGGGGAGGCCCCCTACAAAGCGTTCAGCACTTGCTCCTTGATCTGCTCCAGTTCGTCCTTCATCTGCACGACGATGTTCTGCATTTCTGCCTGGTTCGACTTTGAGCCGGTGGTGTTGATTTCGCGTCCCATCTCCTGGGCGATAAAGCCCAGCTTCTTGCCCTGTCCGTGTCCGTCGCGCATGGTCTCGCGGAAGTATTTCAGGTGGTTGGTCAGTCGCTGCTTCTCCTCGCTGATGTCCAGTTTCTCGATGTAGTAGATGAGTTCCTGCTCCAGGCGGTTCTTGTCGTAGTCCACGCCGGGAATCTGCTGGAGGCCGTCGACGATGCGCTGTCGGATTTTCTCTACGCGGCTCTTCTCGTAGGGCTCAATCTCGGCCAGCAGGCGTTCAATGTTGTCAATCTTCTCGGCAAATTTCTTCTCCAGGGCGGCACCCTCCTGCTTGCGGAAGTCCACCAGTGCACTGATGGCACCCTCGACGGCCTGACGGGCAGCCACCCACTCCTCGTCGCTAAGCACCTCCTGTTCGGTCTTCGAGAGCACGTCGGGCATGCGTGTCAGCGTGTACATCCAGTCGGTGGGCTCTGGTATGCCCACGCGTGCTGCCACATCCTTCAGCTGCTGGTAGTAGTTTTCCACCAGCACCACGTTGATAGGCGTGGCGTCTACCCCCGCCTCTTTTTCTATCCACAGCGAGAAGTCCACCTTGCCGCGCTCCAGCGCCGTAGAGATCATCTGTCTTATCTCCATCTCTTTCTCGCGATAGAGCGGCGCAATGCGTGTCTGCAGGTCCAGCTGTTTCGAGTTGAGCGACTTTATTTCCGCATTAATCTTCTTGTCCTTAAATGCTACGACCACCTTGCCATAGCCCGTCATTGACTGTATCATCTGGTTTTGTTTTTAGAATAATTGCTTGCAAAGGTACAAAAAGCCTCAGACAAAACCAAACATACAGCCCACTTTTCTTCATTCGCCCCTCAGTTTCGACTGAAAATCACTTTAGAAGAACCTTCTTGCCGTCGCGCAGATAGATGCCTGGCCTGAGCCATACACCCGTCTGACGGACCTGTCGGCCGCTCAGGTCATAGAGCTGTCCCGACGCTGTTTCGGGGAGCCGCACATCGACGATGCCCGATGACTGACTGCTGGCACGCTCAAAGGCTGCCAGAGCCTCCTTCAGGGCATTTGTGGCCTGTGTGTAGACGCTGGGCGAGGTGGTGACCAGGTCTGCATACTGGTCGATGACCGCCTGCAGCGTCTTGCCGGCGTCAGTGTCCTCCTGTCCTTTGACAGCTGCCTTTGCCGCCAGCAGTGTGCGATGGAAGGTTCCTTTGTAGGTCTCCACGATAGAGGGTTGCGAGGTCAGCAGCACGTCGCCCAGGATGATGCTGTTCCATCCCGACGCCATCTGGAAGCAGAGCGCGTAGTTGGCATCCTTGTCGATGGTGAAGTCCAGCGTGTGCAGCAGCGACCCTTTTATCTGCTGGTTGGTGTTCTCCTTCATGGTGCCTGTCGAGCCGAGCGAGGAAGCTGCAAACACAGCATTGGTTGCTCCTGAGAGCACGCTGAAGTCGAAGGTGGCCTTAGCTGTCAGTGCCCCTTCGCTCCAATAGACCGACCTGAACGAGATGCGGTAGTTGCCTTTCGTCATCCTCAGGTTGTATCCGCTAAGGAAGCCATACCTGAGTTGGCACGACTGGTTGTCGCGTGCGCTGAGATAGAAGCCGGCATCGAAGTCGCCGCCCTGTTCGAAGTACTTCATGCGCACTCCCGTGCAGTTGGCTGTCACGCCGTTCACCGTCTCAGTAGTCCCCGACGAGGTGGTGTTCACGCGCCGCCATCCTGCGGGAATGCCTTCGCCCACCGTCTCGCGCTCGGCATACCAGTTGCTGGCATAGAGCGTGTCCAGCTCCAGCACGTCGCCTACCTGTTGTACGCCATACACATAGGTGAAGCTGTCGTCCTCCATGATGCCGCCGGCCTTCGTCACGGCGTTGCTCACCACAAGTTTGTACTCACCGTCGACGACGGTGGCATTGGCGGGCAGCGCAAAGGTCACGGTGGTCTGGAAGTCCTCCGACAGCACGTCAAGTGTGATGGCGGCGGTGGCAGAGGTCAGCTTCGCCTGTATCTTCGAACAGTCTACCGCCTCGTTGAACGTCACCTTGAAGGTGTTGTCGCGCTCCGGCAGCAGGTCGAACGACAGGTTCTCGGGTTCCAGGGCCGTCACCTCCGGTGCGTCGGCTCCCAGCGTGTAGCGCTTGCAGAAGTTCCACACCTCTATCGATGTCAGGGCCTGGTTGGTGTCCATCGACCACCAGTGTCCCTTGTTGGCCAGCGTCAGCAGGGCCACCTCCACGCCGTTCTTGCCGCCCTTATAGCGTTTCATCTCCGACGGCGAGTTGGGCTTCGACTTCGGATACGGCTTGATAATCTCCGGCACCGTGTTGCAGCCGTTGAACTTCACCCAGGCATCGATGTGCTGCTGCACATTACTATATACACACACATCGTCGCTGGTGCCGTGGGTATGCAGGATGGGCACCGGCCGGCTCGACGTGGCGTTGGGTCCGCCCATCAGGTAGCCGCTCACCGGCGCAAAGGCCGCAATCTTGTCGGCCATCCGCGAGGCGGCGAAGTAAGTGAACATGCCTCCCATGGAGAATCCCGTCAGGTAGACGCGGTTGCGGTTGATGCTATAGCGTTTGTGCATCTCGTCGATGATGGCCTGCATGAACTGCAGGTCGCTGTTGCCGCTGATGTCCCAGAATTTATTGATGCCGTTGGCATAGACCACCACGAACTTGGCCGTGTCGGCTACGTTCTCCCATTTAGCCTCGTTCTGCATGTAGGCTGCATCCTGGTTGGCTCCGTGACAGGCAATCATCAGCGACGGGTGTGCCGGCAGGTCCTTGGGTGCATATACAATCATGGTGCGGGTGGTTCCTCCCACCGTCAGGTTTTCCAGTGCAGACGCTGTTGCCGACAGTCCTGCGGCCAGCAGTGCAAGTAATAACTTTTTCATTCTATTATGTTTTTGGTTTACGGTAATTTCTATCGGTTTTGCAATTATAGCTGTTTATCTGGCCGACGGTCCCACGTATGTGGGTTTCAGTCCGCCCCAGTCCACGACGACGCGCTGCAGCATCTGTCCCGGGTCAACAGCCTGGAAGCGGATGGTGTGACTGGGCTTTGTCTTGTCGACGGCAAAGCGCAGGCGGCCTATGGCCCCATTGCGCATCACCTGATCCTTCCAGGTGCGGTCGTACTCCTTGAACTTGTTTGAGAAGACCTGCGGCTCGCTGCCGTCCACGCTGACGCTGACGGCATTGCCTTTGCCGGCATATAGCGGCCAGAAGGGGACGGTGTACAGGGTGACGTCGATGGTGTCGCGAGTGACGGCAGGCAGCGCATAGCTGACGTCGGCCTGCTCGCTGCCCACCGGGTCGCCCAGCTGCATCACCTGCCAGTCGTAGCCCAGCCCTTCTATCAGTCGTGCCCCGTCGCTCTTGGCGGTATAGGCTGCAAGGTCTATCACGCAGCAGCCTTTCAGCGGCTCGTGCTTCAGCGTCAGGTCGGCAGGTGTCTCTGTGCTGGCGACCTCCGGCTTCCCATAGAACTGGCAGCTGGCGGTGTAGCTGGTGGGCAGCGTCATCATGCCCCGCCACTTGCCGTCCTGCTGTTCGCAGTAGCGCCGGTTCAGGGTCTCTATGCTGTCGTAAGCCGCCTCCATCTGTCGGGCATCGCCTGCCTGCGCCATCAGGAACTTACGGTTCATCTGACAAGCCGCCTGAACGGGAAACTGCACCATCTCGAAGTACGCGGCAGAGCCGTCGCTCAGTTGCTCAGCCTCGTCGCTGATGCGCTGGTAGTCGGCCAGTCGCTGCTGTGCGTCGTCGTAGTTGCTGAACGAGAAGTCGGTAGGCTTCATGCCTGTATGTGCCTGGTCGTCCCACTGGTATTCCCAGCCCATGAACTCCGGCTTTCTGCTCCACGCCAGCCTGTAGTAGTCGTTCAAGAGCGACTGATAGCGGGCTGCCGATAGCTTGGTGTCGCCCTTGCCGAAAAGGCTGGCCAGGAATTCCGCCTGGCAGCGGTGCGCCTTCCCGTAGTCAAAGGACTGTATGTCCCAAGCCATATCCATGAAGGTCTGTATGCCCAGCTCCATCGGTTTGATGTCGCCCACGTTCAGCAGCCAATAGCGGTTGGCTCCGGTGTCGTAGGCTTTCTTCAGCTCCTCGTACATCAGCACCGGTGGTGTGGTGTTCAGCCACAGGTAGTCGTGGGGTGCCCCCAGATAAGAGAGGTGATAGTACACGCCCGAGCCGCCGCTGCGGCGCTGCTCCTCGGGACTGGCTACGCGCTTCATATAGCCGTAGTTGTCGTCCACCCACACCAGCGTGATGTCGTCGGGCACCCGCAGGCCGTTCTCGTAGATGTCCATCGTCTCCTTGTAGGGCACGAATATCTGTGGAGGCAGTCCCGCCTCCGGGAGGGGAGTATATGCCTGATGCTTCACCAGCAGGTCGCGCTGGTCTTGGATGACCTGTTCCAGCAGCGGCACGCGCTCAGCCATGGGCAGGTTGCCCTTCAGTCCTTCATCGTGCACGCCGCGCATAGCCACCGTATAGATATTCTCATACTGCGCAGCCTCGCTGAGGCGGTCGTCCCATTTCTTCCAGATGGTCTCGCGGTTGGTCTTGTAGTTCCACTCGCCGTCGCGCTTGCTGTCCCATTCGCTCTTGGCGGCGTTGTTCAGCAGCAGCGGCTCGCAGTGCGACGTGGTAACGATGATGCCAAACGAGTCGCACACCACCTTGCTCTCCGGGTGACTATAGAAGGCACCCGTACAGCTGTGCATGGCCGGTGCCAGCATGTTGGCTCTTAGGCGCAGCAGCAGCTCGCACACCTTTGCGTAGGTCTTCGGGCCAATGTCGCCCAGCTCCTGCTCGTAGTTCTTTGCGGCCCAGGGCTTCAGTCCCCAGTCCTCGTCGTTGATGAAGATGCCGCGGTACCTGACTGTGGGCGAGGGGCTCACCAGTCGGCCGTCGTCCCACATCACCACATCGCGGTGCGGCACGGGCACGTCTGTCCACCAGTACCAGGGCGACACGCCTATGCGGCGACTGATCTCGTAGATGCCGTAGATGGTGCCACGCTTGTCGCTGCCGGCCACCACCAGACTGCCGTCCACCACGTCGATGACGAACGCCTCCCACTGACCGCGCACCTGCTTCACGTCAAGCTTCTTCTGCTTCACCAGCTTATCGATAATGCGGCTCTTGCCAATGGTGCCGATGAGGATAGCCCCCCTCTCGCCCCCCGAGGGGGGTACAATAGACTCACCATTTGAGCACAGCACTATAGAAGCCCCCTCGGGGGCAGTAGGGAGGGCTACTTTCCCTATGTCGTCGCTCAGGTCGTGGGCAGCGCGCACCACGCTCTTCCAGTCCTCGCTATCCACAACGATGGTTGCCGCCTGACCGTCCTTGGCAATGCAGAAGCGGTGGTCCTGTGCCCATGTGCCCAGCACGGCGCAGGTCAAGAATGCTATTGCAATGATCCTTTTCATCGTGCGTTGTCTGATTTTTCTCTTTTCAATCTGCGTTATCGGATGACAATCTTCTTGCCACCTATCAGATAGATGCCGGCGGGCAGACCCTTCAGGGCACTGCTGCGCTCCACCTTTTGTCGCACCTGCATGCCTGTCAGCGTGAATACGTCAACCACAGCTGCTGCGTCGGTGCTGATGGCTTCTACTGCCGACGACACCTCTGGCGAGTAGTCGCTGTTGTTGGTCAGGTACATATCCTCGACGACGATGGCAGCCTGGTTCGACCAGAAGTCCACGATATAGACGTGCTTCATGTCTACGGCCTGACCCTTGTTGTTGCCCGAGGTGTACTTGATGGTCTCCAGCGGGATGGCTATCAGCTTCTTCGAGCCGAAGTCGGCGCTGCCGTAGCAGTCGCCCCAGATGTTCGTCGAGGGGAAGATGTTCAGGTGGGCACCGCTGGACGTCTGCTTCAGCTTCACCACCAGATATTTATAGCCCGACATGTCGGCCCCGTTGTCGTATTTCCATCCCATCTGTCCGTATTGTCCGGGCACGAAGGTGCGGGTGTTCTCCGTATAGGTCCCCTGCGAGTAGATATTGGTGGTGATATACTGTGCGCCGAAGGGGAAGAAGGTCGAGCGCACCGTAAAGGCTGCCGTCAGGTGGTTGCCCATCGGGTCGGTATAGTCCACGGCCACATTGGCGGTGCCCTCCTTCAGACCCTTTATCTGACCGTTCTTGATCTCAATGACGTCATTGGCATCCGTTGTATAGCTGGCCTGTGCCGCCACGTTCTCCGAGTGTCCGTCGCGGTAGGTGGCCATCACCTGCAGCTGTCCGCTGTTGCCTACCATCACCTCCGAAGCCACGCCGGGCAGCGACAGCTCGGTGGCGGTGAGCATATCCTCGCTGTAGCCTGCGAAGGTGGCGGGATAGTAGTTAGCCTCGTCGAAGCTGTTCTCCGTGGAGAACCAGTCGAAGTCGGCATAGCCCGTCGTGCCTTCCTTGGTGGCGTAGCAGAACAGGCCGTATCTGGCGCCCACGAATACCGAGAGGTTATAGTTGAACTTCGTCTGCTCGCCGAAGCGGGTGAACGTCTTGTTGTCCAGCGAGTAGGAGAACTGTGCGATGCTCTGGCTGTAGCTGAACTGTGCCCGCAGGTAGATGATACTGTCTGTCTGCACCGCCTTCGTCAGCTCCTTCGGCGTGAAGTCGTCGTTGGGGCGCAGCGTGTCCTGACGCCACACCAGCTGGTAGCCGTCGGCGGTCTTCTCCACAGCCAGCAGGGCGTAGGGGTCTTGCAGCACACACAGGCCGGCCCGTTCGCCCTCCTGCAGGTTTCTCACATCCAGACGGATGGTGGCCTTGGGTGCCAGTTTCTCGTTATAGACGCAGATGCGCTGCGTCAGCATGTTGTGTGCCTGTGTCAGCCGGTCTGTGGCACCGTCGGTCTTCAGCCGCAGCCAGCCGGCGCGCTCAAACAAGCTCCATGCGCCGTCGTGGGGGTTGTGGTTCCACTCCCACTGCATGCCGAGGGGATAGTTGCGGAAGTTATCGTTCGTGGGCAGTGCCTCGCGGGGGTAGGGCATGCTGGTTTTTGGTTTAGTGTAGGTGGTATAGGGCACGCCGTTGTTGCCTACGGTAGGCCAGCCGTCAGCCCATGTCACGGGCTGCAGGTTGGGCATGCGTCCCAGTGCGCCCAGGTCTTGCTGCATGATGGTCCACCACTCGCCCTCTGGGGTGTCTATGAGTGCTCCCTGGTGCACGGTGTTGGCTTTGTTGTTGATGGTCTTCTCCACCAGCATCTTCTCCTCGTACGGTCCGAAGATGTTCTTCGAGCGGAAGATGGTCTGTCCCGAAGGCCAGCCGCCGTAGGTGGCATAGATATAGTAGTAGTCGCCTATCTTGTAGAGGTGACAGCCTTCCAGTCCCTCCTTGTCGCTGATGACGCGCTCCTCGCGCAGCAGGTTGAAGTCCTCGTCGAGCTCGCACATCTGAATGTTGCCGATGCCGCAGGCCACGTAGACCTTGCCGTTGTCGAAGAGCATGCCGGGGTCGTAGTAGATGCGCGACAGCTGTTTCTTCTCCCACCGCCCCTCGGGGTCGCTGGCGGTGAGCAGCCATCCGCCGGCATCGTTGCCGTTGATGAGCAGGTAGAAGCGTCCGTCGTGGTATTTCATCGAGCAGGCCCACATGCCGGCAGCGTAGGCGTTCTTTCCATTCTGCAGGTTATAGCGGTCAGTGGTGGCCAGCTGTGTGAGTGGCTGTGCGCAGTACTCCCAGTTCACCAGGTCTTTCGACTTCAGGATGGTGGCACCGGGGAAGTGGTGCATGGTGGTGGTGACCATATAATAGGTGTCGCCGACGCGGATGACGTCGGGGTCGGGGAAGTCGGCAAAGACGACGGGGTTTTTGTACTTGCCGTCGCCCTGGTCGCTGATGGCCACGTTGGTGAAGTCGGCATGGGCCCAGTCCACCTGGTAGTAGTCGGCATACCAGTCCATGCAGGCCTTGCCGCAGGCCTCTGCCAGTCCGCCGAAGGCAGGTGTCACCGTGCCGCTGTTGACCAGCTTGTCGATGTCCAGCAGGCAGCCCGTTCCCGACAGTGTCATCGAGATGTTGCCGTAATGGTCGAGCATGGCCTTGTAGGCCTTGCCCCATTTCGATGTGCTGCCCGTAGCCCAGGTGCCGTAGTTGGGCAGCACCCAGTTGCCGTGTTCGTCGTAGTGTCCCTCGGCATCGGGGTTCTGTGGACTCCAGTCCACCTCGGTGATGATGATGGGGGCGGTGTCGACCACAGGCACCTGGCTGTGGAAGGTCTTGATTTTGTTGGCGGCGTCGGGGTTCGCGTCGCTGCAGCCGTACCAGCCGCAGTAGTCGTGCACAGCATAGCCGATGTTGTAGCCCTCGATGGGCCACGAGGCATAGCTGGTGTAGTTGGCCTGCCAGCCGGTGCCGGGTGCCCAGATGATGCCGGTGAAGCCGTTGGCACGTATCTTGTCGACGATGGGTTGGAAGTAGTCGTGCAGGGCCTTGGCGTCGTCCTGGTTGTTGGCGTTCTTCAGGCTGACGGGCTCGTTGGCCAGCTCAATGCTAATCTGTCCGGCATATTTCCGGATGTTGGTGTTCTGCGAGACAATGTCCCAGACCGTCATCAGGTAGTCGTTGTAGGCATCGCCCACCTTCAGGTCCTTCGGACAGACGCCCGGCGGGCGCACCACCACATACATGCCGTGGTTCATGGCCTTCTCCATCAGGGGCCAGTAGAGCGAGGTGAGGTAGGTCTTCAGGCGGTCCTTACTGAAGTAGCTGATGTTGTCCTCGCCGGTATAGGCAGGGGCGTTCAGGTTGGTCCAGGCGGGGTCCAGGTGCAGGCGGAACACGTTGCACTTGGCTTTCTCCAGTCCGGTGAACAGTTTCTCGAAATAGTCCAGACAGCGCTGCCGTCCGGCATCGTCGTAGCTCCAGCCCCATCTGCCTCCGTTGAAGTAGGCGTTGGGTGTGTCCATCACGCCGTGCAGCACCACGTGATTACCATGACTGTCTGTCAGCCACTTGCCCTCCACATGCAGGGTGGGCAGGGGCTTGACGCCTTGTGCCTGGAGGCCTGCTGCGCATGCCAGTGCCAGGACGAGTGAAAGGATGATTCTCTTCATATTGTCGTTCTTTATTGTGATTGTCGTAATCCGGCTGCAAAGATAGCTAAAATAAAAGGAACGCATGCGCGCGGATGTTTCAGATTCTTTCTTTCGGCTGCAAAACGGCTGCTGCCTGCTGCCTTGGGATAAACGGGAAAGAAATTGGAACGTATGTAAAAGACACTACGCCTGCATCTTCGTACCTTTGCCCCAAAATCATATTATATAAAGATGAACGCGCGAAAAACCTTTTCTACACTGCTGCTGGCAACGATGGTCTGCACGGCAGCACAGGCAGCCACCAAAACGGCTACGCTGACCGTGACAGCAACCACCAAGTATCAGTACATCGACGGATTCGGAGGCACCGGCATGAACGGCCAGTGGTACGACGTCTACACCCAGCAGAAGGTGAACCTGCTCTGGGGCACCGGTGAGGGTCAGGTAGGCCTGAACATCATGCGTATCCGCGTCAGCCCCAACGAGTCGGAGTGGGGACAGTACGGCAACGCCGTGAAGTGGGCCCGTCAGGTGAACCCCAACATGCAGGTGTTTGCCACACCGTGGACGCCACCCAAGAAATACAAGACGCAGAACACCAACAAGTACCAGAATGAGTTCGGCACCTGGGTGTGGCCCCTCTACGAGCACCCCTGGGGCGGACAGGGCAGCAACGGCGGTGCCATCAACCCCGACTGCTACGACGACTATGCCGACTTCCTGGAGCGCTACCGCCAGACGATGGAGAAGAAAGGCAGTCCCATCGACATCATCTCCGTGCAGAACGAGTCTGACTACACCCCCACCACCACCGACGACAGCGGCGAGCATGCCAGCTATGAGAGCTGCATCTACTCACCCAAGGAGATGGCCGCCATGTGTAAGGCCCTGCGCCAGAAGCTTGACCCCAAGTGCAAGGTGATGGGTCCCGAGTGCTTCGGCTATGGACAGGAGCGCTACAACCAGACGCTGATGAACCTGAAGGATGCCCAGGACTACATCGACCTCTGGGGCAATCACCTCTACGGCAGCTACAACTGGTCGTATATCAAGGAGGTGACCGACAAGACCAAGAAGCACATGTGGATGACGGAGTACTACGTGAACTATGGCGACTTCAAGAACTTCAGCGGACAGTTTGCCGCCGAGTATGCGATGGTCGACAACCTCGAGACGTCGATGAAGTCGGGCTATAACGGCTATGTTTACTACAACATGCTCGACGACTTCTTTGCCGTCAACCACGGGGGCAGCGACACCCAGCTGTGGAAGCGTGCCTATGTGTTCAGCCACTATGCTAAGTACGCCACCGGCAAGACCCGCGTCGCCTCGGCACTCACCAATACCAGCGACGTGGTCCGCGCCGGCTCGTCGTACATCAGCCAGACGGGCGACACCATCGTGGTGATGCTGCTCAACACGTCGACCGCCAACATCTACAACATCACCGTGAAGCTGCCGTTCGTACCCCAGCGCATCCTGCAGGTGGCCACCAACGATGCCGTCAACGCCCTGCGGATGGATGTCACGGAGAAATATGCCAACGACACCAAGAACCCCGTCGTCTCCCTGCAGCCCGGCACGTTCTACACCTTCCAGTTTGAGAAGAACGCCGGCAGCGACGACACCTCGGAGCCGGCCACCACAGCCAAGCAGCCCGCCTGGGGCAACCCCCTCTCTGCCAACCTGTTCATGGCCGACCCCACCTCGATAGAACACGACGGACGGCTCTATGTCTATGCCACCGACGACCAGCAGGAGTATGTCTATAACGTCGGCATGGAGAAGAACAGCTATGCACACATCACACAGCTGCGCTGCCTGTCGACCAGCGATATGGTCAACTGGACCGACCACGGCGTCATCGACGTCAAGGCGGCAGCACCCTGGATCAGCGCCGCGTGGGCGCCCAGCATCGCCAGCCGTCAGGAGGCTGACGGACAGACGCACTTCTACCTCTACTTCACCAACGGCGCAGCAGGCATCGGCGTGCTCACGGCCACCTCGCCTACCGGCCCGTGGACCGACCCGCTGGGCCATGCCCTCATCGACAAGAGCACGGCAGGACTGGGCACCATCTCGCAGATTATCGATCCGGGGGTGTGCATGAACGGTGACGGCACTGAGGCCTACCTGACCTTCGGCGGCGGCGACGTGGTGGGCACCGACCTGATGCCGGGCAATGCCCGCATCGTCAAGCTGGGCAGCGACATGACCAGCCTGGACAGCGACATCAAGGTCATTGAGGCCCCCTGCCATTTCGAGGCCAATGAGCTGAACCTCATCGGTTCGAAGTGGGTCTACTCCTACTGCACACGCTGGAATACCGTCAGCGACAGCGAGTGGGCCGACTACAGCAAGACCGCACAGCCCACAGCAGCCAGCATCGCCTATATGACTGCCAACAACCCGATGGACGGCTCGTGGAAGTTCCAGGGCGTCATGCTGCCCAACCCAGGCGAGCTGGGCTATCCCTACGGCACCAACCACAGCCACCTGCAGAAGTTCGGCACCAAGTACTACCTGCTCTACCACACCCAGTGGCTCGAGGAGCAGATGGGCATCAGTGCCGGCTACCGCAACCTGCAGATCAACCCCGTCACCATCAACCAGCGCACTTACGTCATCACCCGCCTCACTGCCCAGACGGCTAACATCGAGGGGGTGAGCCAGCTCAGCGGCGTGCGTGTGAACCCCTACGAGGAGCAGGACGGTGCCATGTCGGCCATCACCACCGCTAACTGGTGGATGGTGCGTGGCGTCAACTTCGCAGCACAGGGTGCACCGGCACGCAGCCTCATACTGAAGGTGAGCGGCACCGGCACCCTCGACGTGCGTACGGCATCGCTGAAAGCGGAGCCGCTGGCTACGGCAACCTTCACCGCTGCGGCCGACGAGGTGCAGACCGTCATCGTGCCCCTGACGGCCGAACAGGCCACCGCCGTAGACTACCTCTACTTCGTCTACACGCACAGTCAGGGGGCGAAGGTGCTCTCCTGGCAGTTCAGCGGCCTGACGCCTGAAGAGGTCACGGGCATCCGGGAGCTCAGCGCCGGCACTGCCGACGGCACCGTCTACAACCTGCGCGGTCAGCAGGTAGCGGCTCCCACCAAGGGTCTGTATATCATCAACCAGAAGAAGGTGGTGGTCAGATAAATTCCCGCTTTTTCTGCATCCATTCATCGCGCATGCGATTTTTCAGCCTCCCGGTGGCGAGTTTTATGCCTCCGGGAGGTAAGTTTTATGCTTCCCGCTGGAACGCTGGCATATAAAACTTGCATGCGCGGAGCATAAATGTCGCATGAATGAAGCTTAAAAGTCGCATGCGCGGAGCATAAAACTCATAACAGGGGCACAAGGAAACAAAAGTGAAAAACTATGATACAAACCGCAAAGCCTCTTTCTACGCTCTGCTTTACCTTTGCACCATAATTATTAAGTAATATATTAATGTAGTTTTAAAAAGTAGTTTAACATGAAAATTTTTACTAAATTAAGTCTCATGCTGCTATGTCTGTTAGCAGGTGTGACAAGTGTTAATGCCGCAGAGGGTGAGAAGGTGCATGCAACCTTTGCAAGCCCATCAAACACCAATACGACTTGGGATGCTAACACAAAAGAATTTACCTGGAGCACAACATGGTACAACCAGCTTAGGAACATCGGTCTGCCTTCTGGCGACCTCTCAGAATATGAGAAGTTGGTGATTGACTGCGGAGAGATTTCTACTGGAAGTTTCCGTGTGCTTTTCTACAAGGGTGATGCCAACAAAACCGTGTGGGTTGAAAAAGCCGGTGTCACGGAATTCGTTTTGGATGGTCTCTTGGATGATGCGACCTTCATTACAGAATGTACAGAAATATGCATTTCAGGTTCAAATGCTGCTGCGCCTGGTTCAGTTATCATCAATGATATATACCTTCAAAAACCAGCTCCAAAGGTTGTTGAGGGCGAAAAAACTCATGCTACCTTTGAAAATCCATCAAACACCAATACAACATGGGATGCAACAACAAGAGAATTTACCTGGAGCACAACATGGTACAACCAACTTAGGAACATCGGCCTGCCTTCTGGCGACCTTTCTAAATATAAGAAGCTGGTGATTGACTGCGGAGAGATTTCTACTGGAAGTTTCCGGCTCACCAGTAAATACCTGTGTTTACCCGTATATCATTGATAGCCTATAGAGA
>ERZ842401.3623-NODE-3623-length-18935-cov-5.597669_pt1 | contig 18935 bp, 12 predicted proteins | sample MGYA00521270_ERZ842401 | MGnify/ENA primary metagenome ERZ842401 (study PRJEB31892, sample SAMEA3878208) | bioreactor metagenome | biome: Moose rumen | place: Sweden | collected 2011-10 | study: EMG produced TPA metagenomics assembly of the PRJEB12797 data set... | reverse complement strand
TCCGCCCCGCCGTAATTGACGAGCCAGTCATGGACAATCGCAACTCTTTTCATACGCCAGCCTCCTTCAACTCATTATACAGCATGTTTGCAGAATTTTGGTAGGTAAATTTGCCTAAAACACGCGCAATTTCTTCTTGTGAAACCGATTTTTCTGCAAGCTCCGAAAGATTGCAGTCCGTGTCGCTGGAATCAATGTACTGGGCGGCGTTTCGGTAAATTTCGGGAAGGCTTGCCGACTGTGCGACGATGATTTTTGCTCCGACTGAAAGTGCTTCAAGCGGCGGAATCCCGAATCCTTCGTAGTACGAGGGGAAAACGAAGGCACGACAGTGCTTCATGAGCGATTTAACTTCTCCGTCCGAAACATAGCCGAGTAAGACGACATTTTGAAGCGTGGAAAGCTCGCTAAGCTCCGCCGTGTGCATGCCACCGATGACCTTCCCTGAGATGGCGAAAGTTTCATCTGCGTGTTTTTTTGCGTATTCTAAAATCCATTTGAGATTTTTTCGTTTTTGAAGGCTTCCGAGCGTAAAGAAAAAGGGCTTTTCGGCGAGAATCGGGAATTTTTTGAAAATCTCACTGTCTTCTTGAATCGATTTGAAATGGTCCCAGCCGTTCGGAATCACAGAGATGCGATTTTCTTCAACTCCGTACGCTTTTTGAATCTGATTCTTGCTGAATTCTGAAACCGTGAAGATTTTTTGTGCGTGTTTGGCGATGTTTTTGTAGTGAAAGCAACTGTAAAAGCGAATCAGCCTGTCTTTAAAAGAAGTGAAATCTTCGGGAAAATCGTGTGCGTAGATGTCGTGCAGGAATGCAAAGCCCGTGTTGAAAAAGAGCGGGGCAGTGTTTGAGAAGTTGAGCGGAATTGCCTTTCGTTTCCTGCACATATTCGGAAAATAGAACATATCCCATTTAGGGAAACTCGTGAGATAATTCGCCGGAATCACTTGAATTTTTTTGTATTCGGGAAAGACCGTTGCATTTGATGGCGCAAGGAGCGAGACTTTGAGCGAAGAATCGCCGTTTTCCGCCAAAATTTCGTCTAAGCACGCGCATATTTCAAAGGCAAAGCGTTCGATTCCGGTGAGATTTCTGCACAAAAAGTTTCCGTTAATGAGAATATGAGCCATTCGCTATTTTTTTCCTTTTAGTTTTTTCGCAAGTCCCCGAACACCGCCGCAAATCGCTTCCATGAAATTGAAGAGCGGCGGGCAATGCGCCTTGATGTCGGCGAGCGTGAAGGTGAGCGGCGACTGCATAATGCTCACAATCCGCGCGTCGTTGATTAAATGCACCAAATTGAACTGGAATTTCGGCTCGTCAATCATCGCCTTGATGTCGCCGGGAATGTCGCCCGCTTCCTTGATTCGGTTTTGCACAGCCTTGTCTGCAAGCTTGTAGTACGGAATATAGTTTTTCCCGCCGAATTCGCTTGAATAGTAGTGGATGATTTTCGCGTCTTTGAGGAAGGCAAGCCCGCCGTGGCTCGGCTGGCAGTTCCAAATCCCTGACAATAGCTTCATTTTTAAGCCCGTGCGGTAATTCGCTTCGTTCAGCGCGCTCTGGTCGTGCTTGTCGTGCTTTTGGTAGGCGGAATACTTCCAGATTTCGTTCCATTGCCTAAAAAGTTCGGCAGTCTCGGCTTTTTGCTCCTCGGTGTCAGCCTTTGCGAGAACTAAGCCGCCGTTAATATTCGCGCCGAGCTTTTTTGTGCCTGAGAAGCCGAGTTTTTTGTCGCGGGCAAGGAAGTATTTTTTGTGAATATGCTCATCGAGAAGCACATGACCGTCAAGAACGCCGCCCGTGGTCGCTTCTTCCTTTTCGATGTCGCTCAAATCGTCACAGATAATCGTGTCGCAGTCGATGTAGAGAAAACTTCCGCTCACATACTCAGGGATAGATGTTTTGATAAGACGCGAACGGTCAACATTCGGCACATCATCGGCAAAATCAACGCTGATAATCTGGCTTGCATATTTTTTGAGGGCAGTTCGCTTGTTCTCTTCGTTAAAAGAAGCGTTCGTCTTGTTGTCAACGAGCACGATAATCTGCGCAGTCGGCATTTTTTTTCGGAGAGAATAAGCCGACATGAGAGCCTGCTCGTAATACAAATCCTTCGGCGTGGAAGTGAGCACATACACATATTTCATAGAATTTTCCTAGTCCCGGCTGAACAAGTCGCGCGTGAAGATTTTTTCTTTTACATCGGAAAGGTCTTCGGAGTAGCGGTTTGCGATAATCACATCACATTCCTTTTTGAATTCAGCCAAATCTTTCGTGACTTTTGAATTGAAAAAATCCTCGCCTTTATAGGTCGGCTCGTAGACGATGACGGGAATTCCCTTCGCCTTGATTCGCTTCATGACGCCCTGAATGCTTGACTGGCGGAAATTGTCACTGTTCGCCTTCATTGTGAGACGGTACACGCCAACGGCTTTCGGGTGTTTTGAAATAATCTGGTCGGCGATGAAATCCTTTCGCGTGGTGTTCGACTCGACGATTGCTTGAATGAGATTCTGCGGAACATCGCGGTAGTTTGCGAGCAGCTGTTTTGTGTCCTTTGGAAGACAGTAACCGCCGTAGCCGAAACTCGGGTTGTTGTAGAAGTCGCCGATTCGCGGGTCAAGGCAGATTCCCTGAATGATTGATTTTGTGGAAAGTCCGCGGACTTCGGCATAGGTGTCAAGTTCGTTGAAGAATGCGACGCGGAGCGCGAGATAGGTGTTCGCGAAGAGCTTGATTGCCTCGGCTTCGGTGCAGTTCGGGAAGAGCGTTTCGATATCTGTTTTGATTGCGCCTTCCTTTAAGAGCGCGGCGAATTCTTCTGCCTTTGATTTGAGCGCGGGCGCGTCTTTCGGGTAGCTCACGACGATTCGGCTCGGATAGAGGTTGTCGTAGAGCGCGTGACCTTCCCGCAAAAATTCGGGGGAAAAGAGCATGTTTTGGTAGCCCGACTCGGCGCGAAGTTTTTCGGTGTAGCCGACGGGAACGGTTGATTTTACGATGACCGTTGCATGGCTTTCTGATTTTTTGACGAGTTCGACGACCGCCTCAACGCTTGAAGTGTCGAAATAGTTTTTTTCGGGGTCGTAGTTTGTGGGCGTGGAGATGATGATAAAATCCGCGTCCTTGTAGGCTTTTTCTGCCTCGGTGGTTGCCGTGAGGTTCAGTTTTTTTGTGGCAAGATATTCTTCGATTTCCTTGTCGATAATGGGGGATTTTTTGCTGTTGATTAAGTCAACTTTTTCCTGAACGATGTCCACCGCGTAGACTTCATTGTGCTGTGCCAAAAGAATGGCGTTTGAAAGACCGACATATCCGGTTCCTGCGACTGCAATTTTCATATATTCCTCTAAAAAATGATATTCTATTTTACTTCCAATTTATATAATTCACAAGATGTAAATTGAAAACTGAAAACTGAGAATGGAAAGTTTGTTTTTTGTGGAAAAAACTGATTTTTGTGATATACTATTTTTTATGATTAATATTGATATTGAGAACAAAACCGTGCTCGTCACTGGGGCGGCTGGCTTTATCGGAAGCTACCTTTCTAAGCGGATTCTTGAAGAAACAAAAACGACGCGTGTTATCGGCGTTGACTGCATCACTGACTATTACGATGTTTCGCTCAAAGACGAGCGACTTAGAATGCTTTCGGCTTTTGGCGAACGATTTGTGTTCATAAAGGCTGACATCGCTGACCGCACTGCAATGGAAAAAATCTTTGCCGAAGAAAAGCCTTCCGTGGTGGTAAATCTTGCCGCCCAAGCGGGCGTTCGCTACTCAATCGACAATCCCGATGCCTACATTCACTCAAACATGCTCGGCTTTTACACGATTTTGGAACTCTGCCGCCACTATCCCGTGGAGCATTTGGTCTATGCCTCTTCTTCGAGCGTGTACGGCACGAACAAAAAAGTTCCGTATTCAACCGAAGATAAGGTTGACAATCCCGTCTCGCTCTATGCGGCGACCAAAAAATCAAACGAGCTGTTCGCCCATGCCTACGCAAAACTGTATAAAATTCCCTGCACGGGCTTGCGCTTTTTTACGGTGTACGGACCGATGGGGCGGCCTGACATGGCATACTTCAAATTCACGAACAAACTGGTGAAGGGCGAGCCGATTCAGATTTACAACATGGGCGACATGAAGCGCGATTTTACCTACATCGACGACATCGTAACGGGAATCGTGAATGTAATGAAAAAATCCCCCGATGAAACCGAGGATGGAGCACCCTACAAAGTCTACAACATCGGAAACAATCAGCCCGAAAGCCTCATGTACTTCGTTGAGACACTCGAAAAATGCCTTTTGAACGAAGGGATCATCACCGAACCCGCCAAAAAAGAACTTCTTCCCATGCAGGCGGGCGATGTGTACCAGACTTTCGCCGATGTCACCGACTTGCAGAAGGACTTCGGTTTTAAGCCCGCTACGCCGCTTTCGGAAGGACTCGCGAAATTTGCCGCGTGGTATAAGGGGTATTACAAGAAATAGTGCAAAAAGGCGTTCTTCAACAGAACGCCTTTTGTTTAACAAACCCCAATCGAATGCATGTAATCCCGCAACACGCACACAAAATGCGTCATCTCTTCGGGTCTGATGTCGCCCATGTTTGCGATGCGGAAAGTGTCGATGTTGCCGAGCTTTCCGGGGTAAATCGTAAATCCGAAACTTCGCGCGTAATCATGCAACTCCGTGAAGTTGTACTTGGGCGTTTCTGGAATCAAAATCGCCGTGATAAAGTGGCTTTGGAATTCCTCTTTGACGAGCATCTTTAAGCCGATGTCTTTTAAGCCCTTTACGAGAATTTCCCAGCAGGCGGTGAAGCGTTCGAATCGCTTTTCAACCGTTTCCTGTTTTGTCTCGATGATTGCTTGTCGGAGCGCGTAGAATGTCTGGACGGGCGGGGTAAAGCGCGTCTGCTTTGTTTCGAGGAAATACTTGTACTGGTCGTAGAGGTTCAAATAGTAGTTTCGCATCGGCCAGTCTTTTTGCTTTAAGAGTTCGCTCTTTTTGCAGACGACGAAGCCGACTCCCGCCATGCCGCCGATGTGCTTGTTCGATGTGCTGGTGGCAAAGTCAATGCCGAGCGAACCTAAATCAATCGGCATACCGCCATAGGCAGATACGATGTCGCAGATGGTCGTCATGCCGTATTTTTTTGCCATCGGGCAGATTTTTTCAAGCGGGTTCAAAAGCCCTGTCGTCGTTTCGTGGTAGACGATGGCGAACGTGGTGTATTTTTTTGCCTGCATCTGTTTTTCAAGCGCAGCAAGATCAATCGGCTCGTAGGTGGAAGACTTGAACACATCCATGTCGATTCCGTACACGCTCGCAATTTTTGCTAGTCTAGCACCGTAAGAGCCGTTGTCCACGACGAGCAGTTTTCCGTCGGGCGGAACACAGCTTGAAACCATAGCCTCGTCCGCGCCCGTGCCAGAGCAGCCGAACATGACGGACACATACTCGTTTTTATCCGCGCAGACTTCGGTTAAGCCTTCTGCAGCTTCTTCCATGAGGTTTCCGAATTCAAGTTCCCGTGGGCAGATGTCGGCAACGACCTGCGCGTATTTTACGCTGTCGGTCGTGGTGGAAGGACCCGGATTCAAAAGCACTTCGCGGCGGACAGCCCTAAGCGATTCATTTTCCTTTACGCGCGGGTAGATTTCTTTGTTTGCGCGGTCAAGCATTGCCTCGTCGTCGATTTCTGTCCATGCGTAGTATTCGATTTTGCGCACGAAAATCGGCTCGCCATTGTCTTTGTCCTGTGCGATCTTGCAGAATACGGTTTCGTAGTCGATTTTTGCGTTTTCTTCCCGCGTTTTGTCGTAAAAAGCGACCATTTTATCAAGGAATGATTTTGTCACTTTTGAAATGCCGACCAGTTCCCCCGCAAGCTGTTTGATTGACTCTTTGTTTTTGCTCACGAGCGAAAGCACGCCGTTTTCGTCTGTTTCGAGGTAGACTTCATCGTGGCTGTTCGTTTTGCCAGAGGCGAGAATCACATTGTCATGCTCATCGTTCTGAAGCACGAAAAGACCGATTGCATCGTAGAGCAAATCGCTTTCAAGAAGAAGTGCGCTTTCCTTTACGAGTGGGGCGCAGACTTCAAGCGTTCCCATGCTGCTCGTGGCAGCGTAGTTGTCATTTCGTACGGTTTTGATGCACGGATATTTTTTTGCAAGCTCGTCATAGTATTCTGAGCAATGCCCTGTTCCGATGATGATTTCTTCGATGCCTGCGGCAATGAGCTTTTGCACCGAGCGTTCCACCATCGCCACGCCGTCAATCTCAATAAATCCTTTGGGCATTTCTTTGGTTCGTCCGCCAAAGCGTGAGCCAAGCCCGCCCGCCATAATCACAGCTTGTTTAATCATTTTTCAAAAACTCCATCAATGCTTTTTTGTTTTCCTGTGGCGTACTCTTCGGTCTGCCCAAATCTTTTCTTGCGCCTTTGCTGACTTTGACTTCAACGAGGGTGAGCGCGTTTTTTCCGTCATCGAATGCCGACTTGATTTCAGACAATGCAGAATCCAAGTCCTTTGCCGTGGCGACCGAATAGATGTTTTCGTAGCCACAGGCACGGGCGATTGCAGGAATGTCAATCTGTAAGCCCACGGTCGGCTGTCCGCCAACGCTGTCATGCGCGCCGTTGTTCATCACAAAATGCACGAGGTTTTTCGGCTTCCGTGTTCCCACGGTCGCCATGCCGCCCATCTGCATAATCGTAGCACCGTCGCCGTCTATGCAGAAAATCGGGCGAGCGGGCTTTTGCATGGCGACGGCGAGCGCAATCTGGCTTGCGTGTCCCATGCTTCCCACGGTGAGGAAGTCTTTTTCGTGCCCCATGCCGTGCTTTTCACGCAGCTCGTAGAGCTCGCGGCTTGCCATGCCCGTGGTGGAGATGAACGCCGTTTTTTCGCTTGCCGAGAGCATGATTTTTTCAATTGCTTCCTCACGCTTCATCTCGGCGTTCACAGGGATATTGTTCTGCAAAGTGTAGTCGGCGAAAGTGCCTTTGCGGATAACGAGCGCATAGGCGGCAGAATTCGCCTTGATATACGAATACGCCTTTTCAAGTTGGACGGGAAGGGCTGATTCGTCTTCGGTCAGCACCTCATACGGCACTTTCATCGCGTCGAGCAAGTCGCAGGTGACTTTTCCCTGCTTGACATGCTGCGGCTCGTCATGCACGCCCGGCTCTCCGCGCCAGCCAATCAGAATCAAAAGCGGCACTGAATATACATCACCGTCTACGAGCGAAAGAAGCGGGTTTATCATGTTTCCTTCGCCAGAGTTCTGCATGTAGATGAGCGGAATTTTCCCCGTGGCAAAATGATAGCCCGAAGCGAGAGCCGTCGCGCTTCCTTCGTTTGCGGAAATGATGTGCTTTTCTGAGGGCGCGTTGTCCGTCACATACGCACAGAAATTCTTAAGCAGCGAATCCGGCACACCCGCAAAAAAATCCGTGCCGTGCTGTAGCAATAAATCGTAAAAAGTAGATGGTTGAATCATAGTTTCCTCGTTATTTCGTTCCAGGAATGAGTTCCAAGATTTCTTTAATCGGCATACACATATCGTTTACTTCAAGAGAGCGTTCCGCTTCGAGAATCTTTTCGGCGCACTTGTGCATTGCCGGGTATGAAGATCGGAGCATGTGGTTTGCGTAGATGATGATGTTCGCACCCCAGCTAGCGAGTTCCTTTTCGGTGAACTGATTGTAGGTGGTCGGAACAAGGACAATCGGGATATTTTTGTATTCCGCGCGGAATTTCTCGCAGAATTCTTTGATGTCCATGCCGCTTTTATCCTTTGAGTGAATCATGATGCCGTCCGCGCCCGCTTTGACCGCCGCGAATGCCTTTGTAATCGCCTCGTCAACGCTGTAGCCCGCGATGATTTCTTCGATTCGCGCGATAATCATGAAGTCTTTCGTGACCTGCGCTTTTTTACCCGCGCTGATTTTCTCACAGAATTCTTCTTCGGTGGCGAGCACTTGCTTTGCTTCCGTGCCGAAGAGCGAATTTTTCTTTAGACCCTTTTTATCTTCGATGATGACCGCACTCACGCCGTTTCGCTCAAGCGTGCGCACAGTAAAGACGAAGTGCTCTGGGATTCCGCCTGTGTCGCCGTCGTAGATAATCGGCTTCGTGGTGCATTCAAGAATGTCGGTGAGTGACTGCATTCTCGTGGTCAAATCGACTGCCTCGATGTCGGGCTTTCCTTTTGAAGTGGAATCGGTGAGAGAAGAAGACCACATGCCGTCAAACTGATGCACGCCGTCGTCTTTTGTGACCTGTGCGTGTTCTGCGATAAGACCTGAGATGCCCGAATGAACTTCAAGAATGCGAACGACGGGCTTTGCCGCAAGAAGTCGGCGCAATGTCGCGCGGCGGATGTCGGGCGTTGTGCCGATTGTGCTCGCGTTTTCTGCAAGCGAAGTGGAGTTGATTCCTTTTGTGTACGGAATTTCCACGATTTCGCCGCCCCATTCCTTGACGACTTCAAAACATTCTTCGCGGATTTTTGAAAGGTAGTTCGTCTTCCAGTCATCGCCGTGAATCATGATGTCGGGCTTGTATGTTTTGAGGTTCGGGACATAACTCCAGTCTTCCTGTGGAACGACCTTCGAGACGCCCCTGATATTTTCGACGACCTGTTTTCTCTGCTCGTAAGTGAGGTAGGGAAGCCGCTTGTGGCTTACGATTGCGCTGTCCGTGAGCAAGCCAACGGTGAGTTCGCCGAGTTTCGCGCCTTCCGTGATGATGTTGATGATTCCGGGGTGAATGATGTCGCCCGTGATTCCGAGATAGACTGTCTTACTCATGCAGATTTCTCCTCTGTGTTCGTGCTTTCGTTTTGTTTTGAGACTGTTTCAATCATGTAGTCCGCGATTCGCTTTCCTGCCTCGCCCTCAAAACACCATGCTTCCGCTTTTGCCGCATGACGGGCTGCTTCAAGTTCTTTTGAATCGCTCATTGATTGAATTACTTCCTTTATATTTGCGAATTGTTCTTCTTTGAGTTCCGTGCCGAATTTTTTGAGCACCGCGTACTGCCACAATTCCTTATCGCCCAAATCATAGGCATCGTAGGGGCGCAAATCCATGTCAGCCTTTACATACATGACAGGCTTGTCGCACAAGAAAGTGTAGTCAAAAATGATGCCCGAAAAGTCTGAAATCATGATGTCCGCTTTTTTGAGCGAGAAAATGTTCTGCCGTTCGTAATCCCAGACGATGTTCGGATTGTCCTTGTAGCGGGCAGTGAGACGGTCAAGCATGTCCGCTTCGCTCTTTTTTGACTGAGGATGCGGGCGCACGATGATTCGCCAGCCCGTTTTTGAAAGCGGGTCAAGCAGTTTTTCGCCGTACTTTTTGAGAATGCCGACTTCGCCCCAGCTCGGAGAAACAAGCACCGTGAACGGATGATTTTCTTCGGCAGGGATAGACGCGATATTTTCTTTGTAGACATCAAGATACGGACAGCCGACCGTAACCAAGTCTTTTTGCGGAATGCCGCGCTGATTTTCAAGGAAACGCAAATCCGCCTTCTGGTGGTCGCCCGTGAGCAAAACCGAATCAAAGAAATCAAGCCCGAAGAGGCGGTAAGTGGTGGCATCGTTCGGCATGTGAACGACATGGCTGTAATGCTTTACGCGCTTTGACCGTTTTAACTGATAGACTTGCAAGCCAGGAGTCGTCATGAGAACGAATCCTGCTGAGAGCATATTGAGCTTTGCGAACGCCGCGTTTCCTTCGCCGATGAATTCCGCCTTGACGAATTCATACTTCTGCTCAAAAACAGGGTCTGTCTTAGAGGAAGTGTAGTAGGTGAGCGGAATTTTTCGCTCCTCAAAGGAATCGCAGACTGGCTTGAAAGTGTTCCAGTATTGGTTTCCCTCGTTGTAAATGACATAGGGCTTGTATGAAGAATCAAGTTGTGCGCCGCCGTCTTTTTTGCCTGAAATAATGACTTTGAGTTTTAAAAGTGCCGCCTTTCCCAAGAAAAAAAGCGTTGCCGCCGCGCCAATGAGAATCGAAAAGAGCATTGAACCCGTGCCTGGGTCAATGTACAAAGGTAGAATCGAAAGAGAATTCATCATAAGTTTATTTTACTCCTTTTTGCCAGTTTTGGCTATCGAATATATTTTTTGAAACCGTGTACCAGTCATTTTCTGAAACGGTGAATGTGTACAATCCGTTTGAGCCAGGAAGAAAATTGTGCGTTGTGACAACGCCGCTTGCTTTCTTTTCTTCGGTTGGAATCTTCTTGATTTCTTTTCCCGTGAACGGATTTTTTGGATTTTCGACGATTCCTTCCAAAAGAAGGCTCGGAACATCAGCGTTCGTCATAAAATCTTCGTTTGTGACAGGTTCTCCGCTCGCACCAAAATCCTTGAACATGAAGAGCGGCCAGTTGTGATCCGGGCAGTAATCGTCTTCCCATTCGCCTGTAAAATATTTTTCTTTTTGAGCATCTTTTCCGATTCCGTGGTCAGCGACGATGATAATCCTCGTGTTGTCGTAGCAATCATTTTCTTTGAGATACTGAATCCATGCGCCCACTTTTTTGAACATGGCGATGTTGCTTGACGCACTTCCATAGGAAATTGGCCCCGTATCCGTGACGGTGATTGCAGGCTCGTAATCAGGTGCTTGCAAATCTTGCCCTGAGTGGGTCGTGTCGTTTACAATCGTAACATACTGATTGCCGCTTCCCGTAAAATCCGTGAGGCGCGGAAGATAGGCAAGGGCGGAATAAAAATCAAGGAATTCCATGACATCGCTCGTCTGCTCGTCGCTTGACCACCAGGCACCGTCATCATACACGCTGTCTCGCATAAAGCACGGCACAAACTGGAAGAGCGAATACCACACGAGATTCCTTTTTATAGAAGAACTCGTGATATTCTGCTTTACTTTGTCGGGATTCTCTTTGACCCACAGGCTCGTGTATTTTCGCTCGACATTCCGCCCCGTGATTTTCGGGTATTTTTCGGTAATTGACATGTCGGGAATCCAACTGTAATTTGCCCAACTCAAATCCGTGACGGTTGCCGAAAAATCCGCCTGCTCGGTAAAAATACGCGGGAGCAGAAGAAGAGCCTCATTCTGCTTGTCAACGAGTTTTTCTTTGTTCCGCTTGTTGATTTCATACGGTGTGTACTCATAGCCACCATACAACGGCGGTGCGCCCAAAAGTGTTCCCTGATTGAAAGAAACGGTGTTTTTGAAGTAGGTGAATCCCGAAAAAATCTCTTTGAACTCAGGAAATTCTTCAAAAATCGGCTCGAAATACGCCCCTTCCGCACGGTCGCTCATAATGAGCACGACATTTTTTCCCGTTTTTGAAAGATGATAAACGGGCGTGATAGATTCTTCCTCAACGACATGAGAAGCGATTTCTTTTTTGTACGCAGAATATTCCGCATTGATTTGAAACGCGTTCACCGCTGTAACGCCAACATCTGCGAGCAAGACGATTGAAACGACTGCCTGCAAGATTTTCTGCTGCTTGAATTTGAGTAAAACGAGCGGAAGAAAAAATGCGAGAATCACGGCGAGAATATTCAGAATGACAAAAGAAGCCGAAACCGAAGTGACGAGCGAATCAAAGGTGATGAGGCGGGAAAGAGTGCCGTAATCGCGCGAAAAACAGAACGCGTCAATAAGGCACACAAAGAGCAGGGCTGGGAAAAAGACCGAAATAGCCGCCTGCACGCGCTTACTGAACAAAAAATAGACACACATCGGCCAGAACACGAGAAGTCCGAGCATCTGAACCGTGGAAGTGTACAAGAAAAAGAGCGGATTTCCGTAACCGTCGATGTTCGCAAATTCAACAGGCGAGGAATTTATGACAAGTGAAGGCACGACAAAGCCCGCAAGCAAAGCCAAGGCAAGGCTTGACGAGAAAAAGAGCGCGTGCCGAGCTTTTTTGTGTTCGCAGAGCGAAGAAAATACCGTGTCAAGTAAGAAGCTAGCAAGGCGAATGACGAGCGGAGACGCCAAAAGGAGCGTTGCGACGGCGACCAAAAGCAGCCGCTTGTGCAGCATACCGTGATGATGAAACAGCGCGTAGTAATCGACAAAAAGCACGCAGAGCACGAGAATGGCGTAGAGCACGCGGCGGGGATTTTTGATTTTGTAGAACACATTTTTTACGAGCGAGAACACATTGTTCATCGTCCAGTACAGCACCAAGCCGCTCGGCGAATTGTACAAAATCACGAGGAAGATGAGTGCCATGCCGTAAATCGTGAGCTTGTCCTTGAATTTAAAGCCTTTCGTGTAGATTGCGCCCGCAATGATGTTAATCGCAGTCATTGCAATCGGAAGAATGTTCACCGTAAACGAGCCGACCTGAAAAAGAGAATCGGGCGCGCCCATGTCGCGGATAAAAAGAAAAGAATAGCCGCGCAACACAGGAAGATTCGACAAAAAGGAATACGCCGCCATAAAAAACGGCACTTGAATCAAAAGCCCGAACGAGCTTCGCAACGCCATGAGCGGGTGGTAGCGATTTTCCTTGTAAAACGCGGAAAGAATCATGTACTGCTCATCGCCCTTGAACACGGCCTTTATGCGCGTTATGCCAGGCTCAAGTTTTTTTTCGATGTCGCGCTGAACGCTCTGCCAGTGCTCGGCGACGATGTAGAGCGGAAGACAGAGCACCGAAACGGCAATGCTTACCCCAATGACAGAAATTCCTTCTTCCTTAAAGATATTGTTGAAAAGCGAGAACGAAAACTCAATCACCTGAATGAGCGGGTAAATTATGATTGTGTAAAGAAAATCTGCCATTTTCAGTAAGTATACCGTTTCAGACGGTGAATTTCAATTATTCTGAAATATGCTCCCAGTTTTCATCCACAAAAATACTGTCCTTTACGCGATACCATGAATCGCTCGGCACGGTGAATTCGTAGGCACTTTTTGAGTGGTAGGGCATGAACAAATCCGCCGTGGTCACGGTAATGCCGTCTTTTTTGGATTCTGACGAAACGGGCTTGCCCGTAAACGGATTTACGGGATTTTCTACGACACTTTTAAGCGCGAGTGAGGGCACATCGGCACTGCACATAAAGGCATTGTCTGTAAAAAGTTCGCCGTGCTCACCAAAATCTTTTACCATTAAGAGCGGATTCAAATGGTCTTTCGGATAGCCGCTCAAGGCGGGAGTAGTAAACAATTCTTTTGAAATCGAATTTCTCCCGATTCCGTGGTCAGAGACGAGAATGATTTTTGTATTTTCGTAGCACTCGTTTTCTTTGAGGTATGAAACAAAGTTCGCGATTTCATTAAGCGCAAGGCAGTCGATGATATAGGCATTATCTTTTTTTGAGAAATTTTTCAGTTCAAAATCATACATTGAGACATCTTCGCTTGAATGTGTTGCTTCGTTCGTGATGATTGAAAGGCTCGGGCTTTTCCCGTTTGTTGCCGTGATTTTGGGGAGATAGTAGAGCGCGGAAAACCAGTCAGTAAACGAGTTGGAACTTTCTTTTACGCCATTTTCCCACCAAGTGCCCTTGTAATACACGACGGGGCGCAATGCGACAGGACTTTCGCGGAATAAACTCACCCAGAACAAGTTTCTGTTCATTACATGCGAAAGAGACGATTTTTCAAAGCCCGGTTTCTGGCATTCTTTTTTGAAGTCACTCGAATATCGCCCCATAAGCGAGTGCGCCGTGATAAAATCCTTGTCGCGCGCAAAACTCATGTCAGAAACATAACTGTAATTTCCCCAGCTGATGTCAGAAAGGTAGGAATGAAAGCCGTTCTGTGAAAGCAAGGTGGGGAGCATGAGAATCGCTTCGTTGTGCTTGTCTTTGAGCGGCTTGTCGGTGCGTTTGTTCATCTCTTGTGGAAGGTAGTCGTAGCCGCCGTAAATGCTCGGAGAAGAAATGAGCGTGTGCCCGTTCGGTGAAACGGTATTCGGATAGTAGACAAAGCCGTCGAGCGCGGTTTTTAAATGAGGAAAATCAGAAAGAATCTGAGGAACGAACGCGGATTCAAAACGGTCGAGCATGAAAATCATGATGTTCTGCTCGGTTTTTGAAAGCTCATACTTCGCGCTGAATCCTGAATCCGAATCAGAATTTTGTGCATGAGCGAGATTGAACTGATTGTATTCGCCCGTGATTTTTTTGATGGTGACGATGCTGAAAATCGTAAGGGCTGCCGCCGCGATAAGGCAGACATTTTGTGTGATTTTTGCAAATCCAAATCGAATGACAAAAATAACGAGCGCAAAAACTGCGGCAAGAGAAATGGTATTTACGAGCGCGAAGAAAATCGGAATGTTTACATCGCCATCGATAAATTTAAGCGTTGCGTCCATTGAGCCGTAGTTTCCACTGAACGCAAAGGCATTTAAAAGCCCTGCCACAAGCAAAAAGACAAAGAATGTCGAAAGAAGCGTTTGAATCTTCTCTTTAAAAAGAAAATACACGCAGAGCGGCCAGAACACGATAAGCCCAAAACTCATCCAAAATGAGCTGTGCAAAAACGCTGTCGGGTTTCCGTAGCCGTCGATATTTGAAAATTCCTGCACGGAAGAAGAAATGAGCGAGGTCGGAAGCACGAGCCCGTTCAAAATCATAAGCGCAATCGCACTCGTAAAGAAAAGCCCTGTCCTCAGTCGCATATTTTCAGCAAGGCTTTTAAGCGGGCGGGAAAGTAAGAATTCAATCGCTTTTAAATAGAGCGGAATCGGGAGCAAAAGCAGCACGGCAATTGCGGCGGGAATGCGCTTGCTCATGTTCGCCCCGCCTGAATAGAGGAACAAAATGTAAATTGCAACAAAAATCGCGCCCATGCACACAAGTCGGTAGAGCACGAGCACGGGATGTTTCATTTTGTAGAAAATGTTTTTTACGAGCGAGAACACATTGTTCATAGTCCAGTAAACGACAAGCCCCGCGGGAGAATTGTAGAGCACCACGAGAAAGAGTGCTGCCATGCCGTAAATCTGCACCTTTTCTCGGAGTTCATGCCCTTTTGAATAGATGAAGCCTGAAACGCAGTTTATGAGCGTCATCGCAATCGGAAGCACATTCACCGCAAACGAGCCGATGTGGAAGGTCGCGTCGGGAGCGCCCATGTCGCGGATAAACAAGAATGATTTTCCCTGAAAGTCGGGAAGGGCTGAAAGCGTGTGGTATGCCGCTAAAAAGAACGGAATCTGAATCAAAATGCCGAACGAAGAGCGGAGCGCCATCATCGGGTGGTAGTGATTCTGTTTGTAGTAGGTGGAAAGAATCATGTACTGCTCATCGCCCTTGAAGAATTTTTTGATGCGGGCAATGCCGTTTTTCATGGCTGACTGCTTTTCGCGCTCGGTTTCCTGCCATTGCTCGGCGACAATGTAGAGCGGCAGGCAGAGCAGGGTGACGGTAAGGCTCACCCCGATGACCGCAATGCCCGTGTTCGAGAACATTTTTGAGAAAACGCGGTAGGAAATTTCGATAATCTGCGTAATGGGTGAAAGAATGATGTTGTACAGTGCTGAAATCATGCCTTTTCCTCCCGTGCCGTTTCTTGTGATTCTGAATTTTCTTCCATAATCTTAAACATATAGTCCGTCGTGCGTTTTGCCGCCTCGCCAATGTGCATCCAGCCTTCCGCTTTTGCTTCGGCTCGTTTTGCCGCCAAGTCAGGGCTGTCGCTTGCGTTCTGAATGATTTGTTTGATGTTCGGAAAGTCGGCTTCTTTAAGCTCAATGCCGATTTTGTGCAGCGTGGAGACCGCCCAAATCTCATGCCCGCAATCGTAGGCATCGTACGGACCGAGTTCCATTTCGGTGGTGGCGTACATGACGGGCTTGTCGCACAAGAAAGTGTAGTCGTAGACAATGCCCGAAAAGTCCGAAATCATCAAATCGGCTCGCTTCATCGAATAGAAATTGTCGCGGTTGGAATCCCATTCAAGATTCTCCGCGTTTTTATAGCGTTCTTCAAGCCGCGCAAGCATTTCGCTCTCGCTCTTTTTTGACTGCGGGTGCGGGCGCAAAATGATGTGAAAGCCAGAAGCAACGAGCGGGTCGAGCAATTTTTCTCCGTAAAGAGAAAGCAGTGCGCTCGGTCCCCAAGAAGGAGAAACGAGAACGGTAAACTTGTGGTCTTTTTCGGGGGGAATTTGCTCCATTTTCTGCTTGAACACATCAAGATAGGTGCAGCCCACGGTGACAAGTTCCTTTGCGGGAAGACCGCGCTGTTTTTCAAGGAAACGAATGTCCTCCGCCTGATAATCACCCGTCATCAAGATTGAATCGAAATAGTCCGTGCCGAAAAGTCGGTACATTGTGGAGTCGGTGCAGGAATGGAAGATGTGGCTGTAATGCTTTACATTTTTGCTTCGCTTCAACTGATAGACCTGCAAGCCCGGCGTGCTCATAAGCACGATGCCTGCCGAGAGCATGTTGAGCTTTGCGAATGCCTTATTTCCCTCACCGATAACTTCCGCCTTTACATACTGGTAGTGCTCATCAAAAACGGGGTCTTGGTCGTCCGCCACATAATAGGTGATTTCGGTTTTTCGCGCCTCGAATTCATCGAGAATCGGCTTAAAGACATTCCAATAGCGTTTGTCCTCGGAGTAAATCACATATTTTTTGTAGGATTTGTCGGTTTTACCGCCCTTTCCGCCCGTGATAAAGAGCTTGAGTTTGAGCCAAAATGCCTTCGCAAGGAAAAACACCGTTGCGGTGGCTCCAATGAGAATCGAAAAGAGCATTGAACCCGTGCCTGGGTCGATATAGAGCGGTAAAATCGTCATCATTTGCTTACAAATTCCTTAATCAAGCCGAGCACTTTGTCCATGTCGGGCTGTGGCGCGACGGTGATTCGCATTGAAAGGTGGCTTCCTTCCGTCCACAAGCGCGTGAGGTAGCCGTTTTGGGTGAGGAAGTCTTTTAATGCCTGCACATCGATTTCCTTGTCGTTCTCGCCCAAATTCTCGTTGAACCGGATGAAGATGAAATTCGCGGCTGACTTGTAGGCTTTGATTCGCGAACCGCCAGCGGTTCTGCCAATCTTGTTGATTTCGCCGATGAAATCATCTTTGAGCTTGATAATCGTCTTGGTGAGATTTGAGTAATACGCCGTGTCACGAAGCGCGGCGATACAGACCTTTCTGCCGATGTTTGACACGCGGAAGGGGTTCAAGTCCAATTTAAAGACCTGCTTTGCCATCGGGGTGCAGAGGCCATATCCCATGCGGATTCCCGCCAAGCCGTACAATTTGCTGAAGGTGCGGCAGAATACGACATTGTTGTACGAGTTCAAAAGGTATTTTGCGTCGTAGGTGACGGTTGAAAGACCGAGATAGGCTTCGTCCACGATGACGAGCGCGGTTGGATTCTCCTTAATCACCTTTTCCAAATCGTTTCGGCTGATGACCGCTCCCGTCGGGTTATGCGGCGTGGTAATCACGATAATGCGCGGCTTTGCCTTTTTTGCTTCAGAAAGAAGTCCTTTGATGTCGAATTCGTACGCGTCTTTTCCCGGCTTTACATCGTAGTAGGCGGCTTTTGCATGGCGAAGCTCGCAGACTGACTTGTAGTAATTCCATGCGGGATTTGAAATAAGCACGGTGTCGTCTTTGTTCAAGACAATCGTCATAATCGTTTTGATGACATCAGAACTTCCCGAATGAATGAAAATTGAGTCCGTGGGGATTTCGGTCGCCTTTGAGACTTCCACCGCTAAATCGTCCTCGCGCGTAAGGTCGTAAAGATACAAGTCTTCCATAGTGGCGTTGTGGAGCACTTCAAGGCACTTGGGCGACGGTCCGAAGAGGTTTTCGTTCACATGCATGCGCCCCGTAAGCTGCTCGGTCGCCACGACGGAATACTGCTTTGTCTCTCCGTAGTTCGAGAGATATGAGATTCGCTGGGTCGAGTTAATCAGCTCGTCCTCCTGGAAGAACTGGTCGATGAATTCCTTGAAATTCGGGTAGAACTGCAGGATGTCGTCGGTGGTGTCGAATTCCTTGCACTCGTTGTCGTCGTAGCGCTTGATTTTCATCAGAAGCTCGGTGATGTGCTTAATCTGGAAGTCGTCCCAGAGCATGTATTTCATGTCGGGGTCGTAGTATTCTTTGACCATCAAATCGACGAATTTTTCTGAGAACGACTTCGAGAAGAACGCCTCGCCGATGGTGTACCATGCCTTTTCGCCGCCTTTTTTCACTTCGGTCATATACCCGCGGTCGTCGAGCGACTTAACGCAGTATTCGTTGCAGAATTCGTCAGAATAAAGGCAGCCGTAGTATGAGTCGTAGACATAATCGCGGTAGACATTGTGCGCGAACCAGTTGTCAGAGCAGCAGATGTAGCTCGCCTTGATGTAGTCCTTTGCGGCATACAATGACGACATATTGTTTTTCTCTTCCCATTCGGTGTTGTCAATCACGATGAGGTCGGGGTATTTTTTCGCCATCTCGTAGTAGCGTTCCTTGAGGTAGCCGACGACGAGGACAATCTGCTTTATTCCCGCGTCGTGTAGCTGCTTGATTTGCCGCTCGACCATCGTGTCGCCCTTGATTTCAAACAAGCCTTTGGGAAGGTAATTTGAAAGCGGCATACATCTTCGGCTTCTTCCCGCCGCCATGATAATCGCGTTGTCAACCTTGTACGGCGCGAGGGCGGCGATTCCGTCCTCGGTGACTTTATTGTTCTTGACCCAGCCCGCTTTGGTGCAGGAAAGCACGGTGTCGCGGCTGAAAGTCGTTGTGTCTTCTTTTCGGCGAATCGCCATTATGTAGTCAAATTCTTGTTCGGTCATATTGTGTTTGTCTCCTCAAAATATATTCTTATAGAATAAAACATAAAAATGCTTAGTGCGATACATATTCGGGCATTTCGTGTTTCCAATTTTCTGCTTTGAAAATGCTGTCGTGCACCGTGTACC